>OLOV01000898.1_pt1 | contig 25292 bp, 18 predicted proteins | sample 1672931 | NCBI WGS metagenome assembly OLOV01 (sample SAMEA3136738, study PRJEB25190) | human gut metagenome | biome: human gut; feature: human-associated habitat; material: faeces | place: Austria | collected 2013 | reverse complement strand
CCAGGTCGCAGACGGCATAAAATTTCCAGGAAAAGCCGGTGGTGATCTGCCCGGCGCGGTCGGTGGCGGCCGCCGGGAAACCGTCCGCCAGCATCTTTTGCAGAGTGGCCGGGTCAGCGTCGTCCAGTGCCTGGCGATCCGCCGCGATGGCGGGCGACGCCGCTGTGCTGCTGAAGTAGCCGTTCGTCGTGGCCGTGATAGTCTGCAAAGCGTCGAGCTGCGCTTTGATGCTGTCATATTCAACCTGCAAAGCCGCGATGGTATCTGCAAAGCCCGCCGTCTGGCCGGTGCTGACCTGCAGACGGTTCTGCGCCAGCAGGAAGGTATCCTCGGCGTCGGTAATGCCGCTGTATTGAGCCGTGTTGATCTTATCCAGCAGGTTGTACAGGGACTGCCTTGTCTGGTTGGTCAGCACGGAAAGCTCGCTGCCGGTTGAGTTCTGGGACTTGGTCAGCAGCGTGATGGTGCGCGCCAACCGGTCAAGCCGTTCGCGCTGAATGCCCTGCTCATCGTTGGTATAGCACTCTGCGACCACGGTGCCGTTCGTCACGCGCTCACCGTCCTGCACCAGATACCCCAGATTGCCGCTGCCAGCCACATCCACTGAGTCAAACGCGACAACGCCGCTCAGGCGCACGCTCTCGGCCATCGTGTACCGGATGGCTGTCTCGGTCTTGTAGGACTGGCGGAAGATGACAAAGCACTGCACAATGATATAAACCGAGACAAGCGCCAGCGCCAGCAGGCCGACAGCCTGAAAAAATTTCTTGGCCGCCGGGCGGTCCTGCCGTTCTCTCACTGTACACGCTCCTTTCGGTTACTGTTGCAAAAAATCACGCACCAGCGCGCAGGCGCGTGCGGTGACATCCTCTTCGTCGAGATACAGCCAGACAGCCTCATTCTGGCGGCGGAACCAGGTCAGCTGCCGTTTGGCATAATTGCGGGTGGCCTGCTTGAGCTTTTCGGTGCAGTCCGCAAGGCTCTGCTCCCCCGCAAAATACGGAAAAAACTCCTTGTAGCCGATGGCCTGTGCCGCTGTGCGGTAGGTCTCGCGGTGTTCATACACCCGGCGGGCCTCGTCCAGCACACCGTTTTCGATCATCGCATCGACCCGCCGGCCGATGCGGTCATACAGCACAGCGCGGTCGCGGCAGGTCAGACAGAGACAAAGCGAGCGGTACGGCGGCCGGGCTGCGCGGGCATTCACCCGCTCGGCGCTCATCCTGCGGCCGGTGGACTCATACAGCTCAAGCGCCCGGATGACCCGGGGCAGGTTGTTCGGGTGGACAAGCGCTGCATAGTCGGGGTCGATCTGCTGCAGCCTTGCATACAGCGCCGCACCGTCTCCCGCATCGGCCTGTGCCTGCAGCCGGGCACGGATGGCGGGGTCGGTCTTTTCAGGGGCAAAGCTCATACCGTTCAGCAGGCTGGTAATGTACAGCCCTGTGCCGCCCACCACAAAGGGCAGCCTTCCGCGGCCCGATATCTCACGGATCAGCGGGTCCGCCGCAGCGGTGAAATCCGCCACACTGTAGGCTGTTTCAGGCGGCAGGAAGTCCAGCAGATGATGCGGTATCCCCTGCTGCTCCTCCGGGCTCGGCTTCGCCGTTCCTATGTCCAGCCCTTTGTAGAGCTGCATCGAATCGGCGTTGATGATCTCGCCGTCAAAGGTCTTTGCCAGCGCCACGCTCAGCGCGGTCTTGCCGCTGGCTGTCGGCCCGCCGACAGCGACAACGCGGGGTTCAGACAAGTCGGCCAAACTGCTTTTCCAGCTCCTTCCGGGTGATTTTCAGCACACAGGGCCGCCCATGGGGGCAGAACGGCGGGACCGTTCCGTCCATGATGTGCTGGGCCAGCGCCAGCATCTCGGCAGCGTTGGTGCGGTCCCCCGCCTTGATGGCGGCACGGCAGGCGATGGAATGCAGCACCCACTCGGTTTTTTCCCGCAGGGCATCGCGGCCGCCGTCCGCCAGCTTTGCGGCCAACTCCACAAGCATATCCTCGACATCGTCCACCGCCACATCGGCGGGCACGGCACGGACAACCACGGTCGAGCCGCCAAAGTCCTCGGCCTCAATGCCCGCATCGGTCAGCAGATCGAGATTCTGCAGCACAGCCTGCTTTTCTGCAGCGGTCAAGTTGACCTGCACCGGCACAAGCAGCATCTGGGACGGCACATTGCCGTAGTCCCTGGCAAGCTGCTCAAACAAAATACGCTCATGCGCGGCGTGCTTGTCGATCAGGCAAAGCTCGCCGCCGCGTTCCGTAATGATGTAGGTCTTAAACACCTCGCCGACAAGACGCAGCGGCTCGCTTTGGGGCGGCGGCACCAGTGTTGTCTGCTCAGGGACAGCGGCATCCGGCAGGGCACTCAGGGCGCGGGGTTCGTTTTCTGCGTTTTCTGCATCGTCAGGCTCGGACGGCTGTGCCGGGGCCACCGTTGGAATGGCTGCTGCTTCGGCAGGCGTTTCGTCCGGCATGTCGGGCAGCACATCCAGCACCGTGTCATCAGTCAAGGCGGTGTAGGGCATCGGCTGCGGCACGGGGATGGATGTATCGGCGGTCACAGGCGTCACCGGCACGGCAGGTGCCAGCGGCTTCGGCACAGGGCCGGCCTCATAGGCCGGTCGCGGAGACTGTGCCTCCAGAACATCCGGCAGAGGTCTGACGGGCACGGGGGCCGTCAGGCCGGCCATTGCGCGATACTCCGCTGCAGAAAGCGTGGTGAAGCCGCCTTTCTTCTGCGGGGCAGCGGTTGGCCGTGCCGACGGCTGCGGAGCCTCCGCAGGCTTTTTTCCCTCAGGCTCGGGGGCCGTGTGGCCCATCGCAAAGCGGCACTCCCCGCTGCCGGGGGTCGCAAGCGCGGCGCGCACGGCGCGGTATACTGCGTCAAAGACATCGCTCTCCCGTGCAAAGCGGATCTCCGTCTTGGCCGGGTGAACATTGACATCCACCATGTCGGGCGGCATTTCCAGCATGAGGACGGCACCGGGGAACTTACCCTGCATCATTGTGCCCTTGTAGGCATTTTCCAACGCGGCCATGATCGTGCGATTCTTGACATAGCGGCCATTCACAAAGAAATGCTGTGCCCCGCGGCTGGCGCGGCAGGCACGCGGCGGCGTGACCAGACCGGTGACATGGTACAATTCGCTCCCGCCGTCCACGGCCAGTAGGTCGCGGGCAAACTCACGGCCCAGCACAGCATAGACAGCGCTGCGCAGATCCCCGTCACCGGGGGTCAGATACTGCTGCTTGCCATCCCGCAGGAAGCGGAAGCTGATCTCGGGGTGGGACAGCGCCGTGTGCAGCACTGTATCTGCCACAAAGGTCGCCTCGCTGGCGTCCTTTTTGAGGAATTTCATCCGGGCGGGCGTGTTGTAGAACAGGTCGTTGACCGTGATGGTCGTGCCTACCGGCCGCGCGCCCGGCTCGATGCCCAGCGGCTCGCCGCCCTCAATGCGGTAGCAACAGGCGTACTCATCGGCCTCGGTTCTGGTCAGCACCTCGACCCGGGCCACGCTGGCGATCGAGGCCAGTGCCTCGCCGCGGAAGCCCAGTGTGTGGATATGCCCGAGATCCTCCGCCGTGGCGATCTTGCTGGTGGCATGGCGGATGAACGCCTTGTCGATATATTCCGCCTCAATGCCTGAGCCGTTGTCCACGATCTGCAGCTGTTGGATGCCGCCGCGGACAGCGGACAGCGTGATCTGGGTCGCGCCCGCATCAATGGCATTTTCCAGCAGCTCCTTTGCCACAGAGGCCGGCCGTTCCACGACCTCGCCCGCTGCGATCAGCTCTGCCGTATGCTTGTCCAATACGCGGATCTCCGCCATTGCTTTCACCTGCCTTTAGTCTTTGTCAAGGGTATTTTTCAATTCATACAGGAAGTTCAGCGCCTCCAGCGGGGTCAGCGTCTCGATGTCCACCTTGTGGAGCTTATCGATGACCTCGCTGGGAACGCTTGGGTTGTTGTAGGCCTCCACCGTCTCAAAATCCAGCTGCATCGTGCTGCTGTGGCCGGGAGCACTGGCCTCCAGCTGGCGCAGCACTGCATGGGCGCGCCGGGTCACGCTGCCGGGCAGCCCGGCCAGCTTTGCAACCTCGATGCCGTAGCTGTCATCAGCAGGCCCCGCCACGATGCGCCGCAGGAAGGTGATGTCCTCGCCTCGCTTTTTGACGGCAATGTTATAGTTCTTTACGCCGGGAATGTCCTGCTCCATGCTGGTCAGCTCATGATAATGGGTAGCGAACAGCGTCTTGCAGCCGATGTTCTCACAGATAAATTCTACCACACTGCGGGCGATGCTCATGCCGTCAAAGGTCGAAGTGCCGCGTCCGATCTCATCAAGAATGACAAGGCTCTCCTTCGTGGCATTTTTCAGGATCTCGGCCACCTCGGTCATCTCGACCATGAAGGTCGACTGCCCGGCAGCGAGGTCATCCGATGCACCCACGCGGGTAAAAATGGCATCGACAACACCGATGCGGGCGCTGGCAGCAGGCACAAAGCTGCCGATCTGCGCCATCAGCGCGATGAGGGCATTCTGGCGCATGTAGGTGGATTTACCGGCCATATTGGGGCCGGTGATGAGCAGCATCCGGTTTTCTTCCTCATCGAGCAGCGTATCGTTGGGCACAAACAGGCTGCCCTTGAGCATCTGCTCAATCACGGGGTGGCGGCCCTCCCTGATCTCCATGACGCCGCTCTCATCAACGGTGGGCATGACATAGTTGTTCTGCAGGGCAGCCTCAGCAAAGCCGGCCAGCACATCCAGCTGCGCCACAGCCGATGCCGTGCGCTGGATGCGGATGACCTCAGCCGAGATCGCCGACAGCAGATCGGCAAAAAGCTGATGCTCCAGCACCAGCAGCCGCTCGTTCGCGCCCAGAATCTTATTTTCCAGCTCCTTGAGCTCCGGCGTGATGTAGCGCTCCCCCGTTGTCAGGGTCTGCTTGCGGGTAAAGCTGTCCGGCACAGAATCGGTGTAAGAGCGGCTGACCTCAATATAATAACCGAACACCTTGTTGAAGCCGATCTTCAGCTTGGGGATACCGGTCTCCTCGCGGTAGCGGGCCTCGAGATTGGAGAGGTACCCCTTGCCGCCGTGCATGATGTCGCGCAGCTCATCGACCTCGCTGTTGAAGCCCGCGCGGATGGCACCGCCGTCCTTCATATTCGCGGGGGGATCATCGACAAGGGCCGTGCGGATGTTTTGCAGCACGTCCTCCAGCAGGTCGATCTGATCAGCCAGCTGCACAAGCAGCGGCGCGCCGCAGGCGGCCGCCTGCGCCTTGACCTGCGGCAGCATGGCGCAGGTGTCCCCCAGTGCCTTGACCTCGCGCGGGGTGGCGGAGCCGTACAGGATGCGGGTGGTCAGGCGCTCGATGTCGAACACATGACCGAGTGCCTCCTTTAAATCGGCGCGGGCCATGTTGGCGGTGTAGAGTGCCTGCACGGCGCAAAGCCGCGCATTGATGGCCTCAGCATCCACCAGCGGCTGCTCGATCCAGGAGCGCAGCAGCCGCTTGCCCATCGAGGTTTCGGTCTTATCCAGCACCCAGAGCAGCGTGCCGCGCTTTTCGCGGCCGCGCATCGTCTCGGTCAGCTCCAGATTGGCGCGGGTCACAGGGGACAGCCGCATATACTGGGCATCGGCATAGTTCTGCACGGTCTTAATGCGCTCAACGCCGTGCTTCTGTGTCTCGTGCAGGTAGTTAAGCAAGGCGGCCACGGCGTAAGGCACGAGGGCGTCTTTTTCGTACCCGAGCGCCGCGCGCCAGTCCGTACCGAACTGGTCCGCCATCGTGGACTCCATGACAGCGTCCTTGAAGCAGGCGTCCTCGCGCAGCTCCACCAAAGCGTGGGTGTGCTGCTTGATGTAGGTCGTCACATCCTTGAAGTCGAGCATCGGCGGGCAGATCAGGATCTCGCTGGGCATGTACCGGCAAAGCTCGGTGATGATCGCGCCGCCGATCTTCTCGGCGTTCAGCTCCGTGGCGTAGGCCTCACCTGTCGATATATCAGCAAAGCAGACGCCTGCGCGCCAGCGTCCACGGGTGCGGCGGCAGTAAATGCTTGCCAGATAGTTGTTTTTATCCTCCGAGAGCATGCTGCTCTCGATGACGGTGCCGGGGGTGACAACGCGGATGATGTCCCGCTTGACAAGCCCCTTCGCCAGCGCCGGATCCTCCATCTGCTCACAGATGGCGACCTTGTAGCCCTTGGCGATCAGGCGCGCCATATAAGTCTCATAGGAGTGGAACGGCACGCCGCACATGGGGGCGCGCTCCTCCTTGCCGCAGTTTTTGCCGGTCAGTGTCAGCTCCAATTCGCGCGAGGCTGTCAGCGCGTCATCATAGAACATCTCATAGAAGTCTCCGACGCGGTAAAACAGGATCTCGTTCGGATGCTGTTTTTTGATTTCAAAATACTGCTGCATCATGGGCGATACTGCTTGCTCGGCCATGTTTCACACTCCTGTTGATCCTAGTTGGTATGTTGTTCTTGTAGGGGCGGATTCCATATCCGCCCGGAAGGCATGCGGCTGCGTACAGTGCTGCGCGGGCGCATATAGAATGCGCCCCTACGACCTCTCTGCCCCGCGCCTCACGCTTTAGTGGCAGCCGCCGCAGCTGGCGCAGCTGCCGGTGCAGCCGCCGGTGGGTGCCTTGACACTCATCGGGTCGCCGCCGTTCATTGCCGTGTTGATGATGGCGTCAATATGGCCGACCATCTCCTCGCACTCTTTCTTGGCCGCATTGTAGCGGACCATGCCCTCACTGGCCATGATCTGGCTGTACAGGCTGTTGACGCGCTCGTTCAGCTCGGCCACACGGGCGGCATCGGTCTCGGGCTTGGCACTCTCGTTGTTCAGGTCCAGACGGGCGAGGTTGAATTCGCCGATCATCTGCTGCAGCTCCTCGTCAGCGTCATTCTCACGGCGGGCAGCGTCCAGCTCCAGATAGCGGGGGTCGGTCTGCAGGGCGGCGGCGGCTTTCTTAAAAAGATCAATGCAATCCATGGTAGATATTCTCCTTAATTATATATAGTAGGTTTGATACCGGTTTACTCGGCAAGCACGCCGACCAGCAGGGCGGCGCGGGAGCCTGTGATGCGCACCATGGCCCACTGGCCGATGAGCGCCTCGGGGGCTGTGAACTCCACGACAAGGTTGTTATCGAGGCGGCCGTTGACGGTTCCCTCGTTGCGGCCGGCGGCCTCCACCAGCACACGGACGGTCTGCCCTGCCATGGCAGCGGTGGCCGCAAAGGCGAACTCCTCCTGCGTTTTCAGCAGGCGGTCCATGCGGGCGGCCTTCTCAGCGTGGGTCGTTGGGTCAGGCAGCTTGGCCGCCGGGGTGCCGGTGCGCTTGGAGTAGATAAAGGTGAACAGCTGCATGTAGCCCACCTTGCGGATAAGCTCCAGCGTGGCCTCAAAATCCTCCTCGGTCTCACCGGGGAAGCCGACAATAATGTCGCTGGAGAAGGTTACGCCGGGGATCTTCTCCTTCGCGTAGTGGATAAGATCCATGTACTGCGCAACATCATAATGGCGGTTCATCTCCTTGAGCAGCCGGTCAGAGCCGGACTGCACCGGCAGATGAATGTGCTTGCACAGATGCTCCTGCGCGGCGATCGTATCGATCAGCTTGCGGCTGGCGTCCTTCGGGTGGCTTGTCATAAACCGGATCTGGTAATCACCGGGGACCGCGCACAGCAGGTTCAAAAGATCGGCAAAGTCGATGGGGTTTTCCAACCCCTTGCCGTAGCTGTTGACATTCTGGCCCAGCAGAGTGATCTCCTTGTAGCCCTGCGCCACCAGCTGCCTGAACTCCGCCAGAATGGCGGCGGGCTCACGGCTGCGCTCCCGCCCGCGGACATACGGCACGATGCAGTAGGTGCAGAAGTTGTCGCACCCGTACATGATGGGCAGCCACGCGCGGAAACCGGAATCGCGGCGGATGGGCATCTCCTCGACCACGGCGTTGCGCTCGGAGGGCTTTTCCAGATAGCGCTTGCCCTTGCGGATGCGCTCCGCCAGCATGGCGGGCAGACGGTCAATACCGTCCACGCCGAACACCAGATCGACATACGGGTAGCTCTGGCGCAGCTTTTCCACAATATGCTCCTGCTGGGCCATGCAGCCGCAGATGCCGATCATCAGCCGCGGGTTTTCTTCCTTAAGCTTTTTGAGCGCCCCCACATTGCCGAATACGCGCTGCTCGGCATGCTCACGCACGGCGCAGGTATTAAAAAGGATCAGATCAGCCTGCTCCACCGTATCGCACAGGCCGTAGCCCACATCCTGCAAAACGCCCTTGATCTTTTCACCGTCATTGACATTCTGCTGGCAGCCGTAGCTGCGGACATAGGCCAGCGGCGGGGTCTCGTAATAGGATGCCAGCACTTTGGCAGCGGCATCATTATGGGTATAGGTCAGCTTTTCCAACTAAATTCTCCTTATCCAAAACGCCCGCATACTGTAAAATGGGCGCACCTGTCCAAACATACCATATCAGTATAGCAAATCGCGGCCAAAAGCACAAGCGGAAGAATTTGAATTTTTTGTGCTTTTTGAGCGGAAACTGTCTGCACAGACAGAAATCTTTTCGCCTTCGGGGCAGCGGGGATAGTCCCTTGGCCTTTTTGTGCAAAAACACCCGGCGGGAAGATTGACATTTCCGCCTTTTTGCGCTACAATAACCATATTATGCCGCTGTGGCGGAACTGGCAGACGCAAGGGACTTAAAATCCCTCGGTAGCGATACCGTACCGGTTCGATCCCGGTCAGCGGCATGGAACCAAAGTCCAGGCAGTCCAACGGCTGTCTGGGCTTTTTTGCATCAGAAAGGCGAAGCCATGTCAAAGATTCAATCCTCGCGCAAGACGCAGTTGTTTGTGCTGGGGGCCCTGCTGGGGGCCGCCGTGTTTTTGCTTGTGTACGGTATCGCGCCGCTGGATGTGGCAAACGATGCCTTCTGCCGCGGCGGCTATGTTGAGAAGGATATTCAGCAGCATTATGCCGGTTGGCTTTTTTACCGCGACAGCGCCCTGCGCTGGCCGCTGGGCGTAAGCCCCGCCGTCAACGCCCCCAGCGGCCTGAGTGTGGCCTACACCGACTCTATTCCCCTGCTGGCGGTGCTCTGCCGCCCGCTGGCCGCACTCTGCGGCGGTACCTTTCAGTATTTCGGCTGGTTTACATTTTTCTGCTTTTTGCTGCAGGGCGGCTTTGGTGCGCTGCTCTGCAGTCTGTTTGCGGCAGGGACGGCAGCTCCGCTGGCCGGTGCCCTGCTGTTTGCAGCAAGCCCCATTCTGATCGAGCGCGCGTTCCGCCACACCTCGTTAGGCGCGCAGTGGCTTGTTTTGGCAGCGCTGTACTGCTATTTCTCGCTGCGGCGGCAGGGGCGGTACGCTGCACCGGGGCTGTTTTTCCTTAATGTGGTCGCCGTGGGCATCCACCCCTATTTTTTGCCCATGACCTACGCCGTCACGCTGGCGCTGCTGCTGGAATACGCCGTGCAAAAACGGCAATGGCTGCGCCCGGCGCTTTTCCTCGGTGCCAATATGGCCTGCACTGTTTTGCTGGGCTGGGTGCTGGGCTTTTTCTACGGCACCGCCACCAGCGGCGGGCAGGCGCTGTACGGCTATTTTGCCATGAACCTGAACGCACTGTGGAACCCTGTAGGGGTAAACGGCGTTCTCTACAGCCGCCTGCTGCCTGCGCAGAATCAGGTCGAAGGTAACTATGATGCCTTCGCCTATCTGGGCCTCGGTGTGTTGGCCGCCCTGCCGATCACGCTCGCGGCGGCGCGGCGGCGCATATTGGCCGCTGTGCGGCGGCACTGGGCGCTCTGCCTTGTCTGCTGTGTGCTGACCAGCTTTGCTGTCAGCAATGTCATCACCGCCAACGGGGTGACACTGGCCGTTCTGCCGCTGCCGCCGTCCCTCATCAAGCTGTTTTCTGTTTTTCGCTCCGGCGGGCGGCTGTTCTGGCCTGTGTACGACCTGCTGACGCTGGCCGCCTTTGCAGGGCTGACACGCCTGCCCCGTGCTGCCGTCTGGGCCGCACTGCTGGCCGCCGTGCAGCTGTGGGACATCAGCCCCGCACTGACTGCACGGCATGATGCAATGATAAGCGCGCAGAAAACGGCAGCCTTCCCATCGGAGATGGTCAGCGACTTCTGGCAGGCTGCCGGACAATACCGGCACATTCTCTCGGTGCAGGGCTTGCAGGCCGACTGCCTGCATCTGGCGCTGTGGGCTGCTGACAACGGCATGACCACCAATGACCCCTTCGCCGCCCGGTATGACGAAAGCGCCCTTGCCTCCCAGCGGCAGACCGCGCTGGATGCCTTGGCTGCCGGCACACCGGAGGGTGATACGCTCTATCTGTTTGCTGATGAGGGAGCTTTTTTGCAGGCCGTGGAGCCTGTGCGGAGCATTGCCTGGTGCGGACAGGTAACCGGGCCGGACGGTGCCGCCTGGTATGTCATTGCACCCGGCCTGCAGGGGCAGACCTTTGATGCCCTCTGCACCCCCTATAATGAAAGCTATCCCCTGCGGCTGGCCGATTACACCGATGCGCTGTGGAACCGCGGCGTGTTGGACGCCACCAAAAAGACTGTCTGCTTTGCCGATTCCCCCTTTGCGCGCGCCCGCCTGACGGGTGCCGCAGCGCTGTGTGCAGACGGGCAGGAATACCCGATACTGGATGTGGATGACCACGATGCCGGCTGGCTGATGGTCACCTTGGATATTGATGACGCCACGATTTTGTGGGATCAGGAGTTGACGACAAAATGAAAGAACTGCATGTAAAATGCCTGCTGCCCGTGCGGATGGACAAATATCTGATGGATCAGTTTCCCGCCCTCAGCATGGGGCGGCTGAACAAGGCCCTGCGGGAGAACAAGATCAAGCTGAACGGCAAAAAGCAGCCCCTCTCCACCCGGGTGCAGAACGGAGACAGCATCAGGCTCTTCCTGACGGATGAGCAGCTGGAGAACCGCCCCACCCCTGCCGCCGTGTTTGTATATGAGGACGATGACATCATTATCGCCAATAAGCCCGCAGGCATTGCGGTAGACGGCCCCGACAGCGACACGCTGGTGCGCCGCGTGCAGGCAAAGCTGGCCGCCGAGGGGAAACCGACCCATGCCGTGCTGTGCCACCGGCTGGATACCGGCACCAGCGGTCTGGTCCTGTTGGCCAAAAGCAGCGCTGCGGAAGCCTTTCTGACGGCCGCCATCAAGAGCCGCGCTATTGAAAAGCGGTATCTCTGCGTGACCTTCGGCCGCCCGAATCCGCCCGCTGCCCTGCTGCGGGATTACCTTTTGAAGGATGCCGAGCGCGGCATCGTGCGCATCACCGACACGACTGCAGGCGGTGCGAAGGAGGTCATCACCGGCTACGAAACACTGGCTGTCAGTGGCCGTCTGGCGCTGCTGAAGGTTGAGCTTGTGACCGGCCGCACCCACCAGATCCGCGCCCATCTGGCCCACATCGGCTGCCCGATTCTGGGCGACTCCAAATACGGAAACAACGCCGCCAACCGGGAACTGCGATTCAAATATCAGGCCCTCTGCGCGTGGGAGCTGCGGTTTCCTGCCCAGATCGCCGACCCGCGCTTTGCCCATCTGGCCGGGCGGGTATTCCACGCCGAGAAGCCGTGGTATTACCAGCAGATTTTGGACGGTACGCTGAAGTAAAGACCTTGGGCCGGGCGGATACGGAATTTGCCCCTACAAAAAAAGCAGTGCCTTCCGCTTGGAAAGCACTGCTTTTTCTTTATGCTCTGGCGTCCTCGGCCAGACTGCGCCTGCGCAGATACAGCAGGGCTGCGGTCAGAATGGCAAGCGACGACACCAGCGTGATGAGCCAGTTTTCGGTAAAGCCCGCGATCAGGTAGCCGGGCACACAGGCCGCCACGACGACCATGGCGTACTGCATCTGGGTCTGCACATGGTTGATGTGGTTCGACTGTGCACCGGAGCTGGACATGATGGTCGTATCCGAGATCGGCGAAATATGGTCGCCGCAGACCGCACCCGCCAGCACCGCGGATACCGCCACGATCATCATGGTGGGGTCCGTCTCGGAGAACATATTGACGACGATGGGGACCAAAATTGCAAACGTGCCCCAGCTGGTGCCGGAGGAGAACGCAATAAAAATCGCAATGCAGAAGATCAGCAGCGGCACAAAGCGCATGAGACCCTCATTCAGGCTGACGGCCTGGCGCACAAAGTCGCCGATGCCCAGCGCGTCGGTCATGCCCTTCAGCGTCCAGGCCAGCACCAGAATCAGGATGGGAGGCATCATCAGCTTGCCGCCCTCGGGCACGGAGTTCATGAAGTCCTTAAAGCCAATAACGCGGCGCGGCAGGTAGAACAGCAGCAGGAAGCCCACCGTGACAAGACCCGCAAAGACCAGCGACTCCGACGAGGAGCAGTTGGCAAAGTCCTCGACAAGGTTCGTGCCGCCGTTCAGGTAGCCGGTCCAGATCATCGTGGCGATGGCCGTAAAGATCATGACGATCATCGGTGCAATCAGGTCAATGACCTTGCCCTTGGCAAATTTACCGCCCTCGGTGGGGTCCTTAATTTCCTGGTTTTGGAATGCCTCCCCGCCCGAGGTGAACAGGTCACCGTGGGCGGCGTTGCGCTCGTGCTTTTTCATCAGGCCGAAGTCGAAGCCCAGCAGCGAGGTAAAGAACACCATGTAGAGCGTCAGCATCGCGTACAGGTTGAACGGGATCGTGCGGACGAACATCTCAAAGCCGGACATCGAGCTGCCCGCCGGGACGTAGGAGTTGACCGCCGCCGCCCAGGACGAGATCGGCGCAATGATGCAGACCGGGGCCGCCGTGGCGTCGATGAGGTAAGCCAGCTTGGCGCGGGAAACCTTGTACTTGTCGGTAACCGGGCGCATGACGGAGCCGACGGTCAGGCAGTTGAAGTAGTCGTCCACAAAAATCAGCGCACCCAACAGCGAGGTCGCCACGAGCGTGGCGCGCTTGCTCTTGAGCTTTTTCGCCGCCCACTCACCATAAGCGCGGGTGCCGCCGGACTCCTGCATGAGCATAACGACCATGCCCAGCAGGATCATGAACATCAGAATCGAGAAGTCGACGCTGTCGATCATCGTGTTGAACAGCGTGTCAAACGCGACCCAGGGGTGAAACTCTGCCACCAGCAGCGCACCCAGCGCACAGCCAGCGAACAGTGAGAGATAGACTTCCTTTGTGAGCAGCGCCAGCAGAATGGCGATGATCGGCGGCATCAGGGACCACCAAGTTCCTACAAACATTTCTTACACCTTTTCCTTTTCAAAATATTCCTTTGTCAGCTGCGCCACTGTGCCGGAAAGCAGCAGCAGCGCGATCAGGTTCGGGATGCTCATCAGGCCGTTGAAGGTATCGGCAATGCTCCACATCAGGCCCAGGTCCATCGTAGCACCCAAGATGGAAACGAAGGAGTACACCACAAAGAAGGGGCGCACGACCTTGTCGCTGCGGCAGAGGAATGCGATAAAGCGTGAGCCGTACAGCCCCCAGCCGATGATGGTGGAGAAGGCAAAGCAGCACAGCGCCACCGCCGTAAAGATGGAGGCCCAGCCGCCGTAGGTCGTAGTGAAGCCGGAGATCGTCAGCTCAGCCCCGGCAGCCGTGCCGTAGCTGACTGCCGTGCCGCTGCACAGTATGACCATCGCTGTAAGCGTACAGATAACGATGGTATCGGCAAACACTTCAAAGATACCAAACACGCCCTGCTTGACCGGCTTTTTCGTGTCGGCACAGGCGTGGGCGATCGAACCGGTGCCAAGGCCCGCCTCGTTGGAGAAGATGCCCCGGGAAACGCCCTTCTGCATACTGATAAAGAGACTGCCGACCGTACCGCCGGTGAAAGCCGCCGGATTAAACGCCCCGGCAAAAATCGACTCCATCACTGCCGGAAAGCGCGGCAGATTCAGCGCAACCACGCCCACGGCCAGCACAATGTAAAACAGCGCCATAAAAGGCACCAGACGCTCACTGACGCTGCCGATGCGCTTGATGCCGCCCAGCAGGACCATCGCCACCAGCATGGCCACTGCGATGCCCACCACAAGATTCAGGGTGGAGAGCACCTCACTGCCCACAAGGTTATACTGCAGCAGCGCCGTGTCGATGGCTGCTACAATGGTGTTGACCTGCGTGGCGTTGCCGGTGCCAAAGACAGTCAGAACACCAAACAGCGAGTAAAGCACCGCCAAAAACTGCCAGTGCTTACCCAGACCGTTTTTAATGTAGTACATCGGGCCGCCAACCCATTCCCCGGCCGCGTTTTTCTCCCGAAAGTGCACCGCCAGCGTGACCTCTGCAAATTTGGTACACATACCCAGCAGCGCCGAACACCACATCCAGAACACAGCCCCCGGACCGCCGATGGCAATGGCGCCCGCTACGCCCGCAATGTTGCCGGTGCCCACCGTGCCCGCCAGTGCCGTGCATACCGCCTGAAACGGCGTCATCGAGCCATCCGAGGCATCCTTTTTGCGGAACATCCGCCCGATGGTCGTTTTGATGGCATACGGAAATTTGCGGATCTGCAAAAAGCGTGTCCGCACGCTGAGAAGCAGCCCTACGCCGATGATGCACACCATGGCGGGGACGCCCCACACAAAATTATTGACAGCCTGATTGACCGCCGCAATCGTCTCGATCATTAAACCCCAATCCCTCTGTAGCTTTTTTGTATATAAAGTGTTGCGCAAGTTAGTATACCATGCCGCCCCGCAATTTGCAAGGCAAACAGCAACGCCGGCAATCTACATACAAACTGCCCGTTGAAGAAGGTATATTCCTCACCAAAGAAAAAGCCTGCGATAGAATCACTATCACAGGCTTATGTCTGAGTGTGACAAAAGAGATACCCGCTTCATTTGCCACTCAACTCGGAAGTTAAAAGCTCGCTCATTACTAAAGTATTCTCAGATTATTCTCATTTTTACAAAAGCATTTGATTTAATGCATCAACTAACGCATCAACTGCGGATCTTTTATGCTGATTTAGTACTACATTAGGATCTGGTATTAAAGTTGACGCAACACATAGCTTCACACGCTTTTCAATTGTATCATTCCATTGCTTTCCCTGTGTTCTAAAACAATTAGCCACCCGATCTGACCATTTTGCATTTCCTCTATATTCTCGTCCGTCGAGCCTTACGCCAAATTCATTATATATTGCCTCTTTATATGCTGCCGTTTCTAAGCAATCCTCAAGCTCAGCGTTCGGGGAACCATTGCATAATGTGTATGTTACATTTTTAATATTTAATAATCCTTGCTCTTCTGCCACCTGCCCAGCTTGCCTTCCCGAATCGTCATTATCCAAAAACACATGATATGTACATTGCAAATTACGATAAAGTGACAATTTATAAGAAAGATTTCCTGCTCCACCAATATAGTCAATTATCAATGTTCCATTCTGAACAGCTTTCTTTATTGCATCACTCATTACCGGAAGTAGCTTTTCGAGAGCGATTTTATCATCTTCTCCTTCAACAATTAGAACTTTTTCTGCATTAATTAAATTATCCGAAACTTTCGTTCCCAAAGCATCACGAATTTCCTTAATTTTCTTCACCGGAGTTGCTTTGCCAGAACTAACAATAATATTTTCTCGCAAGTTTGTTCTATTAACAAACAATGGGCTATGTGTCGTTAAAACAACTTGATGATTTTCCGAAAGAGAAAGAATTGTTTCGTACAATTGACGCGCACTCTCTGGATGAAGGTGTGATTCTGGCTCCTCAATTGCGATTACAGACACTTTATCGCCTTGATCAAAAAGGCTAAGCATCGCGAGTGCTGCCAAGCTCTTAATACCATCTCCTTTTTGCTGAATTGGCGTTGGCGTTCCGTCATTAATAACTACTTCTGTGTTTCGCCGCATTGCAACTCTCCGGCGTTCTTTTTGAATATGAATTTCAACATTTTTTACAGAGGGCAAGAACTCCTGTAGAGGTCTAATCATTTGGTCTGCTATTCCATCTAGTATATTCTGCTGCAAACGATTGATTGTATTTGATGCCTCTACATACTCCGCATTATTTTCTAATGTTGCCAGTTCTTTTTCAATCAGAAGATCGACCACTCTCAATGAATCTGTCTCCGTCCGAACTGCAGGGATGAAATTAAAGTCAATCTTATTGCAAACGAATTCAATTACACGCTGCTTTTTTTCTATATTAGAAAATGCCGTCGTTCCTCTTTTCGGAATATCTATTTTTGCAGTTATATTATTAATCGATACCCTTACTGGGATATTGCTTGTAAGCCGAATTCCTGTAAGGGCACGAATTTGACTTATTTCCTGTTCTGAAGGCTTAAAATTCAACTCAACTGACGAAACGCCATTCGGATGGGATTCCTGCAAAGATATAGGATAGTCCCTCTCCCACTTATATCGACTACGCAAATATCTAATCGAGAAATTTAACGCTCGTGGATTTTCCGCATAAATTCTCATCACATCCATAGCAAGTATCAACGCTTGTAGAATATTTGATTTTCCCTCATTATTTTTCCCCACAAGAACTGTCAAATTATTTGTTTGAATTTTATGTGCTGTTGTAATGCTACGGAAATTCACAACCGAAAAGCTTTCTAGTCTCATTTGGACGGCCTTCCTAATCTTCTTTTTGTAACAACTGTAGTTTATTTAATAGCTTATCACATCTTCGCACATTTGCATAGTACTTTACAAGAAAATGCATACTTTTTCTGTACCAAATAAATCCACATCTCAAAAAGCAGGAAGTACAAATTTCCTTGAGTTTACGCTGCATACATTTAGATAGTCTCCCACAAAATTCAAAATAGCTTCTTTACACAGTATAGCCGTTTCTATTATTATATTGACAACTAATATTTGAGAAGAGGAACTCTGTTTATGAGATTTACTATTGGCCAAAAGAAATCTATCATTGCTCGTCACGAGAATGGAGAATCCATCCGTTCACTTTGCTCCGAGTTCAATATTCCGCGCAGCACACTTTATCGCTGGTGCAAAACATATAAAGTGGACATCATTGCCAATGGTATACCATTCACAGCGAAAGAAATCAATCAAATGCGAAATCGAATTGCGAAGCTGACCAATATAATCGCAATCCTTAAAACTGTAAATTGTACCGTATCCGCACCGCTGCGAGAACGCTTGGCTGCTTTAGAGACATTACATGGTCAATATGATGTTTACACCTTGTGTGAAGCACTGGATGTTAATCGCGGCACTTTTTACAACCATATCCGCAGAAACAAACGCGAGAACGCTTGGTTTGCCAAGCGGCGTGAGAAATATCGCCAGATTGTGCAGGAAGTCTTTGACGAGTATCACCAAGTTCTCGGTTCAGAGAAGATTCGCGCCATCCTTGTAGAACGTGGTCATCAAGTAAGCGCCAAATTTATCGCATCCATTATGCAAGAGTGCGGTCTATGCAGCATTCGGACCACCGCGAAAAGCGATCACTTTCGGCTGAACGCTTTGGAATCTCCGAAGAATAGAATTAGGCAGAACTTTACAGCACATTCTCCCAACCAGATTTGGGTCAGCGATGTTACATGCTTTAAAATCAAAGACAAATATTACTACATATGCGTGATTCTCGATCTGTTTTCTCGCAAGGTTGTTTCCTATACAATTTCCAAGAAAAACAGCACCCGTCTTGTGACCTCGGCCTTCAAACAAGCAGTTATCGAGCGCGGATGTTCCCGTGACCTCGTCTTTCACAGTGACCGCGGCTCTCAATACCTATCGCACACATTCCAGCAGCTTCTCCAGCAATACAAAGTAAAGCCTTCCGTCTCCGCGTCGGGACATCCGCATGACAACGCTGTTGCCGAATCTTTCTTCGCGTCCCTAAAGCGAGAAAATCTTTACCGCAAGGAATATAAATCCGAGAACGCATTCCGAGCAGGTATTGCAGAATACATACAATTTTATAACGAAAAACGTCCGCACAGGCTTTTAAAGAACCGCACTCCCTGCCAATTTGAGGAAGCCTACTTTTCAAATGAGACATAGCTGTTCATATCGTGATTTTTCAGAATTTTATTCCTGCATTTTCGCAGTTTCACTTTTTTGTGTCTCATTTCCGGGTAGGACAGAAAAATCCGCAAAGCCCATTGCAACAGAGCTTTGCGGATATAAAGAAAACCTACGCAATAGACTGTCTCAATGAACAATTCATATTACGTAGGTTCTTTCAATCCTTTGTAAAAAATCTTTATCATTTGTCACCGTTTCAACATTAAAGAACGGGTTGGCATAATAGAAAATGCTTTCTTTCATAAACGCATCGTTAATACACTGGCTTACAGGAGTTGCATCTTTTACATATTTTCTGTATTTTATCAGGCAATCATCCGTCAATGCATCATTCGAATCTGCTATGTATCGTCCTTTACTCTGTAGAATATTACCTGTTCTATCACAAACAAAGATTGAATCAAACGGAGCGTTATGTACTAATATTTCTTTTTCTCTTTCCCGCACGAGTAAAAGATGAAATTCATCAGGCATTAATGAAAATTCCTTTTCACTCACAATATAGGCACATGAATAAGTTCCGTATGCCTCTCCTTTGACGACTTGCTGCTTTACACCATCTATCGTGTGATATCTCTCTTTTGTTCGTTTATCAAGAACATACTCTGCTTCAAACGCGCTTTTGAACTCATTCCATTTCATTTCAAGAAAATCAAGCGTTGCATCCAATTGATCTTGAAGCGTTTTTGAATCGTGTTGAACATTTTTTCTAAAAAACGGACCTATTTTTGCACTTGTATTGCTTCCCAGTAATCCAATTGAGAGCTTGTTCGCAATTCTTGCTGTATGTTTTGTTTTATTATTGATAGCTTCTATATACTTAAATTCTGGCGATGCCAATACTTCGGAGAACCAATTTGCTGTTAATGGAAAGTCCGAAGCAAATGTTGCGCTTGAAATCCAGGTTTCCATTCGTTGGAAATCGACAGAGTCTATCTGCTTACTCGAGTTGGCAAATAAGCCTGCGTTCGCAATCTGTACCATCGAATCAAACGTATTCATTGCATACTGAAAAAAATCTCTAATCAACTTATCAAAAAGAAACCACGGATTAATTTTTTGGCCTACCACTCGTACATCTGTCTTTGGTAATTCTCTAACTTCAATTTTCTTTACTTTTTTCCCTGTATCATCTTTTGTTTCGATGAAATCCGAAAACAAACTTTGTTCCCATCGAACGGTTTTATTATCTGTAACCTCAATTAGAGATTTTAGAATATCCGCACAGTAATGCACCGTCGCAAGATTTTGCTCTGCATACTCAACAAATTGCCATACATCATATATTTTGTGCTTTGCGAAATTCTTTTGGAGTTCAAATCTATCACCACACATTTTGTCTCCTTTTTACATCTCACAATTTTCCATTTCCGATCAAGACAACTTCTTCACTTCCGCCTCAAATGCACTTTCCGTCATATTAGCACGGTGCGCAGCTTCTTTAATGCTCAGTAACCCATCCTTGACAAGCCCTGCAAGAACAGCAACCGCACCCTCGGTTTTACTCTCGTTCATCATATCCTCAACTGCTTTGCACACATCAATCACCTCCGCGTCCTCTGGAATGTCCAGAGGTGTGTTCGTTACAGCTTTGATTACTCGCGCCGCGTTCGCTTCCATAAGCATACGCGGGTTGTCGGTCAAAAATTCTGTCAATCGTTTTTTGTCTTTGGAATACTTGATGTACCCGATTACCTCTCGGAGACTTGTCGAGAATTTCTCCAAGTCCTCTTTGCTCAGTTTTGCCGGGTCAATCAAGTGGATCTGATAATCCTGCACAAAGTTCAGCAGACTCTCATTCTTGACTGCCATCATTTCATGCAAAGACAGCGGGCCATCCTACTCGTTCGCTCCAAAGTGCAGCACCAACGTAATGACAGGTGTGATCTTATCGTCCTTATAGAAGCCGGACAAGTACTCACCCCTGCTGTGTCCTTTCGAGCCATCGGTGCGATGCTTTGCTGCTATATCAGTGACCTGCTTTCCGTACTGGAGTGCATCATAAATAATGTTGCGTACCGGCATTGCATAGTGGATATTCGTTTGGTTTTCGATGCCCAAAAGGATGTAAGCCGCTTCGCCATCTTGCTTGATGACCGCCGATTTCAGCACATCACGGTATTTTTGCACCGCATCATCCGGCTGGGTTCTATTCTCGTTCTGCGCACCAAACGGCAAAGCTATTTCTGTTGTATCCAATTCCTGCAACTGTGCAGGATTGACAACTGCTTTACCACCGTAAATCAGATAGTTAAATGCATCTGCAAATACAGTATTTTCTTTCATATAGGCTTTTGTGACCGTATCAGCTAATCCCATTGGTGTACACCTCCCCTTTTTCACTTCTTGTTCTTTGTCTCCATCTTACCATAAAGCGTTCTTTTTATCAAGTTTTGTTTCACTCCAGATTCTTAATTTTCTGCGAACGGTAGTTCATAATGTGTTTCACTCAAGGTTCCTTATTCTAGCGGCATTGCTTTCTCATATCCACCAATGAATCGTATTTCAATTTCATTGCGCGACCTCACCGTGATTTTCTCAATGATTCTTGCGGTCAGAGCATCGTCATATTCTTGGATTTGCAGGGCCTTGGCTGACAGCAGCATCTCCGGCTGGCTGGCTTTTTCCTGCTGGGCGGCGCTGTCCTCGATGGCTTTTTTCAGACTCTTAATTTTATTATTCAGCTTTTTCAACCTGTTATCCAGAAACGGAGTATCCTCATCGAAGTCCAAGGACATTTCCAGCAGACGGTCAAATTCCTGCTGGGTCTGCTCCAGCTGCTCCTGCAAATTGGGCTTTGTGCTTTCGCCGGTCTGGATGTTATGCAGGATGCCGTTGATCTGGGCAGCAACTTCATCGGTGAAGTTTGCCGCCAAACCCTGTACCGCTTTCAAAATGGCGCGGTGCAGTTCTTCTTCCGGGATGGACGGCGAGCTGCCGCAGAATTTCGTTCCGTACTCGATGCGATTCACGCACCGCCAGACGATTTGCTTTCTGCCGTGGATATTCCAAGTCACCCGCTTGTAAGGGCTGCCGCAGTCACCGCAGAACAGTCGCTCGGACAAGGCATACTTGCTGTTGTAGCGGCCCCGGCGGCGCTTGCGTTGGTTGGCGGCAGACTTGCTGTTTCGGCGGGCGATCTCGGTTTGCACCTCTCGGAACATCTGTTTACTGACGATGCCCTCGTGATAATTTTCAATATAATATTGCGGAAGCTGGCCGGTATTTTTCTTATGAACCCCGGTCAAGACATCCTCGGTAAAGGTCTTTTGCAGCAGTACGTCACCGCAGTATTTTTCATTTTGCAGGATACGTTGGATGCTCTGCGCCGACCATGCGGTGTTGCCACGAGCTGTGAGCGCGCCTGCTGTTTCCAGCTTTGCCTTGATGCTTTGCAGACTGTCCCCTTGCAGGTAGCTGTTGAAAATCAGCCGAATGATTTCAGCCTGCTCCGGGATGATCTCCGGCTTGCCGTCTGCTCCTTTCCGGTAGCCAATAATTCTGCCGTAAGGGAAGGCAAATTTACCGTGCTTATATCTCATGCGCTTGCCGCGGGCAACATTTTGGGAGATAGACTCGCTCTCTGCCTGTGCAAAGGCGCTCAGTACGGTAAGGATCATCTCAGAGTTCATGGTGGCGGTGTTGATGTTCTCTTTTTCAAATACCACCGCGATTCCCATCTGTTTCAGCATTCGGACGTATTGAATGCTGTCCAGTGTGTTGCGGGCGAAGCGAGAAATGGATTTTGTCAATATAAGGTCGATTTTGCGTTTCTTGCAGTCTTGAATCATCTGGTTAAAACCGTCACGCTTCTTGGTATGTACGCCGGAGATACCGTCATCCGCGTAGATGCCCGCGACTTCCCACTCCGGGGTGGAATTGATTTTTTCGGTGTAGTACAGTTTCTGGATTTCAAAACTGCCCTGCTGTTCTTCTTCCTCGGTGCTGACGCGGCAGTAGGCCGCCACCCGCAGCTTGCGCACGGAATTTTTTCGTCCGGCGCTTTCCCGCATTGAGGCGGGAATCTCAACAATTCTCATGTTATTCATGACTTTTCCTCACACAGTTTGTCCATTTCGCAGTTTAAATTCGATGTGGGTATCGCGGTATAGACTGACGTTGCTAACGATTCCTTTATAAAAGGTATATGGAAAATCATCGGTCGGCTTATACTCGGCACACGCTTTTTGCATTTGCAGGCTTGCTGGGTCAGCATCGCCCGCCGAGCAGAATTGGTACTCCAGTTCTGCCCTGTGTAGGATTTTGGCAATTAGCGCATCGGCATTAGGCTCTGCCTCCAGTAAATCCGTTTGGATTTCCCGTGTCAACTTAGCGCCTTCGATAGATTGGACATTACGCTGTGTTGTCGGTGGGTGAATCACCTCTGAGTGTCTCTGAATCCATTCCAATTTTATTGTAATAGCATCAAACAGTTCCTTTTCTGGGATAGGCTTTGTCCACATTCCACATTGGCGGCAAAACCATTGTTCGGTTTTAGGCCTCCAATATAAGCGCTCTCCGCAGCATCCGCATTGCACATCTTGGCGAAACGGCTGTAAAACCGTAGAGTATGTTTGCGCTTTCCTCTGGCGAAATTTTTCTACCACGCGATATTGGGTCTCTGTAATGATAGGCGGATATTTTTCATTGCCACAGTAAATTTCATTTGCAAGGACGCGGCTCACCATGTTCTGATTCCATTTTTGAGTGTCCTCATGGTACGGCGTTTTCCTCGTTGTCATGCTCTCTGCAATTTTTCGAAGGGACTTCCCTGCTGTGTATTCCTCAAAAATATATTGCACAGCTTCGGCTTCTTCTTGAACTATAGTTGTTTTTCCGGCTGTGATTTGGTAGCCAAATGGCAGGTATCGCTTTTTCATTTTTCCGTCCGTTCCTCCGAAAGTTTCATACCATTGATGAGTTCAAATTCTATCGCCGTATTACTGACCGACACTTTTTTGACCATCTCGGTAAAAGTATGCTCATCAAAGTATGTCAACGGCGGACCGGAATCCAATATTTTCTCAATCTGCCTTGTGCTTTTCAAAGTTTGTTCAACATTCTTGCTGATGGAAGTTCTGGACAGCTGAACTCTTTTCTCGTCAAGCTGCTGTTCTATAAGGGTTTTTCGTTCTATGTATTGGGTATCTTCGATGTAACCTTGTGCATGGATTCTTTCCAAATTATGATTTTGTTTTGCAAGACGTTGAATTTCCGCATAAATAGATTCTCGTGCGGTATTCTGGTGTTCTTGTTGTGATTTTAGCTGCAAAAGGCTGTCTACCATCGGCCGGAATATCCTTGCACGATTTGCTTGCAGCTTGTTATACATATATAAAAAAGCCCGGCAAAGTTCTGTTTCGTAAACAGACTTTACCGGGCATAAGCTGGATTTATTCAAATGCTTTCTGCAGCCCCAAGCCACAGCACCATTTGCTCTGCTGGCTTGGGCAAACACAGTGCCGCACTCGGCACAGTTGATTTTCTTTGTGAATACTCGTGGAGCGGCATTGGGCACGGACATCTGCTTGGTTTTCAGAAGTTGCTGCACTTTGTCGAAATCCTCGTCCGAAACGATTGCCACATGGCTTTTATAGGCACAGTATTTCGGGAACTGGCCCTCGTTGTGGTAGACCATGAACGGCAATGTGTCCGTGGTGTAATGTTTTTGGTGCAGCGTATCGCCTTTATAGGCTTCGTTACGAAGCATGAATCGCACAGCGGAAGTGTACCACCAGCCACCCTCTTTCGGATGGTTTTCATTTAAGTAACGTGCAATTTCTGCGATCCCCACCCCGCTCAGGTACTTTTCAAAAACCAAGCGGACTACTGCTGCCTCATTCTTTTCCAGTACCAGCTGGTGATCCTGCTGCCTGTATCCGAAAGGAGTCGCACAGTTCACATAGGTTCCCGCCTGCATCTTTTTACGGATACCCCATTTCATGTTTTTGGAGATAGATAAGGATTCTTCCTGTGCAATAGCGCACATCATGCTCAGCATCATTTCCCCTGTGGCGCTATCCGTATCAAACTGTTCTTTTTCAAATTGTACTGTTACACCGATGCTTTTCAGTTCTCGGACGAGCGTCAGCAGATCTACCGTGTTCCTGGCCATGCGTGATGCAGATTTCACCAGAATACGGTCAATCATGCCCGCTCGACAATCTTCCATAAGGCGGTTTAGTTCTGCTCTGTGCTTGATACTCGTGCCAGAGATACCTTCATCTGCATACACTCCAACGAACTCCCAGTTCGGGTTCTTCTGGATAAGGTCTTCATAGTATTCTGTCTGCACCGACATGGAATGAAGCTGTTCATTGGATTTCGTGCTGACGCGGGCATAAGCCGCCACGCGAAGACGCTTCGGCTGTTGCTGTATTGGCTGGATGACTTGGACTTGCAGCATACTATTTCCTCCGAGTTTGACGCTGTGACATTCTTTTTGTCACATACAACATACCCGAAAGGCAGGTCAAAAGCTATTCACGAGAACCACTAAACTTCTCGGCGCAAAACGCCGCATTTCCGGGCATAACCAACATTCGCGCGCTGACAGATGTCCCTAGGCAATCTTCCGTTTGCGGCAGCGGATACCAGAGCGGCATAGGCCAGTGCATATTTCAACTCCTGTTCCAGCCTTACGGGAAACGGGTCAATCTGCATCGACAGCCACCTCCCACGCAACTCTTTTTCCGGTTCGCGCGGTACGAGCAAGGATTCGATTCTCCAACCCTGTCAGATAGAGTTCATATTGTAGATTGGTCTCGATCGTAATCAGCACTGCACCGTAATTCTGCAGAAAGCGCAGGATGCGGTATAAGGTTGCAATGTCGTGACTCAGTCGGTCAAGGCTCTGCACCATGACGGCATTGACGCGCCCCTGCTGCACGGCGGTTAGCATCGCAAACAGGGCTGGGCGCCAAAATTCGGTGCCGTACTTTTGCTCCATGCAGGAGTTGACGATGATGTAGCCACGCCGGTCGGCTTCGCGCATGACATCGGCAAGCTGTTCTTCCAATGCGGGCAGGTTCGGTGCAGCGCTGCGGGCGAACGCCCAAACTTTGTATTCTTTCATGGGCACACCTCAGAATTGATCCATCAGTGGTAGACGAACATCAAAGCGTGGCTTGCCGAAAGATGCCCGCGTGAAGCGGTCACCGACAAAGCGTTCAAGACCACTGTTGATGAGCT
>OLOV01000897.1_pt1 | contig 25303 bp, 27 predicted proteins | sample 1672931 | NCBI WGS metagenome assembly OLOV01 (sample SAMEA3136738, study PRJEB25190) | human gut metagenome | biome: human gut; feature: human-associated habitat; material: faeces | place: Austria | collected 2013 | reverse complement strand
GTTGTAGGGGTCGCACTCCTGGGCGACCCCTACAAACCAAAAAATAAATTTAGTCCAACAAATTACAATTTTCCTAATTAATCATAATCAATTTAGAATCTTCTTTTCTAAGTGCAATTATGCTTCCACGTACTTCGTAGGCAATAGGATTTCCGGTTGGGCTTTTAAGAACAGCAGTTATATTAGTTCCATTTACAAGACCTAAATCTAGAAGTCTTCTTCTTAAATCTCCATTACAATTAAGAGAATGTATTTTAGCACATTTATTAATATCCAATTTATCTAAAGATGTATTATTCACTATAAACCTCCAAAACAAGTAAAATTAAAAAAACGAAAAGGTCTGTTCTCATTTGTTTATATATATAAAAGATTTGTTACTACTAATATATGAAAATAAATATGTAATTGACACAAAACGACAAAGAATATATAATGTTAAAAAATAAAGAAAAGAGGTATAAAAATGGAAAGAAAAAGAGGATTTGAAATAGCAAAAGGATTTGAAAATAGTAATATAAATTTACCAGTAAGGTCAACAAAAAATTCAGCAGGTTATGATGTAGAAGCAGCAGAAGATTGCGTAATTCCAGCATTTAAGCCAGGACAAAAACCAACACTTGTAAAAACAGGAATAAAAGCATATATGGAAAGTGATGAAGTTTTAATACTTGCAAATAGAAGTTCTAATCCAGGCAAAAAAGGATTAATTTTAGCAAACAGTATAGGAGTAGTAGATAGTGATTATTATGGAAATCCAGATAATGACGGACACATAATGTATGCATTCTTCAACTTTAAAGCAGAAGATGTAGAGATAAAAAAAGGAGATAGAATTGGACAAGCTATTTTCCAAAAATATTTAGTAACAGATGATGACATTGCACAAGGCGAAAGAACAGGCGGTTTTGGGTCAACTAACAAACAACTCTAAAAATTTTATGTAAAATATACCAAAAATTCCTTTGACTTATCACCAAAATTGTGGTATAATAAAAAAGGTCGAGAGAGAAATAACAGAATAAAAAAGGAGTGACTGTAAATGTTTAATGTTGGTGATAAGGTAGTATATCCAATGCACGGAGCAGGAACAATAGAAGGTATAGAAGAAAAAGATATTTTAGGAGAAAAACAAGCTTATTACATAATAAAAATGCCAGGTGAAGTAAAAGTAATGGTACCAACAGCAAAGGCAGAAGGAATAGGCGTAAGAGATATTATAGATAAAGAAACAGCTGGAAAAGTTTTTAAAGTATTAGAAACAGATTCAACTCAAATGGATATGAATTGGAATAAAAGATATAGAGACAATATGGAAAAAATGAAAAGTGGAGACGCTTATGAAATAGCAGATGTAGTTAGAAATTTAAGTTTCAAACAAAAAGAAAAAGGACTTTCAACAGGAGAGAAAAAAATGCTACTTAATGCAAAACAAATATTAGTAAGTGAGCTTACTCTTGCAGAAAATTCTAATAAAGATCAAATGGAAGAATTAATAAACAATACAATTAACAATTCATTTGCAGAATATAGTAAAACAATTAATAGTAATGAACCACACAACATTGTAAAAACATTCATTCCATTCAATGGAGTAGAAGCAAATAATACAACAGATGTAAAATAATAAATAAAAGTTGAACTGTCTTAGACATATATCTAAGACAGTTAATTTTTTGTTAAATAGGAAAAACAATATATGAAGGATTTGAAAATTAGTTGTCGAATAATATAATTATGTAAAAGAAAGGCGTAGAAAAATGGTACGTTATAGTGAGGAATTAATAGATGAAATAAGAAATAGCAACGATATAGTAGATATAATATCACAATATGTAATATTAAAAAGAAGTGGTAGAAATTTCTTCGGTTTGTGTCCTTTCCATAAAGAAAAGACACCTTCTTTTTCTGTGTCACCAGACAAGCAAATATTCCATTGCTTTGGTTGTGGGGCAGGTGGAAATGTAATTCATTTTATTAGTAAAATAGAGAATGTGGATTTTAAAGAAAGCTTAGAAATCTTAGCAGATAGAGTTGGAATAAAATTACCGACACTAGAAAATAACGTAGATTCAAAAAGATTAGAGCTAAAAGAAAAAGTATACGAGATTAATAAATTAGTTGCAACATATTATCATGAAACACTATATAAACCACAAGCAAAGCCAGCACAAGAATATGTAAAAAAGAGAAAACTAGATAATAAGGCTTTAAAGGAGTTTTGCATAGGCTATGCCGAAAATGCCAATGTTCTATATAAAATGCTAAAAGAAAAAGGCTTTACAGAAGAAGAAATACTTGCATCAGATTTAGTAATAAAAAAAGGAAATAGCTATGTAGACAGATTTAAAAATAGACTTATATTTCCAATACAAGACATAAGAAACAGGTTTATTGCTTTTGGAGGAAGGGTATTAGATAATTCGCTTCCAAAATATATCAATTCACCAGAAAATATAGTTTATAGTAAAGCAAGAAACTTGTATGGATTAAATGTAGCAAAAAATACAAAAACAAGAAAGCTAATTATAGTAGAAGGATATATGGATACTGTATCACTACACCAAAGAGGAATAGATAATGTAGTTGCATCATGTGGTACAGCACTTACAGAAGCACAAGGAAGATTACTTAGAAAATATGCAGAAAAAGTAATAATATCTTATGATTCAGATTCAGCAGGACAAGCAGCAACACTTAGAGGATTAGAAATTCTAAATAATTTAGGGTGTGATATAAGAATACTTCAAATGGAAGGAGCAAAAGACCCAGACGAATATGTTATAAAATACGGAAATGGAAGATTTAATGACTTAGTAGAAAATGCAATTTCATTAGTAGAATTTAAAATAAAAGTATTAAAAAAAGGCTTAAACATAGAAAATACAAATGACAAAATAAAATTTATGAATGAAATAGCAAAAATATTAGGCGGAGTAGATAATAAAATTGAACAAGAAATATATATAGACAAAATATCAAGCGACTATAACATATCAAAAGAAGCAATATATGCACAAATAAATAAAAATGAATATTCAAATAATAAAGGTTCAAAGATATTAGAAAGCTCTAATATTAGAAAACCAATTATAAAAAAACAAGAAACAAAAGTAAATTCAGAATTAGAAAAAAGAGAAAACATAATTATTTCATTATTAATAGATGGAGGAGAAGAGGTATATAACAAAATAAAAGACATCATCAATCCAAATGACTTTAAAAGCGAAGCAAATCAAAAAATAATGAGAAGATTGTATGAAGAATTTGAAAAAGGAAATAGTAATATAAATAGCTTAGTAGATATGTTTGCAGATGACGAACAAGTTGTAAATGCATTAACAGGAATTATGGCAGACGATTACGAAATAGAAGATAATAAAAAAGCATTAGAAGATGTAATAAATAATTATCAAAAAGAAAAATTGATGGCAAGAAGAAATGAAATTATACAGAGTTTGAATAATGCTAATTTAGATAAAGAAAAAGCCAATGAACTAGAAAAAGAATTACATACATTAATTATAAAATTGGCACAAATTAAATAGGAGGTTAAATAATGGCAAAAACAAAAAAAGATAATGAAGAAATTATTGAAGATTTGAAAGCAAATAATAAAAAAGCAAAAAAGAATGAAACAAAAACAGATAATGCAAATAAAGAAACAAAAGAAGAAACAACTAAAAAAGTAAAAGATATAGTAGAAAAAGCCAAAGAAAAAGGAAAAATAACTTATGGAGAACTTGCCACAGAATTAGGAGATATAAATCCAGAACAAATAGACAAAGTATTTGACGCATTTGAAGAAATGGGAGTAGATGTTTTAAAAGACGATTTTGATGAAGAACCAGACGTTGAAGAACTAGAAAAAGTAGAAGACATAAAAGTAGAAGATATTAATACAATGAATTTTGATGGTATTAATATTGATGACCCAGTTAGAATGTATTTAAGAGAAATAGGAAAAATCCCGTTGCTAAGTTTTGATGAAGAGTTAGAGTTAGCTAAAAAAGTAATTGATGGGGATGAAGAAGCAAAGCAAAAACTAGCAGAATCAAACTTAAGATTAGTAGTAAGTATTGCAAAAAAATATGTAGGAAGAGGAATGTTATTCTTGGACTTAATTCAAGAAGGAAACATGGGACTTATAAAAGCAGTAGAAAAATTTGATTATACAAAAGGATATAAATTTAGTACTTATGCTACATGGTGGATTAGACAAGCTATTACAAGAGCAATAGCAGATCAAGCAAGAACAATAAGAATACCAGTTCACATGGTAGAAACAATTAACAAATTAATAAGAACATCAAGACATCTATTACAACAATTAGGTAGAGAACCAACTCCAGATGAAATTGCACAAGAAATGGAAATACCAGTAGAAAAGGTAATGGAAATACAAAAAATTGCACAAGATCCAGTATCACTAGAAACACCAATAGGAGAAGAAGACGACAGCCATTTAGGAGATTTTATACAAGACGAAGACAGCCCAGCACCACAAGATTCAGCAGCATACACATTGTTAAAAGAACAATTAGAAGAGGTTATGAATACACTAACACCAAGAGAAGCAAAAGTATTAAAACTAAGATTTGGATTAGAAGATGGAAGAGCAAGAACACTAGAAGAAGTTGGACGTGAATTCCAAGTAACACGTGAAAGAATAAGACAAATAGAAGCAAAAGCATTAAGAAAATTAAGACATCCAAGTAGAAGTAAAAAATTAAAAGATTATATGAATTAAATATATTATAGGGAGCATTACTGCTCCCATTTATTGTGTAAAAAGGAACGGCAGGCTGTCCGAAAATTAATCAAAAAAGAAAAAACTATAATGTGATTTGACAAAACTACCCATTTATGGTAAACTAATTATAGAATTGTGTAATTTAGAATAAAGAGGTGAATTTTCTTAAAGTAATTTAAGAAGAAATTTATGGGATTAAAAACTTTTTTTAATAGTTTTAAAGGTAATACAAGTAATAATATAAATTATGTTCCAGACATAACTACATTGTCTGATAAGGAATGGAATGAAGTTCCATCAAAAGTTAAGAAGATATTGATGGACTCTGATAAAAATATGCCAGAATTTGCAAAAAAAGTATTGAATTATCTAAGAGAGAGTATACCACAAAGAATAAATTCATTAAGAACCAACAAAACAATAACAAATAAAACAGAAAACAGAATCAATAGAGAGGTTAATGACAGCAAAGATGGAGAGGAACTAACTATATGAAGAAGATAATGAAATAAGTAAATAGTAATCCAATTTAAACACATAAAAAACAGAAAATTTTAAAAATTTTCTGTTTTTTATTGACAAAACGCTACAAACTTATTATAATAATACAAGTTCCAGATGGCGAAGTAGCTCAGTTGGCTAGAGCATTCGGTTCATACCCGAAGGGTCATGTGTTCGAATCACATCTTCGCTACCAAGAAAAAACAGTAGATATTTATCTACTGTTTTTTGTTTTGCTATTGTTCTAATAATTTTACCAGTATTTCCATAAAAGTATCTTTGTTTAAAAGTGTGTAAGTGTTCATTTTAGGGTCATAATCCACATAAAGGAAAAGCCGTTCTTTAGCCAAAAGTTTGGAAATTTTTTTAATGGCTTCTTCATAAATTTTTTTGCCTTTAGTGGCTTTAAGAAAGTCATTGCGAATGTCAAATCTAATGGGTTCCCATCTGTCATGAACGAAAAGATTTAACCATAAATAACGACGAGCGTTATTATAAATAGCATAATTTCCGTTACTTCCATTTATTTGACCATTGAATTTCCTAAAAAGGGCGTTATATTCCTCTTTACTAACATTATAAACCTTATAGACACCTTGACACTCTACTTGTAAACTGTTAAAGCTTGTCCGGTACATCATTATTAAAACCTCCTTATAAAGTTTTAACAATTATATCATAATATAAGAAAAAATGCAAAAAAATAAAGCTGTTTCAACAACTTGAAGAAACAGCATCATATTTTAAAATTATTTCTTTTTTACTTCTGGTATAATAATATTTTTCTTTTTTTCGTCTTTTGGCTTTGGCTTTGCTGCATTTAAGTGTTCATAAACAGGAGAAAATTCTAATTCTGAACCATCACCTTTTACAACTTCAATTTCTTTATTTGCATTTTCTTGCTCTGACATAAAATCACCTCAAAATTTATATTAATAATAAAACTATAAATTATTTTATTAGTAGAAATTTCCAATAAGTAACCTATTAATAAAATAATAACACAAAAAAATAAGAATGTCAAAAACATTGACTTTTAAGCTTTCAAATGTAATAATATATATTGTTAAAATAGAAAAAAGAGGAGAGTTTTAAGTGGAAATAGAACAAACAAAAGCAATAATAGAGGCTATACTTTTTTCTGCTGGTAGAGTAGTAGAAACAAAAGAATTAATGGCAATATTAGAATTAAGTAATGAAGACATAGATAGTATAATACAAAATATGAAATCTGAATTTGAAGTACAAAATAGAGGAATTGAAATTATAAAAGTAGATAATGGATATCAAATGACAACTAAAACAGAATATTATGATTACATTTATCCAATATTTGATAATAGGGCAAAACCTAGCTTATCAGCAGCTGCACTAGAGACTCTTTCTATAATTGCATATAATCCAAAAATAACAAGAGCAGAAATAGAACAAATAAGAGGAGTAAATTCTGACGGAACAATATACAAATTATTGGAGTATAACTTGATAGAAGAAGTAGGAAGATTAGATGCACCAGGAAGACCAACAATATATTCTACAACAAAAGAATTTTTAAAAATGTTTGGAATTTCTAATTTAGAAGAATTACCAGAACTTCCAAAATATAAAATTGATGAGAATGAACAAATAGTAATAGATGAAATTATAGAAGAAACACCAAAAGAGGAAACATCTGAAGACAACATAGCAGAAAAAAACAAGGAAGATTAAAAACAGGGTGAACAGCACTTTAAAAAGTTACTAAAGAATTTATAAGTAGGTGGTAAAATGAAAAACCAAAAAGGTATAACTTTAACATCATTAGGAATATATGTAGTAATCTGCATATTAGTAGTAGCAATGCTTGCTACTATAACAGCTAATTATAAAGGTGCTATAAAAAGCATGGATAATGAAGCAGAGTATTCATCAGAATATAGTAAGTTTAATTTATATTTCTTAGAAGAAGTAAAAAAACAAGAAAACCATAAAAAACCAACAATAACTAAAGAAAATAATAATAACTATAATTCTATAAAATTTGAAACAGGAAATGAATTTAAACATGATGCACAAAAGGAAATCTTATACTTAAATAAAAATACTGGAGAAAAAATAAAATTAATTAAAAATGTAAAACTATGTTCATTTGAATTGAATAGTGAAAATGGCAAAGATATAATTAAAGTAAACATACAAATAGGGGATACAGAATCAAGAGCATATAACTATGTTTTAGATGGGCAGAATAGCACAGAACTATATAGTACGGAAAATGAATATATAGAAGGTATAACAAAAATACCAGTAGGATGGGATTCATCAAAACTAAATAAAAAAGACCCATTTAGAACTGAAAAAATGGACACATACTACAACATAGCACCTATACCAGTTGGATATGAAGTATCAACAGTAGAAGGAGAAGACAAAATATCAACAGGGCTATTTATAACAGATGGAACAAATAGATTTAAATGGCACCAAAAAAATGAACTATTAGAATATAATGAAGGAAATTATGAAACAAATTGGAGTGCAGAAGTTGATATAACGGATTTAACAAGCACAAATGCAATATATGAAAGCTTAAAAGAGTCAGAAGAACTATATGGAGGAGCATATATAAAAGAAACTGAAACGACAGAAACAATAAAAGCAATTTTATGGATAAAATAGTAATATTTAATAATCACCTAAATACAATATAGAAAAACATTGTATTTAGGTGATTATTTTGAAAATTTGTTATATAAAAGAAATGAACGAAACATGCGACTTTGTAAAAAGGATATTAATAAAAATTAAAAAACTATTTAACATAGTAGAGTTTAGTGAAGATAAAGGAAAAACAACAATAATTTTGCCTTTATTTAAATCTAATATTATTAAGGATAAAAAGATTATAAAAATAGCTAAAAAGATTAATAGAAAATTGTATGATAACAATATAGAAAATGTAGTGTTATCAAACTATTTAGAAGAAAATGAAATATTAAAACAAAAATTATATTGTCAAAATATTAATATATTAGATGGAAGGTATTTGTTTTATTTATTAATTCCAGAAATTGTTGACTATATATTAAAAAGGCAAAAGAAAAAATTAGAAAACGGAGAAATTACTCTATTAATAAATGATTTTACAGAAAATAATGCAAGAATCATTACATATATTGCCCAAAGTGTAAAAAGAGTAAATATAGTTACAAATCATAGCAATAAATTTAAAAAGTTAGAAGAGTACTTATACAATGAATTAGGGATAATTCTTAATATAACAAATAATAAGAATAAAAGTTTAGCTAATGCCGGACTTATTATAAACATAGACTTTCCAGAAGAAATAATAAATAAGTATGAAATAAATAGCAATGCAATAATAGTTAATATATTTAATGAGATAAAAATAAGAGCGAAAAGATTTAATGGAGTTAATATTAATTACTATAAAGCATACATACCGAAAAAATACAAAATGGAAGGATTTAAAGACAACTTAATATATGAAAGCAGTATTTACAAATATAATTATGAAAACGCTAGAAAAGACATAATTACAAACAAAATTAAAATAAAAAAATTAATAGGAATTAATGGGGATATTTCAGAAAATGAATTTTGTAAAAACTTAAAATATAATACTTGACAAAACCAAAATTGTGGAGTAGTATAATGAATTAAATAATATTTTAAAGGAGAAATGCCAAATGGAAGAAAAAGAAGTATTATTAACACAAGAAGGATATGATAACCTAGAAAAAGAATTAGAATATTTAAAAACAGAGAAAAGAAGTGAGATATCAGAACGTATTAAAGTTGCATTAGGATTTGGAGACTTATCTGAAAATTCTGAATATGATGAAGCTAAAAATGCACAAGCTTCAAATGAAATAAAAATAGCAGAATTAGAAAACAAATTAAGATATGCAAGAATAATAGATGAATCTGAAATAGATACAAAAACAGTTCAAGTTGGAAATAAAGTTAAAGTACTAGATATGGAATTTGATGAAGAAGTAGAATACACAATAGTAGGTTCAACAGAAGTAGACCTATCACAAAACAGAATATCAAACGAATCTCCTATTGGATCAGCTTTATTAGGTGCCAAAAAAAACCAAGTAGTAGAGGCTCAAACACCAGGCGGAGTAGCAAAATTTAAGATTTTAGCAATAAAAAAATAGATTATTTTACCATTTTATGTAGACAAAACCTCCCAAATGTAGTATAATGGTATTGTTGAGTAATAAAACACGAAGGTAATGAATAAAATACTATGGAAAAGTATAAGGGAGGAAACCAAATTGATTACAAATTACACAGAAAATAATTACCTAGTTTTAATAGGTAAAATTATTAGCGATAAGACATTTAGTCACGAAATTTATGGAGAAAGCTTTTACGTATTTAATTTAGAAGTACCACGTTTAAGCGGAAATGAAGACATTATACCAATAACAATATCAGAAAGATTAATAGCAAATTTTGATTTAACAATAGGTAGAAAAGTAGTTATAGAAGGTCAATTTAGATCATATAACAGTTACGAAAACGAAAAGAACAGATTAGTGTTAACAGTGTTTGCTAAAGACATTATTGATTACAAAGAAGAACAAGAGGAGAATGTTTCAAATGAAGTTGTTTTAAACGGATATGTTTGCAAAAAGCCAATATATAGAAAAACACCATTTGGAAGAGAAATTTCAGATATCTTATTAGCAGTAAATAGAGCATATAATAAATCAGATTACATACCATGTATTGCATGGGGAAGAAATGCTAGATTCTGTGAAAATATGGAAGTTGGAACAGAAGTAAAGATAGTAGGTAGAGTTCAAAGTAGAACTTATGAGAAAAAGTTCGAAGATGGAAGAACAGAACAAAGAGTTGCTTATGAAGTATCAATTGGAAGTTTAGAAGTAATAAACAAAGATGAAAATAGCAATCAAAACCAAGAAGCAGAAGCAATTTAAAAAAACAATAATCAAAAGGGACAGCAATAGCTGTTCCTTTTTGTATTATAAGGACAAAAGCACATCATAGTACATCCTAAAATTAAATAAAAATTGTATTGTAAGAAAATGTTAAATATGATATTATAGCAATAGAAAATTAAATTTACTATATAGAGGAGAATATAATGGAAAAAGAGAAAAAGACAATAGATAAAAGTTCAATAAGATTTACAATAATGGCGGTTGTATTAATTGCAATTTTTTGTTTTGCAATATCTCCAGTAACCTTGCAAAATGATACATTTTATACAATAAAAATAGGTGAACATATATTACAAAATGGAATAGACATGAAGGATCCATTTTCTTGGCATGAAAATTTACAATATACATACCCACATTGGCTATATGATGTAGTAATATATTTAGTATATAGCATAGGTGGACAAGTAGGAATATATATTTCAACAATAGTATTAAGCATAACACTTGGACTTACAATGTATTTAGTAAATACCAAACTTACTAAAAATAAATTAACATCATTTATACTTACAATAGCAGGAATGTACTTATTAAGAAATTATATAGCAGCAAGGGCTCAACTAGTAACATTCACATTATTTATACTTACAGTGTATTTTATAGAAATGTTTTTAGAAACAAAGAAAAAAAGATATGCAGTGGGCTTAATAATAATACCAATAATAATTGCAAATGTACATTTAGCAGTATTCCCATTTTATTTTGTGCTATATCTACCATATATAGCAGAATACATGATATATATACTTTCAAATACAGAAATTATATTAGTTACAGCTAAAATAGATAGATTAAACAAAAAGATACTAAAAACTACTAATGAAGAAGAAATACAAAAAATAAAAGATGAAATAAACAAATTAGAACAAAAGAATGAGAAAACAATAAAGAAAAAAGAAAAAATAGATGCAAATCCATATAAAATAAAAATAAGAGGAAATGACAATGTAAAAGCATTAATAATTATAATGATTATTTGCCTATTTACAGGTCTTCTTACACCACTAGGAACAACACCATATACGTATTTAATAAAAACAATGCAAGGGACAACACCACACAATATAAGCGAGCATTTACCACTGACACTTGTAGATAACTTAGAATTTATGTGTGCTTTAGTACTTTTTATTGCAATATTAACATTCACAGACACTAAAATAAGATTAAGCGATTTATTTATGTTAGGAGGGTTAATACTTCTTACATTTTATACAAGAAGACAATTTTCAATGTTTACACTTGTATGTGTAATAATTTTAAATAGACTAATAAATGCAATGCTAGATAAGTATGATCCAGAAGGTTGCAAAAAAGCAATAAAAAAGATGACAACAATAACAGGAATGATAGTTACAATATGTTTAGTATTAACAATAAGTATAATAAAATATAAACCTAAGATGAAAAATCATTTTATAGATGAAAAATCATATCCAGTAGAAGCAGCAACATATATACTAGACAATTTAGATATAAACAATATAAAACTATACAATGAATACAATTATGGAAGTTATTTAATATTTAGAGGAATACCAGTGTTTATTGATTCAAGAGCAGATTTATATGCACCAGAATTTAATCCAGGAGTAGAAGTATTTAATGACTATATGAACCTTTCTGGAATGAATATAGATAATGTAGAAGAGAAATTAGACGAATATGGAATAACACACATGCTGATGTATAAAAAATCTAAGCTTAGAAGATTTGTAGAACAAAATACAGAAAAATACAATTTACTTTATGAAGATGATAATTTCTGTTTATTCGAAAGAAAACAAATAAAAGAGAGTGTATAATGAAAAAGAATATTTTTTTAAAAATAATCACAATAATTGCAATATTGCTAGATCAAGCTATAAAAATAGTTATAAAAAGTAAATTATTTAATTGTAGCACAGTGTTAATACCACATATACTTAATCTAACATATATACAAAATACAGGAGCTGCTTTTGGAATTGGAAGTAATAGCACATCAATGTTTATCGCTGTAAATGTAGTAATAATAGGATTAATTACATACTTTATATTTTCAAAAAAAGAAGAATTAAGTAAATTAATATTAATTGCTCTTCACTTAGTATTAGCAGGGGGAATTAGTAATTTAGTAGATAGAATAGTAAGAGGTTTTGTAATAGACTATATAGATATATCACCATTAATAAAATATCCAGTTTTCAATTTAGCAGATATATTCGTAGTGGTTGGTTGCATAATTATTGCAATTTCATTAATAAAAGATACAGTAATAAAAAAGAAAAATATAGGAGAATAAAATGCAGGAATATAAAATAGGACCAGAAGAAGAAAATATTAGGTTAGATAAAATAATTGCAAACATAGATAATAGTATTTCTAGGACAAGTGTGCAAAGACTTATAGAAGAAGGGAAAATTCTAGTAAATAAAAAACAAGAAAAACCTTCATACAAAGTTAATGAAGGAGACATTATTGAAATAGAAAAAGAAGAGCCACAAGAGATAGATTTAAAGCCACAAGAAATACCAATAGATATAATTTATGAAGATAAGGATATTTTAATAATAAACAAGGAAAAGGGAATGGTTGTACACCCTGGAAATGGAAATCCAGATGGAACATTAGTAAATGCAGTTATGGCAAAATGTAAAGATAGCTTATCTGGAATAGGCGGAAAAATAAGACCAGGTGTAGTACACAGAATAGATAAAGATACATCACGGACTAATAATAATTGCTAAGAATGACAAAGCACATATTAACATCAGTGAACAAATAAAGAATAGAGAAGTAGAAAAAACATATATTGCATTAGTTAGAGGAAACGTTAAAGAAAATCAAGGAATAATAAATATGCCTATTGCAAGAAGTACAAAAGATAGAAAAAAAATGGCAGTAGATAAAAAAGGAAAAGAAGCAATTACAGAATTCAAAGTGTTAAAAAGATATGATGGATATACTTTGTTAGAAGTAAAAATAAAAACAGGAAGAACACATCAAATAAGAGTACATTTAGCAGAAATAGGTTACCCAATAGTAGGAGACTATACATATTCAAATGGAAAAAATTCATTTGGAGTAGTAGGTCAAATGCTACATGCAGCAAAATTAAAATTTGTTCATCCTACAACCAACAAAAAGGTAGAATTTGAAGCACCATTACCAGAATATTTTGAAAATGTATTGCAAGAATTAGAAAACAATTAAATAAATTTAATCACACAAATTATAATTTATATAAAATAAGGAAGAAAATATTATGGAAGAAATTAGACTACAAAAATATTTGGCAAACAATGGAATTGCATCTAGAAGAAAATGCGAAGAATTAATTATTCAGGGCAGAGTAAAAGTAAATGGAGAAGTGGTTACAGAATTAGGAACAAAAATAAATCCTGATAAAGATATAATAGAATATAATGGTAAAACAATTAAAAATACAAATACAGAACATACATACATATTGCTAAACAAACCAATTGATTATGTTACAACTGTAAAGGATCAATTTAATAGAAATACAGTATTAGATTTAGTAAAAACGAATAAAAGATTGGTGCCAGTCGGAAGGTTGGATATGTATACATCAGGGGCAATAATACTAACAGATGATGGTGATTTTGTATATAAAGTAACACATCCAAAGCATGAAATACCCAAAACATATAATGTTACAGTAGTGGGGAAAGTTACAAATGAAGAAGTTGAAAAACTAAAAAATGGAGTTGATATAGGAGATTTTGTAACAAACAAAGCAGATGTCAAAATATTAAAAATAGATGAACAAAAAAATATAAGTAGATTACAAATAACTATACACGAAGGAAAAAATAGACAAATTAGAAGAATGTGCGAAGCGATAGGCAAAAAGGTAATTAGCTTGCATAGAAGTAAAATAGGAAATTTAACAGTAAAAGACTTACCACTAGGAACATGGAGATATTTAACTAAGAAAGAAATAGAAACACTTTTAAATGCTATTGAAAAAATAAAAAACTAATTATATAATAATTTTAAAATAAACCAAAGAAAAAGGAGAAAACTTATATGGAATATGTACAGAAATTTATTCCAGAAGGTTGGGAAGAAGGCACAAAAGCATTTTCACTAGATGAATTAAATAAACTGTCTGCAAGTGGAGAAATCTTACAAGCAAAAGTAACTAAGTGCGATAGCAACTATAACCTATATTTGGATTTAGGGAACAATATAACAGGCGTTATACCAAGAGAAGAGGTAGAAGCTGTAAACATAGACGAAACAGGTTTTCCAAAACCAAATATATGTATGAGCAAAGTTAATAAAATAGTTCAATTTAAGGTTAAAGATATTGCTAAAAATGATACAGTAATACTTTCTAGAAAAGCAGTAGGAAAAGAAGCTGTAAGTTGGGTAAAAGACGAACTAAAAGAAGGTATGTGTGTAAATGGAATAGTAAGAAACATTAGACCTTATGGAGCTTTTGTAGAAATCGGAGGAGGGGTAGTTGGTCTACTCCACATAGAAGATATATCAGTTGCAAGGATAAAATCGCCTTATGAAAGATTCAAAATTGGACAAAAAATAAAAATTATGATAAAATCAATAGACAGGAGAACAAATAGAGTAATTCTTACATATAAAGAACTACTTCGGAACATGGCAGGATAATATTAAAGACTTTAAGGAAGGTATGAAAACAAAAGGAATAGCAAGAGAGGTAGAAAAAGCTAAGAATGGAATATTTGTTGAACTAAGACCTAATCTTGTAGGTTTAGCAGAATATAAAGAAGGTATTGAATACGGTGAACATATTAATGTATATATCAAAAAAATAATACCAGACAAAAAGAAGGTTAAGCTTATTATTATTTAAGGAGGGCCATAATTATGGTAGAAGATGAACAAATAAAAACAGAAGTATCACCATTTGCAATAAGAGAAGGGGAAATAAAAACATTTGATGGAAAAGATGGATATGTTTCTATGAATCAAATAATCCATAAAATAAATATAGGACATATTTCTGATATCCATTTTAAAATAATGGAATTAGTAAATGAATTTGAATTTATAACTTCAAGACAAATATATCAAATATTAGTACATAAAGGTGAAGATATAAAGTCACAAGATAAGTTAAACAATAAATTAGAACAATTAATAAAATCTAAAATTTTAACAAGATATTACTTTATGGGAGAAGAAGGAAAATGTATTTATAGAATTTACTGCCTAGAAAAAATGGGTAAATACTTGTTAAATTCGAGAGGTGTAGAATGCAAATGGCAACCAACAGATAATACAAAGCCAGTTGCAATGATAAAGAAAAGACTAGCAGGAAATCAAATAATAATAGCATATTTAAGAAAAGTAAGTGCTTTTGATAAATATACAGTAAAACCAGCAATAACAGCAAAAAAATTAGGAAAAGTATTTAAAGCACATGCAGGAATAAAACTAACAAAAAACGGAAAATCAATAGACTTTATATTTGAAGCTGTAAGAAGAGAAGAAGACTGGGAAAAGAAATTAGTAGATAGACTACAATTGTATAAAGATTTTTATGAGAGCTTTGTACAATTCGATTCTGGATTTGAAACAAAACCACAATTAATATTTGTATGTGAAGATGAAAAGCACATGGTAGAAACACTAAAAGCAATAGTAACAAATAGAATGTAAATACCAGGAATAAAAACATTGTTCACAACAGATTTAAGGCAAAATAGCGAAACACTTGAAAAATCATTAGTAGAATTTAAAATTGATGAAGCAACAGGAAAATACAAAAAAGAAGAAATCGATTTAAAATTGTTAGGATAAATAAAAGATAAAAAAGAAATTCCAAATTGGAAATTGGAATTTCTTTTTTATATACTTTTATTCTTTTTTCTTTTTTAAATCAAAGCTAATTGCGTCTTCGTTATCAAAGAAGTAAGAGCTGTCTGTCACGTCTGTTTGAATAGGATCAATATCGCCTCTTTCATCCTTTGAAAATACTACTTTATTAGGTTTCCATTTTTGCTTTTCTTCTTTTTTATTGTCAGGTGATACATTTGCTATATACTTATTAAAGTTATATGTTTTTGTTTTATGAGGACTTTTATATTTGCTCTCCAAAAAGTCTACATTACCAAAGTTAACAACATTTTTTCCCTTTTTATCTTTTGTTTTATAAATAATACTCTTAAATTTAAGACCTTGTATTTTAGCATTATGCATATGATCTTTCCATGCCCAAGTTGGTGAACCTAATTTAGAAGAATATGCGCCATCCTCTGTATCATATCCAGGATGTACATCCCATTCTCTACGTTTTCCAAATTCTCTCATCCACCAATCCATTTCGTCAGGAGTGTTGTTTCCAAAGGTTATTTTTGTAGGTGAGTTTGCAAGTATTTTTTCAGATCCTAAACCAGAAACTGTTTGAGCAGAAAAAATGGTTCCAATTTTAAATTTTCTATATAATGTAAACATATCTTCAAAATTAGAAGGATCATAGTGATCGAATTCGTCCACATATAAGAAGTGAGGAATTCTATTTTTTACTAATTCACGATTGTTTTCTACAGAGCACATCATAAGCATTAAGAAAAATCTACCAAAACCTTGATCTGCTGTTCCGCCAATTTCATATGGCCTTGTTGAAATAAGAACGATTTTACCTTCGTCTAAAACAGCTCCAAAGTCCATATTATTATATCTATTACAAATAATGTTTCTAGCTTCTGCTGAACGTAATAATACATCAAGTGTAGAAGAAGCAAAATGAACATATCTTTGCATATCTTTTCTTCCTTCAGAACCTTTATAGAAATATTGTTTAAAGTAAGATAATTGTAATTCATATTCTTTTGAAAGTTCTTCATCTTTTTCTAATTCTTCACACATTTCTTGTACTAAGTCAAAATTATTAAAGCATTTAAGTAAATCTTCTAAAGTTGGCATTAATCCATCATGCATTTTCCCATACATTAATTTTAAAAGTAATACTACATTTTGAATAGCTTGTAAAGAAATATCTTCTGAATATGCTAATTCAGCAGTGTGACTTGGAGGATTATATAATCCCCTAATAACTAAAGAAACAATCAAACCACAAAGAGCAGGACTACCAATAATAAATGGATTTAATCCAATTGATTCTGGGTTTGTTGGGTCTATTTCTATAAATGGCATATCATAAGCTTTTGCTACTTCTTTAATTGTATCTGTATGTTTTGAATCAGGACTTACAACTGTAATACCAAAATTTTTATATACAATAGAACCATTTGGTTCAATTTCATATATCATTTTCTTCATATATGCTTTATAAATATTTTCTTTTCCTTCAACAGGTGTAAGCATATTCAAATTAAAGTTTTTGTTTAAATATTCATTATTATAAGGTTTATTTAAGTAAGCAATATTTGTTTTTAATGCTGTATAACCCATTTCCTTAGAAACTTCACGGAAGAAGAATTTCTTTTCTATATCTCTCGCAATCATTGGTTCCATTATCATAGAAGTTTTACCAGTTCCAGAAGGACCAATTACAAGAGTGGGTTGTAATCTTCTAGACTCTAATATTTTAACAGGTTTACCTGTACTTTTATCTTTACAAAATTCAATTTCCAAACTATAAGGACCAGTAGTACCATCTGGTGCAGATATATCTATACCAGGATAATCACAAATTGATTCTTGAAAATTGTTAGGGAATATTGGGTCTTTAATTACTTTTAGTAACCAAAGAACTACTTTATAGAATGTTGTAAGTGGTATGTAGATTGAAACTGCTGTAAGTGCATGTTTTATTAAGTCAGCAAATTCTGTAATAATAAATTCATGATTTGGTAAAGACATTATTCCAAGCCAAGCCAAACGATTTATCCATTGAACTACCATCGAAACTCCAATTACATATAAACATATATAATATGTATAGAAGAAAGATATTTTCGTTTCATCAGATTTGCAAAATTTAGATGGATACGAAAATGCAAATGCAAGTACAGGACAAGCAAGAGCTAAGGTATATCTAATTGGTCCCCAATAAGATACCGACATTCCTGTAAAAAACATTATTAGGAGTTCTACAACTCTATCTACTATTATAAATCCTGTTATCAATGTTAGAATGTATGTAAAAAATGTATTTCTATCAGTCTTTAGTAATTTTAAAAATTTGTCTATATACTTCACTTAAAAATCCCCCAATTATCTATTTTTATACATATATATTATCTTATAAAATCGAGAAAAAAACAAGTCTTTTTAAAGAAAAAGTTCATATATATAAATAAGAAGACAAATTGAAATTTGTAATTAGATTCAAAATTAAAATATTAAAATTCGGATGAAAACATGTTGCAAACATTGTAGGGGTCGACGTCCTCGGCGACCCGCAATGCATCGTAGAAATCTCTCCAACAAATTACAATTTGACTGTTTGAAAAGAAAAAAGCTTTAGTCTGGAGGAATTAAAATAAAAAGAAAAAATAAAATAAAAGATAAAACTACTGGCTTTATGCAAGGCGTTGTTGTTTTAATGTTTTCTCAAGTAATTATAAAAATAGTAGGACTAATATATAAACTATATCTTACAAATAAACAGGGCTTTGGGGATAGAGGAAATGCAATATATTCGGCAGCATTTCAAATATATGCATTATTCCTTACTATTTCTTCTGTTGGAGTACCCAATAGTATTTCAAAACTGGTATCTAGCAAAGTCGCGGTTGGAGATAATAAAGGTGCATATAGAATATTTAAAATAGCATTTGCACTATTTGGAATTCTTGGATTTATTGGAAGCTCAATACTATTTCTTGGAGCAAAAGTGATAGCTGATAATTATTTGCAAATACCAGAAGCAAAACTAGCACTAATGGCTCTTGCTCCGTCAGTATTCTTGGTTTCTATAGAAGCTGTACTAAAGGGATATTTTAATGGAAGAGAAAACATATCTGTCACAGCAAACTCACAAAGTTTAGAACAAATATTTAAAACATTGCTAACTGTAGCAATAGTAGAAAATATAGGAAAAATATCTGGAAATAGTACAATTGTTATGGCAGCAGGCGCAACACTAGCAACTACACTGGCAACATTGCTTGCATTAATGTATTTATATAAATATTTTGTAGATAGAAAAAAAGAAGTTTGGCAAGAAGTTGTTTCTTCTTCTAAAAACAAAAAAGAAAGTGTAAAGGGAATAATAAAGAGTATTTTACTAGTGTCTATTCCAATATCATTAAGTGCACTTTTCTCAGCATGCAGTAAAACAATTGATGCTATGACGGTTGTAAGAATATTAAAAACATCAATAGGAGAACTGGAAGCAACAAATCAGTATGGAATATTAAGTGGGAAGGTAGATGTGCTAGTAGCATTGCCATTTTCTTTCAATATAGCGTTTGCAACTGCTTTGGTACCTGCTATATCATCAGCTATTGCAAAAAAACGAAATTATGTGGTGGAAAAAAGAATAGAATTTTCTATATTAGTTACAATACTTATAGGCATTCCATTTACAATATATATGATTATGTTTTCAAATGATATATTACATATACTATTTCCTAATGCTGCAAAAGGAGCCGAAATGCTGCAATTATCAGCATTTACAATTATTTTTATAGTCCTTACGCAAACCATAAATGGAGCACTACAAGGTTTGGGAAAAGTAAATGTACCAGTTATAGCCTTTGCACTAGGTGGAATTATTAAGTTAGTATTAAATTTAATACTAATACCGATTAAAAAAATAGGTATATATGGAGCCATAATTTCCTCAATAATTTCAGATATGTTTATATTTATTATGTGCTTTATATCATTAAAAAAATGTTTATATAACAAATTTAGTATAAATAAGTTCATTATAAAACCAATAATTTCTAGTGCAATTATGACAGCTGTATCATATATAATATATATTAAACTTGAATGGCAAATACAAAACAATATTATTTTATTGCTCACATCAATTATTGGTGGAATGATTGCATATATTATTTCAATAATCATATTAAAAATTTTAAATAAAGAAGAAATTTATATGATTCCTTACGGGCAAAAGCTATTAAAAGCACTTGAAAGTAAAAACTCTAAACACAAGCAAAATCAACATGTTTAAAGATACCAAAACTTGGAAACCTACGGAATAAAAGGGTTCACCAAAAAATAAAAATAAAAAAAGAAGGATTTTAGCTAAATTTGGCGAATAATCTTAAATAGTAGAAACCAAAGCTGTTTTTACTGCATAAAACAAATCTTATTAGGAGGTAATTTTAAATGAACAAAGCTGAATTAGTAGCAGCAATAGCTGCAAAAACAGGAGACACAAAAAAAGGTGCTGAAGCATCAGTAAACGCATTCGTTGATGTTATAACAGATGCACTAGCAAAAGGAGATAAAGTTCAATTAGTTGGATTTGGATCTTTCGAAGTAAGAAAAAGAGCAGCTAGAAAAGGTAGAAACCCAAGAACAAAAGAAGAAATCAAAATACCTGCATCAAAAGCTCCAGTATTCAAAGCTGGTAAAGCATTAAAAGATTTAGTAAATAAAAAATAAGAATTAATACAAAATATATAAGTATGAATTCATATTATAAGAGCAAGAATTTCTTGCTCTTTTCTTTTAGCTTGTATTGACAGCGTTAGAATTAACATATAAAATGAAAATATAATTATTTACACAAATATATTAAATGCTATGGATTTGTTTTAATACCATAAAGGAGGAACAAAAGAAAATGAAAAAAATGAGAGGAATTACACTTATAGCATTGATTATAACAATAATCGTAATGCTAATATTAGTGGGAGTAACAGTTACAACAGCAATAAATGGGGGGCTGTTTAAACAAGCACAAAAAGCAAAAACTAGACACGAAGAAGAATACATAAAAGAACAAATACAGATAGCTTTAGTATCATCAATAGATGAAAGATTAATTAAATATGATAAAGCATATCTTGAAAAATTAGGAATTGATACAAAAGCCTATGATGAATTTGAACAAATGGGATACCATGTAGGCGCAGGAGGAAATGTAAATTTACTAGTTCTAAAAGGAGAATTAGAAAAAATATTCGCAAATAAAATTCAAAATGGAGAAATGAAAATAAGAACAGTTTTCCCAATTAATGGCTATACAATAATTGGAGATGATGAGCTAGGGGAAAGCTATAATGATTTTTTTGACAAATGTGAATCGAATGAAGAAAATGAAATAAGAGTTGCCGCAACCAGCAAAGCATTACTTGACCTGGCAACAATAGAAATAGAAATGGGGGATAAAGTATTTGCAATAACATCTGCAGGAGAAACTATAGTTGAAACAATTGGAGAGGAAACTACAAATGGTGAGATAATGTCAATAAGAGATGCATCAAGAGTATTTAAATATGATTATGATGGTAAAATAATTACACGATATATTGGAAAAGAGAAAACAGTTAAAATTCCAAAATGTATTGGCACAGAAGTTCAAAATGTTTCTGTGACTCAATTGGGAAAAGGGGACGAAAATGGAAAATCAGGAAGCTATAATGATTATTGGTATTCACTTTTCCAAGTAAAAGGCGAGAAAATAGCAATCAAAGAAATGCTTCTTACAAAAGATAACGATGGTAATGAAGTGTATTTGGATTTTAAAGAAGAAAACTATGATCAAATTAAGGAAATACTAACTTCTGCAGGATTAGATTTAACAGGTGTTTCTAACTTTAATGAACTTAAAAACTATATGCATGCATATCAAGAAAATGGCGAATGGTATACAACTTTTGTTGAGGAAGGGGATAAAATTAAATTTGTAGATAAAAATGAATTGTCAGGAGTAGAAACTGTAGTAATACCAGAAGGCGTAGTAAAAGTATGTAATTATGCATTAGCGGGAGACCCATTCTTAACTAAAGTATATATACCAGCAAGTTTAATTAGCCAAGAAAGTGCGGAGGCTATAGGGGGACAAGCCTTCGAAGGAGCAAATCCAAACCTAAAAATATATATAACAACACCAGAAGGTTGGGGAGGAACACAAAAAAATGCAGCAATATCAAAATTCGATGGATTTAGGGATTTGACAACAAAACAATTTATTTGGAGCGATGAAGAAGGATATATTAACCCATAAATAAAAACAACATATAAAATTAATAAATACATACAAAGGAGGAGGGTTAATGAAAGAAAATAAAGGAATAACAATAGTAGCGTTAGTAATAACAATAGTAATAATGCTAATTTTATTAGGAGTAACAGTAACAGTTGTTATAAAAGGAGATTTGATAGATACTGCAAAAGAGTCAAATGACGAAACAAGATATGCTCAAGTGTTGGAACAAAAAGAAATGTGGGAATCCGAAAAATTAGCAACAGATAGATTTGGTGCAAAAGCAGAAACATTAGAAGAATTTGTAGAGAGATTAAAAAAAGAAAAAATATTAACAGAAGAAGAAGGAAAACAGATATTAGAATTAGGATTTGTTACAATTGCAAAAAAAGACATTTTGCTTGATGGAAAAAGAAACGTTGCAGATGCATCTCTTTGGGACTATCAACTAGACACAAAAACAAATTTTGTTACAATAACTAGATATCTAGGAACTACAGATAATCTTACAGAACTAACTATACCAAATTTTCTTTTAATAGATGGAAAAGAATATAGAGTAACTAAAACAGCAAGCTATAATAGTAACAATGCAATAGTTAATTTTGATGGTAAACTAATAATATCAAAAGGAATTACAGAAATAAGAAGGGCTAGTTTTAATGGAGCAAATAAGATTACTGGTGTAGAAATACCAAATTCTGTTACTTTAATTTCAGACTATGCTTTTCAATATTGTAAAAGCTTAACAAAAATAAAAATTCCTGGATCGGTAAAAAAAATAGGAAATTGGTGGGACAATGTAAATGGACAAGTTTTTAACGGTTGTTCAAATTTGGAAGAGGTAATTCTTGAAGAAGGAATAGAGGAAATTTCGGGGAGAGCTTTTGATGCTTGTTCAAAAGTTAAAGAATGGAAGTTACCTAAAAGTTTGAAAAGAATTGGACCGAGAGCTTTTCAAAGCATAGGGGTGGAGGAGTTTAATATTCCAGAAAATGTAGAAAGGATAGCTGCAACATTTATTTCGTCCACAAAACTAGCTAGAATAAATGTAGATTCAAATAATAAATATTTTAAGAGCCTTGATGGAATACTATTTGATAAAGATAGTACAAGACTAATAAAGTATCCAGAAAATAGGAATGGCAGTTCTTATGAAGTACCTAATACAGTAAATACAATAGACACAAATGCATTTATCTCATGCAAAAACTTACAAACGATAGTAATTGCTGATTCTGTTGAGAAAATAGGAGATTCTGCCTTTTATGGTTCTAAATTAAAAACAATTAACTTAGGAGGAGGAATTACAAATATAAGTAATAAACCTTTTTATGGAGCGCTGAATTTGACCAATATAAATGTAATAACAGAAAACGATAAATATGAAAGTGAAAATGGAGTATTGTTTAATAAAGGTAAAACAATATTAATAAAATATCCTCCAGTAATAATAAACGGAGAGGTGTATGAAATACCAAACACTGTAGTAGAAATAGGACCTCAATCGTTTTATAGGAGTCAAATAAAAAATGTAATTATACCAAGTTCTGTTAAAAAAATAGGTAGTGAGAGTTTCTTCCAATGCGGGAACTTAGAAGAATTGAATTTACCAGAAGGATTAGAAAGAATAGAATGGCGTGCTCTTTATGCATGTCATAAAATAAAAACAATAGTGGTACCAAGCAGTGTTACATTCATTGGTGGAGAAGCGTTTAACAATATGGGACGGATTAACTAAAATAACAATAAACAAACCAGAAAACTCTCTTTCTGGTAAACCATGGGGAGCAAGAGCAAGCGTAATTATAGAGTGGACAGGAAAATAATAAAAAAATAAAGAAAACCTGTGAGTAATTTACTCACAGGTTTTTGCGTTTTAAAATTTTGATTTAGTAAGGCGAATGTTCCCAAATGAATCACATCTGAGTTGAATTTTACTTTTGCAGACAAAATCCAATGCAGTTTTTGTGAATTCCGTAAGAGAAAAATCTGCTTCCTCCTCAGGGGCTAAATCAAAAGAAACATATACTGTTTCTCCTAAAAAAGATAAATCTGCCCGATAATGAGAACTATTCTGAAATTTGTTGAAAAATTCTTCAACTTTAGACATAGTTGTAAAACACTCCTTAATATTTAATTGATGCTTTAAACGCAAATAAAACATCTTGTAATATAATTATACCATCAAATGTTATTTATTGCAAAAAAATATGAAAAAGTCCTATTTCCCTAAGGAAAAACTATTGACAAAGCTATTCTAAAATGATAGAATATAACGCGTTAGTGTTTAAAAGTAAATTAGCACTTTTAATTAAAAAATATGGGAGGTGAAATTTAAAGTGCCAACAATTAATCAATTAGTAAGAAAAGGTAGAAAAACAACTACAACAAAAGCAAAAGCTCCAGCTCTATTAAAAGGTTACAACTCAAAATTAAACAGACAAACAAACCATAGAGCACCACAAAAAAGAGGAGTTTGTACAGTAGTTAAAACAGTAACACCTAAAAAACCAAACTCAGCATTAAGAAAAGTTGCAAGGGTTAGACTATCAAATGGTTATGAAGTTACTTCATATATTCCAGGTATAGGTCACAACCTACAAGAACATAGTGTTGTATTAATAAGAGGTGGAAGGGTAAAAGATATCCCTGGTGTTAGATACCACATTATAAGAGGTACATTAGATACAGCTGGTGTTAAAGATAGAATGCAAGCTAGATCTAAATATGGTGCAAAAAGACCAAAAAAATAAAAAATATTTTTTAAGTAGTGCTAATAAATAGATATAATATAGATATAAATTTATTGCACTATACGGGAAGAAAAAATCTTCCAGAGTAACTAAGTGTTTTTATGAAACACAAATAATAAAGATTGTGAAAAAATCACATATCTTAGAAAAGGAGTGAAGAATAGTGCCAAGAAGAGGATATATAGCAAAAAGAGAAGTTTTACCAGATCCAATATATAATAGCAAAGTTGTTACA
>OLOV01000885.1_pt1 | contig 25401 bp, 26 predicted proteins | sample 1672931 | NCBI WGS metagenome assembly OLOV01 (sample SAMEA3136738, study PRJEB25190) | human gut metagenome | biome: human gut; feature: human-associated habitat; material: faeces | place: Austria | collected 2013 | reverse complement strand
CTGCACCGATTCCTCCTGCTACGGCGACCAGACCCACGCCCCCGACCTGTCCGGCCTGGAAAACGGCAAGGGCGAATCCTGGGATATGTGGAAGGCCATCGCCGCTCAGGCCACCCACGGCGAGTACGGCAACCCGGATGCCTTCTGCTCTGACATTGAGGCCACCAACTGGATGAGCGCCACCGTGGCTACCTCCAACGAGGAGGTCATCCGCTATATCATGAACATCTGCAAGCGGGATCCCAGAGAGGGCAAGGTCACCACCGGCGGCATCGTCACCGTCAAGGACAGCGTGGACGACTGGTACCTCAGCTGGACGATCAACCGCCAGCCCCAGTTCAAGTCCCAGGACAAGGGCATGATCCTGGTGTGGCTGTACGGCCTGCACACCAACGTGCCCGGCAGCTATGTCAAGAAGGCCATGCGTGATTGCACCGGCGAGGAAGTTTGCCAGGAGTGGCTGTATCACATCGGCGTGCCCCAGGATCGCATTGAGGCCCTGGCCAAGGAGGCCTGCAACACCACCACCTGCTTCATGCCCTATATCAACGCCTTCTTCCAGCCCCGCAAGGAATCCGACCGTCCCAAGGTCGTGCCCGACGGCGCCGTGAACTTCGCCTTCATCGGCCAGTTCGCCGAGACGCCCCGGGATACCATCTTCACCACCGAGTATTCCATGCGCACCGGTATGGAGGCTGTGTACACCCTGCTGAACATCGACCGGGGCGTCCCCGAGGTCTGGGGCAGCAAGTACGACGTCCGCGAGCTGCTGCGCGCCTGCTACTACGCGCTGGATAAGAAGCCCCTGAAGGATGCCGACCTGTCCTTCATGGAGCGGGAGGCCCTGAAGATCGCCCTGCGCAAGCTCCAGGGCACCGACATCGAGCTCCTCCTGAAAGAAAGCGGCCTGATCGAGTAACCCCCTCATTGAATGGACCGCAGCCCTTGCGACGAATTCGCGACCCACGCCGACCTGGTTGACAATATTTCCCTCGCCATGTTATAATATCGCCGCAAAAACAACGGAAAGCGATGAGAAATATGAAGCAGCTGCTGGACCTGTATTTCACCTTCTTCCGCATCGGCGCGGTCACCTTTGGCGGAGGCTACGCCATGCTGCCGATCTTGCAGCGGGAAGTGGTGGAGAAGAAAAAGTGGGCGACGGAGGAGGAGCTGGTGGACTATTACGCCATCGGCCAGTGCACCCCCGGCGTGATCGCCGTCAATGTGGGCACCTTCATCGGCAGAAAATACAAGGGCATCCCCGGCGGCGTTATCGCGACATTGGGCGTGGTTTCTCCCTCGGTGGTGATTATCACCGTCATTGCGGCGCTGATCAGTAATTTTGCGGACATCGGCTGGGTGCAGGATGCCCTGGGCGGCATTCGCATCTGCGTATGCGTGTTCATCTTCAACGCCGTCCGCAGGCTGATCAAGTCCGCGGTGAAGGACAAGGTGACCCTGCTGTTGTACCTGGTGCTGTTCGCGGCGGCGGTGTTCCTTGATTTCTCACCCATCTACGCCGTGCTGATCGCGGGCGTGCTGGGCGTGGTATTTACGAAGCTGGGGGTGCGGGGTAAATGATTTTATGGAAGCTCTTCTGGGAGTTCTTTAAAACCGGCCTGTTCGCCATCGGCGGCGGCATGGCCACCGTTCCCTTCCTCCAGGATATCTCCGCCAAAACCGGCTGGTTCACCTCCGCAGACCTGGCGAACATGATCGCCGTGTCTGAGAGCACGCCCGGCCCCATGGGGGTGAATATGGCCACCTACGTGGGCTATACCGTGGGCTCCCAGCAACTGGGCGGCACGGGCATGGGCGTGGTCGGAGCCGTTGTGGCTACCTTGGGACTGATCTCCCCCAGCATTGTGGTGATCCTGATCGTGGCCTATTTCCTCAAGCGCTTCCGGGACAGCAAGCTGGTGGATTCTGTGCTCTATGGCCTGCGTCCGGCTTCCGTGGCGCTGATCAGCGCGGCGGGCGTGGAGATCGTGCTGTTCGCCGTGCTGCGGGTGGAATCCATCTGGAGGATCGCCGACGCCTCCCTGAGCTGTAAGGCCGTGGTGCTGGCTCTGGCCGTTTTCGCGGGCACCAACCTGATCCCCGGGCTGAAAAAGATCCACCCCATCTGGTTCGTCGTCGCCTCCGCCGTTGCGGGTGTGCTGCTCCACATGGCATAAATTGAATCCCCCTGCGCTTTCCGGCTTCCCGGACCGCAGGGGGAATCGCTTTTTATTCCTCAAAATAATGCGTACAGAGAATTCAGGGCTGTACTCGCTCCACAAATTTCAGGAAAGCCGCCCGGCCCTGGGCTGTGCACTTGTATACTCCCGCATCCTCCAGCACGGCGGTGAACACCCGGCCGGTTTCGGAGCGCAGGATCTCCATGGCGTTGCCTGCCGTGAAGGTATATTTCTTCCGCAGCTCGGCGCACCAGTCAGTGTGCTTGCCCAGCACCGGGTCGGCGGAAATGTCCCGCCCGTCCGTCAGCGCCTGGGCCAGATCATGCAGCTCCTGCTTCAGACGGCTGGGGAGGATGGCCAGGCCCAGCACCTCGATCAGGCCGATGTTCTCCTTTTTGATATGGTGCTTGTCCGCGTGGGGGTGGAACACGCCCAGGGGATGCTCCGCCGTGGTGATGTTGCACCGCAGCACCAGGTCCAGCTCATACCGGCCCTCCCGGCGGCGGGCAATGGGGGTGATGGTGTTGTGCTTTTCCCCGTCGCTTTCCGCCAGGATGCCCGCGGCCTCGTCGGAGTAGCCCTGCCAGCACTGCAAGATGCGGTCCGCCAGGTCGGCGACCCGCTCCGGGTCGTCCCCGTTCAGGCGGATGACGCTCATGGGCCATTTCACAATGCCTGCCCGCACATCCTCAAAGCCCCGGAAGGAGATCTCCCGCTCCACCGGGGCCATCTCCATGGCAAAGCAATAGTGGCCGCCCTGGAAATGCTCATGGCTCAGGATGGAGCCGCCCACAATGGGCAGGTCGGCGTTGGAGCCGACGAAGTAGTGAGGGAATACGGTGACGAATTCCAGCAGCTTTCCAAAGGCTGCCCGGTTGATGGCCATGGGAGTGTGCCGGGCGTTGAACACGATGCAGTGCTCGTTGTAGTAGACATAGGGGGAATATTGCAGGAACCATTTTTCGCCGCCGATGGTCAGGGGAATGATGCGGTGATTTTCCCGGGCGGGGTGGTTCAGCCGGCCGGCGTAGCCCTCGTTCTCCGGGCACAGCTGGCACTTGGGATAGCCGGACTGGGGGGCGTTCTTGGCCGCCGCGATGGCCCGGGGATCCTTCTCCGGCTTGGAGAGGTTGATGGTGATGTCCATGTCGCCGTATTCGCTGGGGTAGATCCAGCGGATGTCCCTGGACACCCGGTAGCGGCGGATGTAATCCGTGTCGCCGCTGAAGCGGTAGTACCAGTCCGTGGCCTCCCGGGGGGAGACGGCGTAGCGGCGGTCAAATTCGGCGATCACCTCATGGGGCAGAGGCGTCAGCGCGCCCATCAGCCGGGTATCGTACAGATCCCGGGCGGTCACATTGTCCTCGCACAGTCCCCGCTCGCAGGCAAAGTCCAGAATCCCGGACAGGATCGGCTCCAGCTCCTCCATCTGCGGCTCCCGGCTGGGGGTGTAGTCGTCCAGGCGGAGAATGTCCAGCAGCCGGTTGGTCAGCACCCGCCGGTCGGCCTCCTGGGCAAGCCCGGTGCGGACGGCATATTCCACCAGAGAATCCAAATAACGCTCAATCATTGCTTACTCCTTACAAAACGCTTCCACGCCGCCCTGGGGACGGATGGACAATACATGGCACGATCCCTGGCCCAGCGCGGCGTCGATGCCCGCCCGGAAGGGATCCAGCAGCTCAAAGGGCACAAAGGCCTGCACCGTCCCGGCAAAGCCGCCGCCGTGGACCCGGTAGGCGCCCTTGCCCTGCAAATAGTGCTGGCACAGGGCCAGACTCAGAGCCATATCCTGATGCTCCTTGTAGCCCGCGGGGATCACATTCTGCAAATACATCCAGGAGGACCGGCCGCTCTCCTTCACCAGCTCCAGGAACCGGACGAAGTCGCCCCGCTCCAGGGCCGCTACCTGCCGGGGCACCCGGGCATCGTCCTGGTAGAAGTGGATGCACCGCAGCACCGCCCGGTCGCCGCACTCCGCCCGCAGCGCGGGGATGGCCGCGTAGAATTCCGATTCGGGAATTTCACTGAGTACTTCCTTGCCAAAGTGACGGCAGACCCTGCCGATCTCCATGGGGATGGCCGCATATTCGTCGGTCAGGTCGGCGTGGCTGGCGTGGCTGTCGATGATGCACAGGGCGTGGCCGCAGGCGGAGAAATCAAAGTCCACCGGGCGGATCACCGGGGCATCTTTTTTAAGGAAATCGATGGTCACCAGATTGCCCACGGCGGAGGCCATCTGATCCATCAGGCCGCAGGGCTTGCCGAAGAATACATTCTCCGCGTACTGGCCGATCTGGGCGATCTCCGGCTGGCTGACCCGGGCGTCAAAGAACAGATGGTTGATGATGGTGCCGATCAGCACCTCGAAGGCCGCCGAGGAGCTGAGCCCGGAGCCGGGCAGCACCGTGGAGGTGCAGTAGGCGTCGAAGCCCTCCACCCGGCAGCCCAGCTGGGCGAACCGGGCCGCCACGCCCCGGATCAGCGCCGGGGTGCTGTTGACCTCCTCCGCCACCGGCTCCAGCCGGTCGAGGTCCACCACGCACAGGGAATACCCCTGGGAGAGCACGCGGATTTGCCCCGTCCCGTTGCGGCGCACCGCCGCCAGGGTATCCAGGTTCACCGCCGCCGCCAGCACGTGCCCGCGCTGATGGTCGGTGTGATTGCCGCCGATCTCCGTCCGCCCCGGCGCGGAGAAATACCGCTCCGGCCTTCCCTCAAACGCGTCGCAGAACCCGCTGTCCAGCTGCTCCTTCTGCGCCGCCGTCAAATACAAAACCGCTGCCGCCATGATAACGACCTCCAAAAAAGTTTTATCTGATAAAAATATACATGAAATTCCCAAAAATGCAAGGCCTTTTTGCGGCATCCCCATAGAAAAGCGGGAAAAAAGTTTTTGATAATTTTTTCTTGACATTTCGGAAATCTATGCTATAATACAAAAGCTGGTTCGAGACCACACAATTTCACATGGGGGTATAGCTCAGCTGGGAGCCCGGTTGAAGCGGTTACGCACCCCTCATTAATTTAATAATAAACATCGGATACCCTCATATGGGGGTATAGCTCAGCTGGGAGAGCGCTTGAATGGCATTCAAGAGGTCAGCGGTTCGATCCCGCTTATCTCCACCAAAAGGGTATCCGATGTTTTATTTTTTTACTCATTTTCACTCGAAAATGAGTATTTTTTATGCCGCAATCCAAACGATGTCAAGGCCCATGCTAAACTGCTCAAAGTCGATGTTGAAGTCGATGTGCAGCTTGTAGTCCCGGTAGACATCCACCCGCTTGATAAGGCAGTTGACGATCATCTTCTTGGCTTCGATACTTGCGGTATCGTACATATCAGCCCACGAAATAATATCATCGTACTGAGCGTTCAAGGATGCCAGGACTGCCTGCCCCTCATCATAAGCCACTTGCGCTGCTTCAAGCTGCTGCTGAACTTCGAGACATTTTGTCTCAGCGTCAGCGATCAAAGAGCCAAGCAGCGATTGGGAAAAGGCGCTTTCCCCACGCAGGGATTTGATAACCTCTGCCCGGAGCATTTCAAGCTCACCCGTTGCCTTTGTGTAGTCGGCCCGGATGCTGCGGAGCAGCGCCCGCCGCTCGTCCATCTTTTCCTTGTAACGGACATTGACGATCTCGCTTTTAGGTACAGCCTTCATCCGTTCAAAGATCTGGCGCACCAGCTTATCAATGATGCCGTCAAGGGTATGGGCGGTGTAGCCAGTCTGCCCGTCACATTCCGTCTGCTTGCGAGTTTTACCATAGCAGACATAGCGGACTCGCTTCACAATGCGGTTAGGATCGTCCTTGCAGGGATAAGCCTTGCCGTTGGTGGTCAGCGAGAGCCGGGAGCCGCAATGCCCACAAAACACATTTCCGGCCAGTAGTGACTGACCTCGAGTGTTGAGAGGAACATGGCGCTCCTGTTCGGTAGAATTGGCACGGGATGTACGGATATGCTGGGCAGCCTCGAACAGCTCCGGCGTGATGATCTGCAAGTGGGGCAGCACTTGGGAGCGGCTGTCACCGCTGCGAAGTACGCCAGTATAGGTGAGGTTGCAAATGATCCCCCGGATGCTGGCGTGATGCCACATCTTACCCGATCTTGCCCGGTAGCCGAGCTTGTTCAGATAGGTGGCAATTCGCTGGGCACCAAAGCCCTCATGCACATACTTGTCAAAGATGATCCGCACCACAGCGGCCTCAGCTTCATTGACAACCAGCTCGTAGACCTCGTGCTTGCGCTTGTTGTAGCGCCCGCTTCTTACAAGGTCATAGCCATAGGGAGCAAGGCCACCTTTGAAGCCGCCGTCCTCGACGAGCTGACCCAGAGCGGTTTTTGTACGGATGGAAGTCTTTTCGCTTTCACCGTCCGCTTGCCAGAAACGGATATAATTTGTGAGCTTATCGGTGTGGTTATCAAACCACTGCTCTCCCTCTTGGGTACTCCATACCCGGATGCCGTTCTTAACAAACCACTCCACCACAAAGGGCGTTTCGTCAGCGATACGCCCGATCCGGTCAAACATGAACACCAGCAGAATATCGAACTTGCCTTGCTTGGCAAGCTCCTTGATGGTCTGAATCTTGTCCCGGTTTTCGGCCCGTACCTTGTGGCCGGACACACCGTCCTCCTGTTCCTCGTGGACGATTACCCAGCCCATTTGATCTGCGAACTGGTGACACTTGCGGCGCTGCATGGGGATGTCGGCTTGGTTTTTATCGTTATAGTCCACCTGCTTGTCGGTGGACACTCTGTATAAACAACAAACTCTTTCTTTCATATATTGATCCGTCCTTTCTGTAAGTCCAATGGGCTTTGAAAGAGCGAATCAATACACGGGGTATATGAACTTTTCAAGGTGCATAGGGGTATCCCCACTATTATTATCGCTCAGTTTGGCCTTCAATGCAAGGCTGTCGCCGGGTGTTTTATCGGTGAGGTTATTAGCAAAGGAAGATAGCAAAATCTGCTTCACATGACCCAGCACCGCCGTGTTTCTGCTGTCAGCAAAAGTGGCAGAGATTTCATAGCCGTCAACAGCAAAGACGGCTCGGCGTTTCCTATGATCCATAAGCTACCTCCTCGTTCATATTAAAAGTGGATGGGGAAACATGAAAGGGCAGCACCTTTGTGGGGTGTTGCCCTTTCACCTTTCTCCATAGTGGGACAATTTGTCTCGAAGTGAAAACAGGAGCGCCGCACTTGAAGTTTCGGCCCGTCATAAGACAGCTGTTAGGGTACGGCGCTCCTGTGGGAGTGCGGCGGCCCGGAGGTACAGGCAGCCAGCCTGTCCACTACGGATCGTGACCGTGGGATGGCAAATTCCCACTTGCGGCGCTGGTGTTGATCGCTCGTTCCCCCGTGTGAGAGAAGTCTCGGCGCACCCGCCGCCCGGCTCCCCGCATGACGCTCGGAGCCGCCGCTATTCAGTTGTGGAGAGGATCAGCTCCTCTCATATACCAAGGACACAAAACACAGAAATTCGGACTGGCTTACAGACAATTTTTCAAATATTTTTTCATGTTCTCCAAGCCACGCTCCACGGCCCGCCGGACGGCGCTTTCGTCAACGCCCTCGGCCAGCGCAACCTCACAATAGCTCTTGCCCTCAATGATGCAGGCATCCACACGGCGGCCCTGTGCCTCGGGCAGAGAATTGAGAGCGTTCCACAGGTAATAAAACCGCTCCATGCGTTCCAACAGCTCCTGCGGGGTAGGCTCGGACAGGCAAGCGGAGTATTCGATCCCATCGTCACAATCAAGGGAATACTGTGCCTTGTTGCGGGTGATCCGGCGCTGTTGGGCCAGCTCATAGAGCTTGTCGGCCCGCAGCTCGGCGGCTACTTCGTCGGAAACTTCGATATATTCATCATGGGTGTACCAAGCGTAAAAGTCCTTCAGATTGATAGTAGTCATTATATTTTCCTCCGTTCAGATTTTTGGGTGGGTGGTCGATCTGAACGGGGATGGCGGGGATCGGCAGCCGGGGCCGTCCCTGCCTACCTCGGGACAACTTGTCTCGAAGCGGGAATGCAAAAACGCACCCGCATGGCACGAAGCCATACGAGTGCGTGAAATGACATTATTCTCAATGTACTGACAGATTTCGCGTCCATTGCCGGACTGCGCCGCAGGGGGAGCTACGCTTTTTTTAGCTGGTGAAGATCATGGGTACTATGTAGAAATCCTAAGATAAGCAAGGGCGGCATCCTCCTGTATGCCGCCGCATAGGGTCTGATTTACACATCCATGCCCTCTGCGGCAAGCAGAATTGGCCGTAATAATACGGATGCGTAAATCCTATTTAGAAAAAGGAAAATCTTAGGAAGAGTAAAAGGAGAAAAAGAGGAAAACCGGATGACGGTTTTACTCGTCATCCGGTTCGTTATGAAATCGGTAGCCTACGCCCCAAACATTCTTTATGTACTCTTTACCTGTGACAGCCAGCTTTTGCCGCAGCAAGCGGATCTGTGACTTTACCACATCATCCACATTGTAGGCCGAGTATTCGTCCCACACTTGGTTATAAAGCTGCTCCCGGCTGAATACCTGTCCGGGGTTGCTTGCAAGGCAGAACAGCAAATCGAACTCCTTGCGGGTGAATTGTAGGTTTTCACCGTTGAGCTGTACCTGCCTCGTAAGCGGGTCGATAATGAGATTTTTGCCAAAGGCCAGCGTGTAGCAGACTTCCTTTTGCGGTTTGAGGTCACAATAGAGCTGCATGAGTGCCTGCGCCTGGGCAAGACATTCTTCCAGCGAATAAGGGTGGCCGATGTAAGCATGGGCTCCGGCTTGCAGCAACTTCAGCCGCTCCACATGACAGGACTGCGTGGATAGGATCAAAATGGGTGTTGTCCGTGCTTTCCGCATAGCTTTCAGTAGCTTGTGGTCATCCTCTGCGGAGATGCAAGCATCCAGAATAACCAAGCAAAACTCCTTGTCCATAAATGACAGCAGCGCCTCATGCATGGAGGATACGCAAAGAACATTGGTGCTGGGGCAAGCAAGGTTGTCCTTCACGATTTGGGCAGCCTCACGATCTGCATTGATAATCATTATATTTTTCTTCATCGCATCCTCCTTTCCGCACAGCATTGGAGGTGGGAAGGTTTTGGGATAAATTATCTCATAGTTGATATGATAAGTAATTTATTTGTTTTCTGTTTTATTATCGGGGGTATACGTCATTTTCGATAGCAGACTTCCCATCTTAATTGGGAACAGGTAGCAGCTAAGTGTTTGTATTTTCTGCCATAGACTATGACAAATGATGAACTGGTTTGAATGAATATGCTTTGCAAGCCCCCGTCCCACTTTCTCGGGCAAGGCCATAAATTCTTTCGGAACTGGCAAAGGATCAGCCGATTTTGTTCGCGTCAACGGTGGGTGGTAAATATGGAAAGATATATTATTTTTTGCATATTCAATTTTTAAGCATTTTGCTAATGCTTCTATTGCACCTTTAGTTGAAGCGTACGGAGATATTTTTGCAAATCCAGTAACTCCAACCCCGGAACTCGTAAAAATTACTCTACCACTATTTTGCTCCACCATATATGGCAAAACACTTTTTGAAAGTCCTAATGCTCCAAAGTAATTTACTTCAAACACATCTCTATAGGTATCTAGATCTGTATCTACCTCTGCGTCAAAGGTACATTTGCAAGCATTATGAACAGCAATGTCTATGCTACCAAACTCAGAAACCACTGCTTTTACTGCATTACACAAGCAGTCTTGATTTCGCACATCAACTACATAGTATAATAGATTATTACCATGTACTGATTTGAGTTTTTCGAGATTTTCAGTTTCTAAATCAAAAACAGCTACCCTGTTTCCATCATTAAGCAACTGTTCTGCAAGGAAATAACCTATTCCTTGATTTGCTCCAGTTATTACAATGTTAGCCATTTAAGCCCCCTCCATTTCAGAAAAAAACAACTGGATATGTTTATAAGCGTCTTTGCGAAAGGATTCTTTGTTTTCTTCAGACAGTTTTCCACAAAAAAGCCATTTTTGCGCAAAGAAAAAAATCGGGGCATAGTACTTTATTGCCATATATTCACTATCTGCTTTCACAATTATCCCCATTTCCATGAGCATTTGAAATATGCTGCTCTGGAATTTCAAAGGTTCTACGAACATCCAATGGTCATATACCTTTTTAACTTCCTCATTGTTGAATTGTTCAATCAACATTAAGCGCATTATTTTATTACAAAATTCGTCCATAAGATAATGCTCAAAAAAGTGATTACAGGCTACCATGTAGAAATTGTCACCAAGGGGTTCAGTCTCTCCTGTTAATTGTGATGCAAGGTGGCCCATCATGCTATCAGCCTTATTTTGAAATCTGCTTAGTAGTTCCTCAAAAATTGCATGCTTGTTTTTGAAGTGATAATAGATTGAGCTTTCTTTAATCTCTACCTCTTTACATATATCTCTGATAGATACTGCGGAATATCCTTTTTCTGAAAACAGTGATAAAGACACATTTAATATGCGTTCTTTTGTTTCGCTCATTTGACAATCTCCCTTCATTCTAACGACTGTTAGGTGCATTATACCTAACAGTCGTTAGGTTGTCAAGCGCAAGAAATTCTGTTAAACACTTCAATTATGGTTCACTTTACTACGAAATAAAATACTACCCAATAGTAATATTGTGCTTCGTTCAAATAATTTCACCCGAAATGTAAAATAATATAGGGGTGAGATAAAAATGTACCAAGACACAAGACGGCTTGACTTCCATGCGCTGGGCAAAGAAATTAAGCGCAAAAGAGAGGCAAAGGGCTGGACACAGGAATACCTTGCACAACTTGTAGACCGCACTCCTCGTTCCATTATGTACATAGAGAACAGGGGCCAGCATCCCAGCCTCAACACCTTTTATCAGCTTGTCACTCTGCTGGAAATTTCCGTGGATCAGTTCTTCTACCCCGTCAGCGAGAGCGGCACCAGCGATTGCCGCCGCCATATTGATGTGCTTCTCAGCACCATGGACGAAAGAGAATTGACCATTATTGCCGCAACAGCGGACGGACTGAAAAAGGCCAGAGAAACGGTGGAAGTGTAGTTTGCACTACCCTCCGTTTGCGAGGGGTTTCGGGGGACGCACGTTTTGGCAAGCAATTCAAGTGTGGCCACACTTGATATTTTCGCACCCCGCCGGGCCTGCGAAAATGCTTGTTGGGGAGCCTCCCCAAACCCGGCCTTTGGGACAAGTTGTCCCAAAGTTTTGTTGGCTGCATCACAGGCGCTACCGCTCCTGTTCCTTATTCATGCGCTCGTCCGTAAGGCCGAGCAGCCGATCTATATTTGCCTTCACCGTCACCGCCTCACGCATGGCATCCTGGGCTTGACGGTATTCCATATACAGGGCCTTTTTCTGCGCTGCCAGTTGGCGGCGTTTTTCTTTTAACTCGTCGATCCGGGGCAGCTTGCCGCCGTCCAGAATTTCTTTCATGGTGGCCCGAGCTGTCCGGTAAGTTGCCAGTTTATCCTCATGCCGGGCAAGATATTTCTTGCTGTATTTGGTTGCCTTGTACCCGTCAAAGACAGGCCGGGTCTTGGCATAGTCCACCACAGCACCCATAAGATCAGAGGTCTGCGCCAGTTCGGTTTCCACCGCTTGCAGCTCTGCCGCCAGCTTGTGAGAACGCTCCACCGCCGCATCCGTTCCAGCGGCCAGCTCGTCGTAGTCTGCTATGCCATGCTCCTTCAGATATTGCAGCGCAGCGGCCATCTGTTTGAGGTTATACACCTTGGCCCAGCGTTCGTAGGCTGGCCCTTTGCCGGAGCAAAGCCGCTCCTGTATGTCGATCACAAGACTGACCTTCCGGGGAGCCGGTGCCTCATGTGGGATCTCCGGGATAGGGCGCTTTCCGGCAATCACATCCCGAATGTCTGCCGGATCAAAGCCAGCCCCCAGCGTAGATGCCCGTAACCGGGTGGGCTTTTCCTGTCCCGGCGCAAGGAATGAAATTACACCACCCCGGCCATGCTTGACCGCAAAGCCGGACTTCTCCATGAGCCGCAGAAATGCCTCAAAGTCGTCGGGCTTCTGTTCCAGCGCCGCAACAATGGCAAGCCGTACCCGTTGCTTGGCAGAGGGCGGCTTTTCACCGATCCATTGACCGTAGTGTAGGAACCGGCCCTTCCTATGGAGCTTGGGATTGAGGATCACGGACAGGTCATTTTCCAAACATACCCGGTCAGAGAGCCGACGTAGGGCAAAGCTGGAGCCGATGAAATTATGGTACTTCCGGGAGCAATCATAGGCCGTGGAATTGTAATAGATGTGGTTGTGGATATGGCCCTTGTCAATGTGGGTACAGACAAAGAATTGGTATTTGCCCTTCGTCCAGCGCATAGCGGTTTCATAGCCGATCCGGTTAGCTTCCTCCGGGGTTATCTCTCCCGGCTTGAACGCTTGGCGTATCTGGAAGAACAGCGCCCCACGGTCTGTCTCCCGGCCCGTTTCGGCCTTATACTGGCTATGCACCAGCAGGAACTCAGAATGTGCCGTTGTATGGTCGCAGAGGTACGAGGACACAGCACCCAGCTTCTCCGGGTTAAGGGCATATTCAAACCGTTCCTGCATGGTCTGGACAGCGCTTTTGTCTGCCGCTTTTTGTAAGGCTTTATGTAGGTTGTGGCCGTAGACAATCCTCCTTTCCGCTTTGGGACAAAATGTCCCACAAATGTTCTAACTGGTTGCTATTTCCCAAATTCGCTGTATAATTAAGATAGATTACCATCTTCTTTGACAATTAGGAGGTATCACTATGCAATGGCAAGTCGCTCTTAATAATGATAGCTTTGATCGAGCTGGTATAACGAAAGACTGCAAGGATGCTGTCTGTGAATATATTTGGAATAGCTTTGAAGCCGGTGCATCCAAAGTATCTGTATCTATGACAGGTAGTCCTTTGCGTGAAGCTATGTCACTTGTTGTTGCAGACAACGGAACGGGTATAGCATTTGATAACCTTGATAGGACGTTTGGCACTTTTTTGGCATCCTTGAAGAACAATGCCACAATGCACCTGAAATCTCAGTCCAACAAAGGAAAGGGCCGTTTTTCCTATTTATCCTTCTCACATTCCGCAGAGTGGCGCACCGTTTATCGTACTGATGACAAACTGATGCAATATACGATTAGCACTAATTCGGCCAATCGCAGCCAGTTTGATACAACCGAACCGGTAGATGTAGCCGATGCAACTGAAACCGGGACAACCGTCACTTTCTCGTTAGAAGATTCAAATGCGGTTGATTTGCTCTCATTCGGAGCAATGAAGCAAAAGCTATTAGAAGAATTTGCGTGGTATCTGTTTTTGAATAAGGATAAGGGTTACGTTCTCGAGTATACAGGCATCCCCTTGGATATTTCAGAATATATCCGCACCGACCTATCCCGTAACTGCCCCTGCAAGATTGGGGATCACGATTTCTCTATTGATGTCGTTGTATGGAATAGCAGCGTATCAAATTCTTCAAAGATATACTACCGTACAGAAAAGGGAGAAATTGCGGCAATACGGAACACTTCGTTCAATAAGAATACTGTGAATTTCTACCATGCTGTTTTCGTTTCATCCAAGTATTTTGTTCCGGATATGTTTATCCCCGCAGAGGAAGATGCCGGACAAACCGAACTAGACGCTTTCTCACAGGCAGAGCAGCGCTCGGTTTTCCGTGAACTCAATAAGCAAATTCGCATCTTGGTTGCAGATGTGCTAAAAGCCTTTTTGGTTCAACAGGCCGATGCGGAGCTATACAAAATGGAACAGAAAGGTAATTTCCCCAGATTTGCCGATGACGAGTATGGTAAGCTGAGGAAGAAAGACTTTGAAACGGTTACGAGAGAGCTTTACTGTGTTGAGCCCAGGATATTCCATAAACTCAATGACACGCAAGAAAAATCCCTGTTGGGCTTTCTTAATTTGCTTCTGTCCTCTGAAGAAAGAGAGAATGTGCTGCAAATAATCGAACAGGTTGTCAGCCTTACATCTGAGCAGCGCAAAAGCTTCGCCAATGTATTAAAGCGCTCACAGCTCCAATACATCGTCGAAGCAATCAGTATTATTGAAAAAAGAGTATCCATCATCGAAGCGCTTAAAAAGATCGTATTTGATTATTCCGAATTTGCTAATGAGCGCGACCATGTTCAAAAACTAATAGAACAGCATTTCTGGCTGTTCGGGGAGCAATACCACATGCTTACCGCAGATAAGAACATGAGAGTGTCTTTGAGCGAGTTTGAGAAGATCACCGCACATGAACCGTCCGACAATGTACACGCCATCTCCGATAAAGAAGCGTTGCAGCGAATGGACATTTTCCTATACTCGCAGCAAGTCTTAAATAACAGCGATAGTGAAATGCTGATCGTGGAGTTAAAGGCCCCGCATGTTAAATTGTCTATCGACGTATTTAACCAAATCGTCCGGTACGCTAATACCATCAGAAAAGAACCACGTTTTACTGGAAGCAGCAGAGTATGGAAATTCTATGCGGTCTGTGCAGAGGTTGAGGATGATGTAAAGGTTAAGTACAAGAACTTTGAGCATCATGGCAAAAAGGGACTTGCCGACATCATAGGAAACTTCGAACTATACGCTCTTTCCTGGGACGATGTATTCCAAGCTTTTGAAGCCCGCCACAGTTTTTTGCTCAGCAAACTCAAACTTGATTATTCACAGGTTTCCGCTGATCTTGGAATTGCCGGCGATGATCCTACATCTAAAGCAGATGTTACCGCACTCACGCAGAAGCTGTTGGTAGTAAATGCTTAAAAATGCGGGTTATAGTACAAACAATCTTTCATAAAAGGGCGGTGCCAATTATGGTCACCGCCCTTCGCACTTTGGGACAATTTGTCCCGAAGTATCAGTCCATTATATTGCCCGGAGAGCGTATTTCATATCACCCAGCTTTAGGATCAGCCACTCGGACAGGGCGGGAAATCCAAAGGGTGAAATGAGCGCTGCCACGATTAGTACTCGGATACCCGATGCCGGATCTCCGCCGATGGTACAGGCAAACAGCCCACAGGCGGCAGCAACCAGAGCGAGGATGCTCAATACCCCGGTAATCAGCGTGTGCAGCAAGGTCAGCACGCCCAGCGCCAGCGACAACAGCAGAACAAAGGGAGCGGCAAGGATTTTCAAGATAATTCGCATGATAGCACCTCCTGTACATTGTCAGTGGTTCTTTCCACCTATATTATAACTCCGCAAAAATTTCCATACAAGGATGTCGAGCTTTCTCCATTCTGGGACAAAATGTCCCAAAGTAAAATGTTGATTTATGTTCAGTTAAATTGTATATTGTATTTGGGTGGCTTATAAAACTTGAAAACTACCTCGGGAGGTATAAAGATGAAACTAACCCCAGATGAAAAGAAGAAGGTTGTCTCGTGCTGCAATGGAAATCTAATCTCTGACAACACTTATGACCCTTCTACTGAATATCCTAAAGACTGGTTTGTGCGGCAGTTCTCCTTTGTGGAAAACGAAAAGTTGCGGGATCGGTTGGGAGAAGAATTTTACCAAACCAGATTCACATATACCTTAATGCAAGCGCTCAGTTTACCTATGGCAAAAAACAGAGGCATTGTTAAGTTTCAGATTATTCAATATGCGTCCATTTGTGAAGCCTTACTCAATTACACTTTGGATACATATTTTAGAGAGGAATTTGAGAACAAGTATGCAGCGACTACTTACATAGATTTCCCCTCGGCATTATCTTCCAAAACCAAGATAACTTTTGATGGGAAAGCGGTATTCGTGTGTAAACCCAAAACCGAGAAAGCAAAAATAACATGGACATCTAATCCTATAAAAGCAGAATTTGCTTTAGAAAAGGGTATTTTATCGGAAGATACAAAGGAAAAGTACTGTGCGCTCTATGATTTGCGGAATAATGCACACATCCTAAAAGCTGTGGCGACAGACTATTATCCGAAACTCAAGGAAGCAAGTGCCGCTTATGAACTGATGTATCAATTTATCGCAGAAGTCCGTGCATTCTTTGCAGCAAATCCAATAAGTACATAAACGGAAAATATGGGGCAGTCAAAATGACTGCCCCATATTTTCTACATTTCTACCACCGCCGCAAGTTTTTCCAGAAGATCAGACAACGGCTCCCACAGAGCCGCATAGTCCTTTTGCAGCGCTGCTATCTCCTCCGGGTACACGCCGTAGGTGTTGGCATGGATCGCCACTTGGTTGAGGTTATTAGCGCACCGCCGCTGTAAGGACACCAGATCCCGGACGGGAGCCAGATCAACGTGCAGAACATAGCCATTGAGGGCCATCTTCCGCACATAAGCTCCCATATTCCGAATACCGGCCTCCTCCATGCGCTCCTGTATCAGCGCCTGTTCCTCTTTGGACACCATAACGTGCAAGTGGATGGGACGGCGGCGCTTCTTTGTCACCGTTCTTCACGCTCCCGGCTCTTGGCCTTGGGCGGCATTTCCCGCACCTTATCCACAGGCTTTTCGGTCTGCTCCTTGGCAGCTTTCATTTGCTCCGCTATGGGCCGCTTCACCTCCTGCACACCGTAGCGCCGCCGATAATCCGCAGATCGGGCCGCTAAGTCCTTGACGGCTGCTGCTTCCTCCGTGTGGTAGTGGCCCCAAAAATAATCCCGGTGGCCGTTCTTCTCGGCAAACTGCCATGTGACAAAGGGAGCGGGCGCTCGGACATTCTCTCCCAGCGCAAAACCCCGGCCATTGTCAAAGAGAACGGACTCCCGGATCTCATAACCAGCGTTCTTTTCCAATATGACCTCTTTTCGAAATGTTAGCAGTATTTGAGTCTTTCCGGGGTTGGTTGGGATAACATATTACCCCCGTGTTTTCCGGCCCGGAAAAGCCTTGATACAAGCGGCTTTTTTGAGGGCAAATGCTAACACATTACCCCCGGTATTTCCGCATATAGCCCCGCTGCTTTTTCAGCCTTGCTGCATGGGCGCAGGCATCAGAACAGTACCGTGTCCGGCCATCCGGGAGAAAGGCCCCGCCACACACCGGGCAAGCCTTTGTGTCCGGGGCAGGGTCGCCGCTGGTCAATGCTGTCTCAAGCACCGGATCATTGGGCAGAACAGCCTCCCGGAAGTAGCGGCAGTACGCACCCGTCCAGCACTTGTCCATCATATAGCACGGCCCGCACAACGGTAAGCAGCCATATTCCCGGTCATAGTTGGCGCAAAGCCTTGTGACCAGTTTGCGGATTACTGCCTTTTCCTCCCGTGTCAGCTCCCGCTCTGCCATAGTATCACTTCTTGTCACCGGGCTTTTTTAGCAGTTCCCGGTAACAGGTCATACACTCAATGCCTTTCCAGTAGGGGCAGCCATGACAGCGAGTGCCTTTGGGAGCCAGCTCCGGCCCGATGGGACCTCGGTAGTGAGAGGGCTGTTTCATAAAAGGCTCATAAGGGCTGTTGGTGAAATTCATACATTGTCCTCCTCATCCCACGGTGCATCGTCCTCATCGGCATAGGCGCTGTAATCCGGCTCCTCATATTCCTCATCCGGCACAGGAGCATCCTTCTTCGGTAAGTAAATCTTGAAATACCATGCAGCAGTTCCACCAATCAGAACGAAAACAACCATCAAGAAAAAAGTGCCATTTCCACCTTTCTCTGTGTCCGGCTCTGTAACGGGCTCCGTAGTTTCAATAATTTCAGGTTCCGGTTCCACACCAATGCACTCGGTCATATTGGTTGCGCAGATTTCACATCCTGTGTTGATGGAGCCGACCATGCAATGTTCTACGCAGGAACAAGTAGGGATCTCTACGCCAGCAGCCTCCATTGCTGCCAATAGATCGGCCTCATCCACCACGCTGAAAAAGTAAGTCTCGTACAGGTCAGCATCCTCATCCACAGGCTTGTCGTAGTCGATAACAATGTAGAATATATTACCGCCACTGGTCTGTACGGAAATGAACTGTTTGTTTGTGGCCTTATCATACAAGAGATCACGGGTAACGAGATTCCCATCGTCGATGAAGCCTACTCCTGGCTCCAATGTGATCGGCTTTGTTTCTACGGAAATTGCTTCCGGTTCAGTTGCTACTGTCGGGGGCTGTGTTTCCACATATTCATCACCGCCTCCGGCGTAGGCGGTCAAAGCCATACCACTCACAAGGACGGCAATACACATAAAGCCTGCAAGCGTACGAAATACTTTCATATCAGTTGTCCTCCATTCCCAAAGTCTCGGACTTCGGGACAACTTGTCCCAAAGTTTCCCCGGAACGCAGCTTTTCCAGCAGCAGAGACAGTTCCGTGAGGGACACGCTCATGCTGCGTACCATATCTACGATTTCGCTGTTTTCTACTTCAATTTTTCGCTGTTCCAGTTCCTTCAGCTTTGTTTGCTGTTCGGCAATTTTAGCCTTGACCTTTTCGATCTCGGCCTCGATCTTTGCGCTTTTACTTACTGCCATTTAATCCTCCTTTACGGTAATTGCCCGTAGGCGTAGAAGTAAGACTGCCAGTAGGCAGAGTTTAAGTTTGAGTAGCTGATGGGATCTCCGCAATGGAGCATCCAACCGTCACCTACATAAATACCAACATGTGAAATGCCCGGAGTGTCATAGGTTCCCTTAAAGAAAACCAAATCTCCGGGCTGTGGATTATTTGTACGAGTGCAAATATTGTAGATGCCTTGGGCACTTAACCGTCCAAAGTTCCACCCACATTGGTTATAGACATAAGAAACGAAACCGGAGCAATCAAATGATGTTGCAGGACTGGAGTCTCCCCAAACATAGGGATACCCCACATATTTATTTGCTTCGGCCAGAATTGCAGCAAAAGTTTCATCCTCCAGATATTCCTCGGGGACATCATGCAGAACAGGCCCACCTGTATATTTGGTGACATACAGAGAATCCGGGAACAGTTCCGGACGGTTACCCAGCGTTGCCATATACAGGGCATACCGGGATAATTCATCTTCGTCCATGATATAGACAGGGACATGACTCAGATTGAAATTCTCCAGAGTAACGGTACAAATATAGTAGGTATATGGAACATCTACCTCATACTCATATTCCTCCCAAATGGGCCAGCCGTATTCGTCCAGCAGAAGTTCTCCTGTATAGGGATCACGGGCAAGCCGTTCCCCAATTTCAGTTTCTGTGCGGTATCTTGTTTCTGTCTCAATGGTTTCTGTCAAAATGTATTGCTTTTCAAAGAGCATTTCCAAAGTACCCTGCACCTCGTCAAGTGTCCATGCACCTTGGTGAAGCGCACTGACGATCGACAACAACACATACGGATCGTGTTCGATTTCGTCCAGATCGTAATGGTACTCATCGTAGTCATGGGTACGCTCATATCTGTCCAGATAGGATTGCAGTTCGGCTTCCATAGCGCAGTATGCAGCCTCGGCCCCCAGCAAATCCACATCTTCGGCAGCATAGGTGCTGGCTGTGATAGCCCCGATTGCGCCATTTCCGATTGTGACCAGCGAGGACATACAGGACTGCAGCAGCACCAAAATCATACCGCATAAAAGAAACAGCACAATGCCACCTTTATGCCGCTTAATGTAAGCTGCTGCTTTAGATGCAGCTTTTTCCGAAGCGCTTACTGCTTTCCCAGCAGCTTGTGCTGTCCGTCCCGTGGCAGCATATCCGGCTCTGGCTGCTTCACGAGCCTGCTTTGCGTATTGGTGCTTTATCCGTTGTTTCTGCCAATAGCGGGAAATGGGGTTACTTTCCATTTCGGGATGCTCCTGTACAGCAACACGATATTGATAATCAGCAGTTGCCCGAATGTATCTGTTCTCGGCCTTCTGGACAGCCCTTTGAGGATGCTCCCGAATCTGCTTTTGGGCAAACCGTGTGCCATGCCGCAGAACATCCTCGCCTACGATCTCTGTCTGATGTGCGCCCTCGGTGCCGACATTTTCATGCTCCACCTCGTAGATTTTCCCATGCACATAGCCGTGTACGGTGTTACCCACAGCCCGCCCCGCTTTCTTTACGGGGCCGGGCTTTTTCGGTGGTTTCTGATTGGCAAGACGCTCTTTTGCTTTTTCCAGATCGTCAGCCCGTTTTTCCATACGGAGCTTGGACGCAGCGGTCTGCTCCACATTACTTTTCTGACGAAACTTGGATTTCGGAGACTTCGGGACATTTTGTCCCGAAGTACTATCTGCATTTTTCTTACTTTGCATGAGCAATATCCTCCGGGCGAGTGGTCAGCAGATTGTAAATCTCGCCCTTGGGGAAACGGTCTACAAAAGGAATCGTTACATTACCATAGAACAGAAGACCCTCGCCGGAATTGGAATGAGTGATGTAAGAGAGCTGATGCTCCGAAATACCAAGCTGCTTTGCAAGGATGGTCCGGTCACTTTGTGCCTGAGACAGCAGAATCATAAAGTCTGTGTTATCAAGGATGTTTTCAATTTCACGGCTCGCCAACAAGTCCTTCACATTCTGCGTCAGTGCCGAGGGAACACAACCCTTTTTACGAAGCATCTTCCATACAGCCACAAAGTAGCTTGCTGTCAGATGGTCACGGAGCAGGACATGGAACTCATCAAAATAACACCATGTAGCCAATTTCTGCGCATGGTTGGTATTTACCGCAGAGGTCACAAATTCGTTTGTGATGTGCATGGCAATTTTGCGGAGATTTTCACCCATGTTTTTCAGAACGATGCAGACTACACGGGCGTCCGTCTGGACATTGGTGTGGTGATTGAACAGGTTGAGGGAGCCGGTGCAGTAAAGCTCCAGCGCCGTTGCCACCCGCTTTGCCTCCGGCTCCGGCTGCCGCAGCAGTTCCTCGTACAAATCCTGTAACAGCGGCATATCCCCGCTGCCGATCCTCAGCGCCAGCTCCCGGTAGACCAGCCGCACACAGCGGTCAATAACCGTCTTTTCAATGGGCTGCAAGCCCTCCTTGCCGCCGACAATCAACTCACACAGGGAAAGAAGAAAATCGGCCTTCATGGATAAGGGACTATCCTCGTCATTGATACCCATTTGAATGTCCATAGGATTGATATGGTTGGGACTGTCCGGGGCAATCTCAATGACCTGTCCACCCAAGCGCTTGACCAGCGGGGCATATTCGCCCATCGGGTCAACCACCACAATGCGGTCGTTGGTGGCAAGGAACACATTGATAAGCTCCCGCTTTGCCGCAAAGGACTTGCCGGAGCCTGTGGAGCCAAGGTACAGTCCGTTGGCCGATTTCAGCTTTTTGCGGTCTGCCATAATGACATTGTGGGAAAGGGCGTTCATGCCGTAATACAGGGCCTGTCCATCCATCCGAAGCTCACGGGTCATAAAGGGAATGAAAATTGCTGTGGAGCTTGTGGTCATGCCCCGCTGGATCTCAATGCCGTTATAGCCCAGCACCAGCGAGGAAACGAATGCCTGCTCTTGCTGCCAGTCCAGCCGCTTGATGGCACAGTTATATTTCTGTGCGATACCCGAAACGGTGAACACATCGTTTTCCAGCCGCTGCCGAGTAGGGGCCAGATTGACGATGGTAAAGGTCAGCAAAAACATACGCTCGTTGCGGGACTGCAAGTCAGACAGCAGCTCGGCGGCATCCTTGGAAAAGGTAATGAGGTCGGGAGGAAGAATGTCCATGTCATATCCGGCCCGGACAGCCTTTTTCTGTTCCTCCACCTTCATGCGGCCAATGTCGCTGATCTTGCCCTTGACCGTTTTAATGGCTTTGAGCTGATCCACGGTCTGAACGTGCATGGTGACGGTGAGTTCAGCATCCAGCTCTAAGATTTCAGCAAGCAGCTTATCCGAAAGCTCCGATGCTAAAATCTGCAAATAGGATGCAGCGCCCCAATGCTGGCCCACCCGGAATGTCCGGCTCAGCCGGAAGTCGAAGCTGTCCGGGGCAATGAAGTCTTTTGTACCCATGCCTGTTTTAGGAATGTCTTTCCACGAAAAGCGGAACGGCTCCCGGCTACCGGGGTGCATCTGGCCGTGAAGCACCGCCAGCCGATCCCGGCCATCCAGCACCTCACAGGGAACACCCAGCCGGGACAGATTACCGATCACATCGGACTCCACACGCTCCAACCGGGGCTTTGCCTCGGCTATGCCATCGGCGGGCAGCCCAAAGGTGATGTACTTGGAGCGGACAATGCCGTTGTTGCTTTTGGCGATCTGATTTTTCAGCATATCCACGAACTCGCCCCGGATGCTGTTATAGTCATCCTCCTGTGCCGGGATATTCACCTTGTAGCGGCTGATAGACCGGGAACGGCGGTTGACAAAGGAAAGCTGGAACGGCAGCGAGCAGTCGAAATAGTTGAGGAACGAACTCCAGCCGCCGAAGATGGCCGTCTGATCTTCCGTGGATGCCACGGAATAGTTGATGTCCTCATATTCCACCGTCTTTGCGTAGATGCCGCCGGGGAGCTGGCACACGCCGTCCGGGTGCATCACAAGATACGGAATTGTCTGCTGGGCCGATAATGATTTTGCCTTGCCCCGGCGCGCCCGGTTACTTTTTCCGGGGCTGTGCCGGGGCTTTTTTGTTTTCTGCAATAGGCTCCTCCTTTCCCGTGAATGGTGCATAGATGCTCTGCGTCTGATAGTGCCTCACACCGGGCCGCAGAAACTTGGCTCGGATGATGTTGCCCACCACTTTTTCAAAGGGTAGCCCGTCCCGCTCGTACATAGCCAGCAGAAACGCCGGGAGCATGACGGCCAGCATAAGGAACATTGCCCCTGTGCTGCCCAAATACCCCTTGGAGAGCAGATAGACCGGGATGCCGATAGCAGCACCGCCGCCGAAGCAGATCAGCTGGCGTTTGGTGAGGTTAAAGGCAACCTTCGTCTTAACCTTGGACAGATCGTTGGGGACATTTACATAGGGCATAGATCACACTCCTTTCCGGCCCTCGGCCACGGCCTCCTGCGCCCTTGCGATCCGCTCGGCTGCGGCGCAATAGATGGCCGGGGCATTTTCAAAACAGATAAAGCGGCGGCCTGTGTTCAGCGCCGCAACAGCGGTTGTGCCGGAGCCAGCGCAAATATCCGCTACCACCGCTCCCCCATCGGTGGTAGGTTTTGATGAAATACTCGCACAGCTCCACGGGCTTTTGTGTTGGATGGATGCCACCCGTCACCGCCGGGGCATACAGCACATTGGTGGGATAGCGCCGCCCATCGTTGGATGCCGTGGCCGTCCGTTCAAATTTGCCGTAGTTGGGACTGCTCCCGCTTTTGGGATATACCCGCTTGTACGGCTCGGCGTAGGTGAACTGCGGATTGTAAACCGGGGGCTTTTGGTAGAACACCAGAATGTTCTCTGCCTTTTTCAGCGGTGCCCGGTTTGCGTTGAGAAAGCCTGTTGCCTTGGCCTTGACCCACACCCACTCATAGCGCAGCATAGAAAGGTTGGATGCCCCCAGCGCTTTGTCAAAGGGGCATTGGGCAAATAGTAACACAGCGCCGTTGGGCTTGACGGCCCAGCGGATCGCCTCCCATAGTTCCGGGAGCGACAGCGGCGTGTCCCAATAGTTTTTGGTTGTGCCGTAGGGCGGGTCGGTTAAGAGCATATCCACCGAATGACGGGGCAAGGAGCGCAGACCCTCGATCCCGTCCATAAGGTGAAGCCCCTCGGTTATCTTTGGGACAACTTGTCCCGAAGTGATTATTTCTGCCATATTCACGCCCTTTCTCAATGAGTGCTGAATATGCTTTTCGCAATCGACCCTGTTTTGAACAGCATAAAGGCCAGTAGCACCGTATATCCCACGCAGCTCCAAATGGCTCCGATGGGATCTCCCGTGGTAGCAATGCTCTGCACCAGCACCGCATAGATGCCGACGCACAGCAGAATGAGCAGCCCTTGGAAACCAACGGCGAACAGGGATTTTAAGTAGTTCTGGCCCATGCTGCCCACCTCACGATTGGCAAGGGTGGCAACAGGGATCGGCGCAAGGCTGGTCATCATGTAGATCTCCAGCATACGGCCATAGACGATTACAAAAATAATGATGTTCAGCGCCCACATGGTAACGTGGATCAGCAGCGACTGCATGAACAGGCCCAGCAATGAGCCGATGCCCATTGTTTCAAGGGTGGCCTCCAGATTGTCCAGCATGGTCGGCGTAATATCCGTTGATCCCTGTATGACACCGCCCGCTCGGGCGATCACGCTTTGGGATACATCGAACACAGCGTTGACGATATTGAACGTATTGGACAGCACCAAAATGGCACAGGCCGTTTTGAATATCCACTTGAAGAAAATCCAGTAGTCCAGATCATGCAGATTGTTTTTCTCAATAAGGAGCTGTATCAGCTCATAGGTTGCTACAAAGGTCAGAACAAGACCGGCAATGGGCAGTATCACCGTTTCAGAAAGCTGCCGTATGAGGGAAAATACCCCGGCGTTCCATGCCGCCGGGGTAGTCCCTACCTGTACCGCAATCTCTCCGACTCGGGTATTGACCGTATCAAAAAGCCCCCGTGAGGTTGCCCATGATGCCCTCAATCAGAATTTCTTTTAGCCAGTCCGTCAACCAGTCGGTGAGAATACCCATGGGCAAACTTTAGAACAGGGTGGAGAGCTGGGAAATCAGAGCAGTACCCAGCACGATGATGCCGCCACCAGCCATAAGCTGTTTTATCCCCAATTAGGTGTAAAACTCTGCTCGATGGCGGGCGGCGGCGTACAAAAAATCTATATGGTGTTTTTAAGAGAACCGTCCCGGCGGGACAGGTCAGGCAGTGACCTGTTCCACCTCCGGGATGGGTTTGAGATTAAAATGAATTTCGATAGAAATGTGTCTTGTTTTATCTTCGTCAATGCGCTCATGCACGACGATTTCTTTGATTAAGCGGTTGAGGGTGGCTGCGTCCAGCTCTGTGATGTTGGCGTATTCCTGAATGGCTTCCACCCATTGTTTTGCGTCATTGGCAAGCTGGACTTCATCGGACAGCCGCTTTCTGCCCTCGGACACTTTTGTTTTAAGCTCCGTCTGCTCGGTCTGTGTCTTTTCCAGCATGGTGTTGAAATTCTGCTCACTGATACGCCCTGCAATCATATCCTCATAAAGCCGCATTACCATTTTGTCCAGAACCTCAATCCGTTCCTCGTCCCTTGTAAGGGAGCGTTCCATTGCTTCCCGCTGTTCCCGCTGCTCGGCTTCACAGGTATTGGTCAGGCGGTC
>OLOV01000879.1_pt1 | contig 25505 bp, 25 predicted proteins | sample 1672931 | NCBI WGS metagenome assembly OLOV01 (sample SAMEA3136738, study PRJEB25190) | human gut metagenome | biome: human gut; feature: human-associated habitat; material: faeces | place: Austria | collected 2013 | reverse complement strand
TGCAGTGTGTGTCCACGACCGTCGAGCCCGGCACCTTGAAAATATCGCCGAGGATCAGATTTGCGGTCTTGCGCCCTACGCCGGGCAGCTTGAGAAGATCGTCCATATTCCCCGGCACTCTGCCGCCGAAATCGCGCATTATCATCTGCGCAGCGCCCACTATGTCGTGCGCCTTGGCTCTGTAAAAGCCGCAGGAGCGGACATAGCTCTCGACCTCTCCGGCATCGGCCTCGGCAAAGCTCTCAAGCGTCGGAAAGCGCGCAAACAGCGCGGGCGTTATCTCATTAACGCGTGCGTCCGTGCACTGCGCAGCAAGGCGCACAGAGAACAAAAGCTCATAATCCTTCTTATAATCAAGCGTACATTCGGCCAGAGGATAAGCCTCCTCCAGCAGTCGGACTATCTCCGAAACCTGCTGCTTTGTGCGCATAATCATCACCTCTTACGGTATTTTAACACAGCCTCGGCCGCATTGCCACAGCAAATGCGACCGATCTCAACATTTTCCGGAGGAACGCAAATGTACAAGCCTCTCGCAGACGAAATAAGGCCGCACAGTCTCGATGATGTTGTCGGCCAAAGACATATACTCGGGCAGCGCGGCCTGCTGCGGCGCATAGTCGAAAGCGGCAGCATACCCAACATGATATTCTACGGTCCGTCGGGCACGGGAAAGACCACCGTCGCACGCATTATCGCCGAAAAAACGAACCGCACCCTGCGCAAGCTGAACGCGACGACCGCCGGGCTTGCCGATATAAAGGAGATCATCGCTGAGCTCGACACGCTGCTGACCCCCGGCGGCGTGCTGCTGTACCTCGACGAGATACAGTATTTCAACAAAAAGCAGCAGCAATCGCTGCTGGAGTTTATAGAGGACGGACGCATCACGCTCATCGCGTCAACGACGGAGAATCCGTATTTCTGCGTGTTCGGCGCCATTTTGAGCCGCTCGACGGTGTTCGAGTTCAAGCCCGTGACCCCGAAGGAGGCCGAGCCTGCCATTTTGCGTGCATTCAATATCCTCGCCGAGCGCGAGGGCAAAGCGCCGGAGCTTGAGCCCGGCGTCGTGCAGCGGATAAGTCAGGCCTGCGGCGGCGACGTGCGCAAGGCATTAAACGCCGTGGAGCTGCTGTTCACGGCCGGCGAAACCGACGGCGGCACGGTGCGCATAAGCCTCGACGATACGAAGACCGTTACCCAGAAAAGCTCGATGCGCTATGACCGCGACGGTGACGAGCACTACGACGCGCTGTCGGCGCTTATGAAGTCGCTGCGCGGCTCGGATCCGGATGCTGCGCTGCACTATCTTGCGCGGCTTCTGGAGGCCGGAGATCTTATCGGCGCGTGCCGCAGGATACTGTGCTCGGCCAGCGAGGATATCGGCCTTGCCTATCCCCAGGCCGTGCCCATCGTCAAGGCCTGCGTCGATTCCGCCTTGCAGCTCGGTCTGCCGGAGGCGCGGCTGCCACTGGCCGAGGCCGCAATATTTCTTGCAACCGCGCCGAAATCCAACAGCGGTCTCATGGCAATTGACGCCGCCATAGCCGATGTTCGCGCCGGGAAAAGCGGTCCGCCGCCGCGCGAGCTGCAAAACGTTCACGCCGACGGTACGGGCTTTGAGCGTGAGCAGGGCTACAAATATCCGCACAGCTTCCCCAATCACTGGGTTCGCCAGCAGTATCTGCCCGACGCGCTCAAGGGCGCACACTACTACGAATACGGCGACACCAAGCTCGAGCAGACCGCGAAAAAATACTGGGACGAGATAAAAAAGTGAGGTACCGGACATGCCAATGGATATACGCGTCGGTGACGTGCTGACGATGAAAAAAGCGCACCCTTGCGGCGAGAAGCGCTGGCAGGTGCTGCGCATCGGCGCGGACTTCAAGCTCAGGTGCCTCGGCTGCGGCCGCGAGGTCATGGGCCCGCGCAGCAAGTTTGAAAAGAACATACGGGAGATAAGGCACGAGGAATAAGCTGAAAATCAAAACCTCCGGCTAAGCCGGAGGTTTTGATTTATTCACTTAATTCACTTATCTTTCTTTTCTTTGCTGTCTTTGCCGTCGTCGGAGCTCATGTCGAACTCAAGCTCCGCGTCGCACTTGGGGCAGCGGATCGAGCCGAAGTCGAGATCCTCCTCGAAAACGGTGATGGTCTCGCCGCACTTGGGGCAGGTGACCTCATACTCCTGCTCGTCGCCGCCGCAGCTGCCGCAGCAGCCGGTGCAGGACACGTCGGCGTCGTCCGAGTCATCGTCGAGCTCCACGTCATCGTCGTCCATATCGCCGATGCAGAGATCCTCGAGGTACTCCATGTCTTCGTTTATGTCGCTGATGCTGTCGGAAAGGTCCTTTGCGTGAGCGTCCACGGCTTCGATATCGTAGGCCATGGCCTCGAGCACGTCGATGACGGCGAGCATGAGCTTGCCCTCATTGGTGCTGTCCTTTACGCCGAGTCCGTCGGCAAGGCCCTTGAGATATGCTACTTTTTCACTAACTGTCATTAAATAACTCCTTTGGCTGCGCAAATCCGTACCTGCGGGTGCGAAAGAGCGACCCCTCAGGCGACTTTGTCGCCAGCTCCCCTTACGCAGGGAAGCCAATGTAGATGCGTCGCAAAACTTTCGGTGCTCTGTAGGTAAGCGGCAGTTTTCCGGTTTTGCCGGCAGTTGCGATACCGGGCGACCGCAATCACCGTATCCGCAGATGCGTCAATGCATCTCTGAAAATTACTTGGAGCGGCTGAGGTACTCGCCGGTGCGGGTGTCGATCTGGATCTTCTCGCCGGGCTCGATAAAGAGAGGAACCTTGACCTCTGCGCCGGTCTCGAGAGTTGCGGGCTTGGTCGCGTTGGTGGCGGTGTTGCCTGCAAAGCCGGGGTCGGTGTCGGTAACGACGAGGTCGACGAAGAAGGGCGGCTCGACGTTAAAGACCTTGCCCTTGTAGGAGTAGATGGTGCACTCCATATTTTCCTTTACGAACTTGAAGCTGTCGCCGAGATTGGACTCGTCAACAGGCTCGAGCTCATAGGTCTCGGGATCCATGAAATAATAGAGGCTGCCGTCGTTATAGCTGTATTCCATGGTCTTGCGCTCGACGGTAGCGGTCTCGAACTTTGCGGTGGGGTTAAAGGAAGTTTCGGTGACTGCGCCGGTTATGACGTTCTTCATCTTGGTGCGGACGAAGGCCGCACCCTTGCCGGGCTTAACGTGCTGGAAGGAGACGACCTGCATGACCTGGCCGTCCATCTCAAAGGTAACGCCGTTTCTGAAATCACCTGCTGTAATAGGCATACTGTATTATCCTCCTATGTGAAAGTATAAAATCGTCTATAGCCTTAATAGTTTACATTAAATTACGCCATATTGCAAGATTATTTTCTGTTTTTGCTCTTGCTTTCCTTTTCCGGAGCATCATTTTCACGTTTTCCGGTACGTTTTTCAAACGCTATCTGGAACATATACACAACCATCGCCAGAACGCCGACTATGTACAGGATGTTGCGCAGTCCCTCCGGGAAGTTCGGAATGAAGCTTTGCAGCAGCGCCGTTACGCATACGATAACAAAACCGATGTACAAAAACGGCGTGAGCGAGAAGTTCAGTTTCTTTTCTTTTTTCTTTCCCTTTGCCATGATATCTCTCCCTTATAAAATAACAAGCTCTTTGTCTGCCTTCGTTATGACCTCGCAGCCGCCCTCGCGCAGGATGAGGACGTCCTCTATTCTTACGCCGAATCTGCCCGGCAGATATATTCCGGGCTCTGCCGATATGACGGCGCCGACAGGCATCGGAATTTTCACAGAGGGCGCCGCGGCCGGGCTTTCGTGGATGTAAAGCCCCAGCGAATGGCCGAAGCTGTGCCCGAAATACTCGCCGTAGCCCGCGTCGGCAATCACCTTTCGCGCCGCGCCGTCTATCTCCGCGCCGGTAACTCCGGCGGCGGCCCTGGCTATGCCGGCAAGCTGCGCATGCAGCACAATATCATAAATGTTTTTCATCTCGTCTGTCGCATAGCCGACGGCGACGGTACGCGTCATGTCGGAGCAATAGCCGTCCTTGAGGCAGCCGAAGTCCATCGTGACAAAATCGCCCTCTCGCACGACCGCGTCCGACGGTACGCCGTGCGGCATGCTGGTGTTTGCGCCCGTAACGGCTATGGGAGCAAAGCTGTTTCCCTCGCCGCCGTGCTTTAAAAGCCTGTATGTGATCTCGGCGGCGATATCGCGCTCGGTCACGCCCGGTCGGATGATGCGCAGAACATCGTCCAGCGCCTTTTCGGCTATCGCCTGCGCATGGCGCATACTGCGCTGCTCCGCCTCATCCTTGGACGCTCGCAGAGAGTAAAACAGGCTCTGGCACGGGTGAAGCTCCGTTCCCAGCGCCTTCTGCCAGTTCAGGAATGCCCCGTGCGAGAGCGAAAACTCCTCCGCGCCGAGCATTTTTACTCCGCACTCGGCTATCGCCTCGCGCACAAGCTCCGTCAGCCGTCTGCCCGCTCCGAACATACGCAGCGTGATATCGCGTGAAACGCTCCTTTCTGCCGCCTCGATGTAGCGCGAATCTGTTATCAGAAACGCTCTGTCGAGCGTTATGAGCACCGCGCCGTCGGTAAAGGCAAAGCCCGTCGCGTAGCGTTGGTTTAATTCATCGGTTATCAGCACCGCGTCGAGCCCGAGATCGATGAGCCCGCCGCGAATCTTCGCAAGTCTCTCCACTTTGCGCCTCCGTATCAGAAGTTCCTGACCTCATCGCCGGCTATCGTGCTCAGTGAATTGAACGAGTCGCCGCTTACGAGATCAACAAGGATTATCGAGCCGTCGCTGCCGCTCTGGAATATGCCGCGGATGACCTCCGTGCCGTCGGCGAGCTGATATCTGACGGCGATATTCGCCTGCGTATCGGGGATGTAGCTTTTTACCTCGACGCCCTCGCCGGTCGTGAGGTAGTTGCGCTGCCACAGCGTGCGGCTTTCGGTGTATATTCTTACGTTGTACACTGTCTCCTCGGCCGAGAGCACGATGCTCTGTCCCTCGGCGTCGACCGTCACGGTGTCGAGAATATTTATGCTGTCGCGGTCGAGCTTATCGCCGTCGTCGGCAAGCACCAGGCCGTTTTCACCCTCGTATTCTACGGGCATGAAGCCCGCGTCAATAAACTCCTCAAGTGCGGAGTAGGGTATCTCGAACATCAGCACTCCGCAGCTGTACGGCGCTATATCGTATGGGTTTGCGTACACGACGAGTCCTTCATCATTTAAATACCAGTTGCTGCCCGCATCGATGAGCCCGCCGATGGCGGCTTCAAAATCCTCAAAGAAGATGCTCTGGCCGTTTTCCTTATACTGATCGCCGGCGGCAAGGCCGATTACATAATTTTTCATAAAGGTCTTGAGCTGATCCTCGTTTCGCGCAAGATCTGCAAGCGTGAGCTGCTCGCCGGTGTCGGCATTGAAGCTGCGGCTGACCCGCGTGAAATCGGCGTGCAGTCCGCCGACATCCTGCGAAATATCGAAAACAACGCTCAGCGCGTTGGTATCGCAGCGAGTTATGCTCGGCGTACAGCGGTAGCTAAGCTCTATCGTCTCGCCCTCGTGCTGATCCTCGGCAACGCGGCGTGTATACTCGGCGTCGGCTCTGAATTTGACGTAGAGCTCGGCCAGGGACGCGTTTATGCGCTGCGCCGTACGCTCGTCCTTCGAGCTTATCTCCGCCGAGCCGAGGCTCTGCCTGTAATAAGAAACGCCGTCGTCGTTTTTGAGCTCCGCGTCGTCGAAGCTGTAGCTTGCCATTATGTCAAACTGCGGCACCGGCGTGCGCTTTTCAAGATCGCCGCCGTGCTGACACGCGCAAAGAGTGCCCAGCATAGCGCAGCAAAGCAGCATTGAAATTATCTTCTTCATTTATCTTTAACCTCTCATCGGCAACAAATTATTAACAACTCAAAAACAAATTGCTTGAAACACTAAGGTTTTGCACACTTCCAACAGAGTTATCAACACATTATGTAAATCAAAACTTCTCCTTATTGTCCAAAAAGCCCTTTATGCCGCTGAAGCAGTAGGTGTCGAGAACATAGGCAACACGCTCTGGCGCGGCCTTCATGCCTGTGTCGAGCCAGTACTTGACCACGGTGGATATCGACGATACCAGAAGTCCCTTCAGGCACTCGGCCAGCTGATCGCTCACCTCACCCGGGACGAGTATTTCCTGCTCAATATAATCGTCGGCATGCCGTGCGATGACCTTGAGCATCGCGTCATGATCGCCGTAGGGACCTGCAAAAACACGGCAGAGCTCTTTGTTTTCCTGCAAAAGCTGCAAGGTTTGCAGCGAGTTGAGACGCTTGAGGCCGCTCTCGCGCAGCCGCTGCTCCATAGCCTCGGACAGCTGATCCTCAAGGCTGTGCTTGAGCTCATATGGATCGGAGTAATGCGCGTAAAACGTACCGCGGTTTATGTCCGCCTCGCGGCAGATCTCCGTCACGCTTATCTTTTCTATCGGCTTTTCGGCGAGCAGCCGCAGAAAGCCGTCTCGGATGGCCTGCTTTGTGTATCTTACGCGTCTGTCTTCCTTTTTGGGTCTGACTGTTTCCATGCTCACCGCGCTCCTTACATTTATTTTTATCTATAATACATTTTACTATACAAACGTCCGAAAATCAACATTCGTTTTTTGTTTTTAGAGGCGCACGGACACCACTGAAAAAAGAAAAAACGCGGCATGGTTTTTCCACACCGCGTTTTTTCGGTTTTCTCAGGCTTACTGAGCCTCGATAGCCTCTGCAGGGCACTGTGCTGCGCAAGCACCGCACTCAAGGCACTTGTCGGCATCGATCTCATAGTGAAGATCGCCCATAGAGATAGCTTCAGCAGGGCACTGTGCTGCGCATGCGCCGCAGGACAGGCACTCGTCGGTAATAACAAAAGCCATGATGTAACCTCCATATGTAAGTTTGCTCAATAGGGATTCTGGTCTTGCCTATGTCTTGCAAGTGCATTGTAACACAAATTTTCAAAAATGCAAACGTAAATTGAAGTTAATAACTATAAATTTTGCAAACTGTCAATAATCCCTTATACGACAGTATCGGCGCGGCCGATGTATTAAGATATATCAATATGTGCACAAGGGGGAAAAGACCTTGAAGAACAATGAAAAATTCACGGAAAAGGCCGAGGGGGCCATCGAGCAGGCGCGGCTTGCCGCGTTCGGCCTGGGTCACAGCTATGTCGGCACCGAGCATCTGCTTTTGGGCATTGTGCGCGAAAAGGCCGGACTCGGCGCACGAATACTGCGCGACCGCGGCATAAGCGAGCATAGCCTAAAGGCTGCCGTAAGCCGTCAAAGCGGAACAGGCGAGCCCGGCGCCCCGACGCAGGGGCTTACAAAGCACGCATGGCAGGCTATAGAAAAGGCGGCCTCGGACGCTGCTCGCCTGGGTCACAGCTATATCGGCACAGAGCACCTGCTTCTGGGCATACTCCGCCAGCCGGACTGCGGCGGTGCAAGGGCGCTGACCGCTGCGGGGCTCAGTCTTAACGATATCTACACCGACATTCTCGCCGTTTTCGGCGCGGGCTCGTTTAAGCCGTGTCCTCAGCAGCAGCCTCCGCAGCAGCCGAAGGCCGCTGTCAGGCACAGCGAAACGCGCATCCTCGACCTGTACAGCCGCGATCTTACGCAGATAGCCGCCGCAGGGGGCTTCGATCCCGTCATCGGCCGCGAGGAGGAGATACGCCGCAGCGTGCAGATACTGTCGCGCCGCAGCAAAAACAATCCCGTGCTCATCGGCGAGCCGGGCGTGGGCAAGACCGCCGTCGCCGAGGGTATCGCGTCATATATCGCAAGCTCCGACGCGCCCGAGAGCATGGCCGGAAAGAGGCTTGTAGCGCTCGATCTTCCGGCGCTGCTGGCGGGAACAAAGTACCGCGGCGATTTTGAGGAGCGTGTCAAGGCGGTGCTCAAGGATGTAAAAAAAGCCGGCGACGTCATACTTTTCGTCGACGAGCTGCACACCGTTATAGGCGCCGGCAGCGCCGAGGGTGCGATAGACGCGGCAAACATCCTGAAGCCCGCGCTCGGCCGCGGCGAGGTGCAGATGATCGGTGCGACGACACCGGAGGAGTATCGCCGCCACATAGAAAAGGACGCGGCGTTAGAGCGCAGGTTCCAGCCGGTGAAGGTCTCAGAGCCGTCGAGGGAAAACAGCCTTCTTATGCTCGGCGGCGTACGCCCGAGCCTTGAAAAGCACCACCGCGTGAAGATATCGGACGCGGCGCTCACGGCGGCGGTCGACCTCTCGGCGCGGTATATAAACGACCGCTTCCTGCCGGATAAGGCCATTGACCTCATTGATGAGGCGGCGGCGCACATCCGCGTCTGCGGCGGGGGGCTTGTAACGGCAGAGGATATCGCGGAGGTGGTCTCCGTGTGGACAGGCATCCCCGTGGCAAATCTCAGCGCCGACGAGACAAAGCGCCTGAAAAACATGGAGAGCATACTGCACAGACGCGTAATCGGGCAAAACGAGGCCGTAACCGCCGTGGCGCGCGCTATCCGCCGCGGCAGAGTAGGTCTTTCCGACCCCGACCGTCCGATAGGAAGCTTTCTCTTTCTCGGCCCCACCGGTGTTGGCAAGACAGAGCTGTGCCGTGCCCTCGCTGAGGCCGTTTTCGGCGAAAGCGACGCGATGATACGCCTGGACATGTCCGAGTACATGGAAAAGCACGCCGTCAGCAAGCTCATCGGCTCGCCTCCGGGCTATGTCGGCTATGAGGACGGCGGGCAGCTGACCGAGCGTGTGCGGCGCAGACCATGGTCGGTCGTGCTGTTTGACGAGATTGAAAAGGCGCATGAGGACGTGTGGAGCATCCTGCTTCAGATCATGGATGACGGCAGACTGACAGACTCCGCGGGCAGAGTCGTGAGCTTTCGCAGCACAATCATCGTCATGACCTCGAACGTCGGTGCGAAGGCCATAAGCGACGGGCGCCCGAGCCTCGGCTTTGCCTCCGGCGGCGGCGATGAGAGTGCCGTCATGCGCATTCGGATAAACGATGAGCTGCGGAGAACCTTTAAGCCGGAATTTTTAAACCGCATCGACGATACGATAGTGTTCCGCCGCCTGAGCCGGGCGGATATGCGCAGCATAGCCGAGCGTATGCTGCTTTCCGTCGCCGAACGCTTCGAGGCGCTGGGAATGACGCTCGCGGTACCCGACGCGGTGGTCGACTACCTTGCCGAGCGGGGCTACGACGAAAGGTACGGCGCGCGGCCGCTGCGCCGGGCTATACGCAGCATGATAGAGGATAAGGCCGCCGAGCTTATGCTGTCCGGCAGTCTCGGCCGCGGCGACGCAGTTCAGGCGCGGCTCGACGGGAATTCACTGGTTTTGACAAAGACAGAGCTTTAATATATAATGCTTTCCATGTTTTTATGGAGGCAAAGCTATGGATAAGCAGGAATATCTGAATCTGGTAAACACCCGATGCGAGTATAATAAATATAATCATATCTACACGACCGATATCGGCCCCGACTTCTCCGTCGTGGAGGTCGAGCTGCGTCCGGAATCGCTCAATCCCCTGGGCATGGCGCACGGCGGCTTAGTGTATTCTCTGTGCGATGTTGCGGCCGGAGTTGCGGTCGGTCAGCGGGCCAGGACTTTTGTTACGCTCAGCGGCAGCCTCAATTTTCTCCGTCCGGGCAAGGGCAAGAAGCTTCGCTGTGAGGGCAGAATAATCAAGTCCGGCCGCACCGTCAATGTTGTCGAGACCTCCGTTTACGATTGCAGCGGTACTCTCACCGCCAGGGGCACCTTTGAAATTTATACTTTAGTAAGCGCTGAATAAATGGCTGTCAGCGTCTGAACGGATAATTTGTGCCCTGATTTAGTCACATTTTTAGAGGCGCACGGACGCTGCCGCGGATACAGTGATTGCGGTCGCCCGACCGGTGAGCACCGACGAAACCGGCGCGACGGGCGACCAATGGTCGCCCCTACGGGCATAGTCGGAACAAAAATCCATAACGTAGGGAACGGGCTTGCCCGTTCCGCTTCCGAAAGCTATGTCGGAACAAAAAACTATAATGTAGGGGCGGGCATTGCCCGCCCGTTTTTTACGGTTTCCTCCGCACTCATCGGTCGTACCGACGCAAAATGCGTATCGGCAGCTGCGTCAATGCGCCTGCAAAAATTCGCGGAGGGCGGCGAGATACGCCTCGCGGTCGAGCATGTAGCTCAGGCCGTGACCGGCGCGGGGAACGATGAGCAGGCGCTTATGCGCAGCGCATAAGACACCGCGGGCGCTCTGGCGCCCGCGGTGTCTGGATATAATAAGCTTCATGCGATGAGCCCCAGAGCGTGCTGCATCGCAATGGCCACGCCCGTTATGCCCAGCCAGCAGCAGAAGCCCAGAAGCAGAGGCTTGCCGCCGGTTTTTATAAGCTTTATCGGGTTTGTGTTCAGGCCGATGGCCGCCATGGCCAGTACGATCATAAACTTGCTCAGCTCCTTGAGCGGCGTGAAAACGCTCGCGTCGACGCCGAGCGACTGCGCCACGGTTGTTATGATCGAGGCGAGGATGAAGTAGAGGATAAACATTGGGAATACGCTCTTTATACTGACCTTTTTCTCCGTCTCTCCGGCCGATTTTTTCGACTGTATGAGCGCGAGCACGAGGGTGATGGGGATGATGGCGAGCGTTCGCGTGAGCTTGACGGTGACGGCCTTGTCGAGCGTCTGAGAGCCGAGACCCCACATGCTGTCCCAGGTCGAGGCGGCAGCGGTGACGGAGGAAGTATCGTTCACAGCCGTTCCGGCAAAGATGCCGAAGGTCTCGCCGGAGGATGTGGAAAAGCCGATGAGCGTACCTACAAGGGGGAAAATGAGCGCCGCGATGACGTTATAGAAAAATATGACCGATATCGCCTGCGCGACCTCCTCGTCGCTTGCGTCGATTACCGGCGCCGTTGCCGCGATAGCCGAGCCTCCGCAGATAGACGAGCCCACACCGATGAGCGTTGAGATCTTCGTGGGTATCTTCAGCGCCCTGCACATGATGAATGCTATCAGCAGTGAGGCCGTTATCGTGCTCAGGATTATCGGCAGCGACTGCACGCCCGTGCGGCCTATGACCGCAAGATTCATGCCGAAGCCGAGCAGGATAACCGCCCACTGGAGTATTTTTTTGGACGTAAATCTGATGCCTGCCTCAAACGGCGCACGGTTTTTCAGAAACAGCCCGACTGTCATACCGAGTAGGATGGAGATAACGGGACCGCCCACGATGGCAAATTTCCGTCCGAGCAGCCATGCCGGGATCGCTATAACGAGGCACAAAAGCAATCCCCTGAGTTTTTCTTTCATGGGGTGATTCTTCTTTCTACTTGATAACTAAATATGCGACTGCGGCAATCTGCACTATAGTCAGCAGCGGAAAGCCGATAGCGAAGGATTTGTGCAGCGTTTTGTGGTGAAACGAGTACATACCGACCGTGCCGCCGAGCGCTCCGCCGAGAACGGCGAGGGCAAAAAGAGCTTTTTCGGGTATGCGGCGCTTTTGCAGCTTTGCCAGCAGCTTGTCCGTGCCCATGAGGGCGCACAGCAGTATATTGACCGCCGCAAGATAACAGGCAAGGTACTCCATCAGAGCTTAAACAGGTTAAGACCCACGTCGTCATCGCGGTATCTGTCCACCTCGCCGTCTATGACGGTGACTGTCATCTCGCAGGTGGCCGAGACAACCGCACGATTTAAGTGACCGCCGAAGACCTCGCCCTTGTCGTTGCCGGCGGACATGTGAATGTGCGTATAAAACTGCCCGTCCATGGTGTTAATCGTGCCCGTGAGAGAGACAATCTCGAAAGCGCCCTTGAATTCGTTTGCGTAGTATTTTTTCTCGGCGGTGTTGAAAACACCGACGGTGAAGTCGTTCGTCGCGCCAAGAGCGGTGACGGAGGCAAGCTTAATGTTCTCGGCTATCGCCAGCTCGCGTATTTTGTCAAGTATCTCCTCGCCGCGATCGATGCGAACGACGATGGTCTTGTCAAATCTTTTGTACTTCATATTTATCTTCCTTTCTTTTTGCCGGGCTTTGCGTTTTTCCTGGGCTTGGGCTTTGCCCAGCCCTTGGCATAGCCGGCTTTTTTCGTTATCTGCGGTTTTTCGGGCTCCTTTGGCTTCGCGGGCGTTTTCTGCCTCGGCGGACGGTCGGGGCGAACGAGGCACTCCGGCCCGTAGCCGATGAGATCCTCACGTCCTGCCTCCTTAAGCGCCTCGATGACGAGCTTGCGCTTATCCGGGCGCTTCCACTGCAAAAGTGCGCGCTGCATCGCCTTTTCATGAAAGGTCTTTGCGACGTACACGGACTTCATCGTCAAGGGGTCTATTCCCGTGTAATACATGCAGGTCGATATAGTGCCGGGCGTGGGGTAAAAGTCCTGCACCTGCTCGGGCTGGCGGCCTCTTTTGTTGAGGTACTCCGCCAGTGCGACGGCGTCGGAAAGCGTGCTGCCCGGATGCGAGGACATGAGGTACGGCACGACGTACTGCTCCTTGGAAAAGCGCGTGTTCATTTTTTTGTACTTTTCCATGAAGCGCTCATACACGTCGATGTGCGGCTTGCCCATATAGTCGAGAACGCTGTCGATGCAGTGCTCGGGCGCGACCTTGAGCTGGCCGGAGATGTGATATTTGACAAGCTCGGCGAAGAAATCGTCGTTTTTATCCTCAAGCATGTAGTCGTAGCGTATACCGCTGCGCACGAAAACCTTTTTTATGCCCGGTATCTGCCGCAGCCTGCGCAGCAGGGCGAGATAGTCCGAGTGATCCGCGTCGAGATTCGGGCAGGGCGTCGGCGCAAGACATCTCCTGTCGGCGCACATGCCGCATTTGGCCTGCTTTTTGCACGAATGGTGGCGGAAGTTTGCCGACGGACCGCCGACGTCGTTTATATAGCCCTTGAAGTCGGGGAATTTTGTCAGTGCCGTGACCTCGCGTATGACGCTTTCGTGGCTGCGGCTCGTGACCATTCTGCCCTGATGGAAGGCCAGAGCACAGAAGCTGCAGCCGCCGAAGCAGCCGCGGTTATGGATGACCGAGAACTTGACCTCCTCGATTGCGGGAACGCCGCCGAGGGGCTCGTACATGGGGTGATACTGCTTTGTGTACGGAAGCTCGGCGACGCGGTCGAGCTCCTTTGTCTCAAGCGGCATTGCCGGGGGATTTACGATAAGATACCGCCCGTCGTGCTCCTGGATGAGCGCACGTCCGCGCACGGGGTCGTGCTCGGCGTACTCAAGGCGCGTCGCGTCAGCGTAAAAGCGGCGGCTGTCGCAGACGTCGGCAAACGAGGGCAGCGTGACGCTTTCAAACGCGCAATCGTCCGGCGAATGCGTCAGAATCGCAGTTCCGCGTATATCGCGCATCTCGGACACGGGTATCTTCTTTTTGAGCCTGCGCGCTATCTCGCGTGAGGCAGTCTCTCCCATGCCGTAAACGAGTATGTCCGCGCCCGAATCGACGAGAACGGATCTGCGCACCTTATCGTCCCAGTAATCATAATGCGCAAAGCGCCGCAGCGAGGCCTCAAGGCCGCCGATGACGATAGGTATCTCCGAGCCGAAGGCCTCTCGTGCACGGTTTGCGTAGACTATCGTCGCTCTGTCCGGACGCAGTCCCGTTCTCTTGCCGGGCGAGTAAAAATCCTCGCTGCGGCGCTTCTTAGCGGCCGTGTAGTGCGCGACCATGGAGTCGAGGTTTCCCGCTCCTATCATGACGCCCAGGCGCGGCCGGCCGAAGGCGGTGATCGCCTCGGCAGAGTGCCAGTCCGGCTGCGCGCATATCGCCACGCGGAAGCCGTCGGCCTCCAGAACTCGGGCAATCACCGTCGTGCCGAAGCTCGGATGATCGACATATGCGTCGCCCGTTATGAGCAGGAAGTCATACCACCACCAGCCGCGCTCGTGCATCTCGTCCCGCGAGACCGGCAAAAATTCAAGATCGTCTGTCATATAAGCTCTCCCCAATACCAGCCCGACGTGCCCTTGTATTTGACAAGATAGCCACGCGAGGTCTCCTCCACGACGCTGACCTCGTCGCCGGGCTTAAGCTCAAGCACAAGATCCGTCGAATCGTTGCATTTGCAAAACTCCTTATCGGAGTAAAGGTATTTTGTGAGTATCTCCATCTCGTAGCCCGTGCGGATATGGCGTACGAGGGAGAACTCCTTTCCGCGGCGCAGAACCTGCACGTCATTGTCTCCCCATCGGATGTAATAGCTCCTTTTGCTCCCATGCTGGGTCGTCTTCACCCTGCGCACGGGGAATGAGTCATAGGCCTCGAAGCTGAAGTCCTCGCTGCCCTCAAAGGGGATAATCAATGCATTTAACTGCCCGTCGTCCTTCAGCGAGCAGCCGCCGTCGATGGATATAACGTGCTTTTCGCGGTCGATTATCGGGTTTGCGCAGACGTGATCGGTAAGATACAGCATAACCGGCCAGTGCCCGACGATGACCCACCTGTCGAAGGAAAAGCCGCAGTCCATGAAATCGTCAAACTTCATGCAGTCGCCGCCGCGCTGCCGCTCGATTGGGATATCCGGCCTTATGCCGCCGTGCACGAAGATATAATGCGGCGTTTCGATTACATGGGGCAGAGCCGTCAGGAAGTCCCACTCGGGCTTGAAGTGAGCGGAAAGCTCCGGGATAAGAGACTCGAAGTCGAGCTCGGGCGTTATCTCAACACCCAGCTCCGTGAGCATATCCCACACAAGGCCGCCATGCTTTGACAGCATGTACTGCACGATGCGCTTGTCCCAGTAGCGGCGCTCGGCACCGATAACGTCTCCCCATGTGTCGCAGTTGCCGCAGACGGCGTGGCAGTTGCCGCGCTCGGAGAGCTTCATTATAAATCTCAGCATCTCGAGACTGTTCTGCCCTTTTTCGAGAAAGTCGCCGTCTATGATGAGCTCGTCGCGCTCGGAGAAATTAACTTTTTCGAGAAGCCCCCTGAAATAGCGCATATTAGCGTGTATATCGGAAACTGCTATGATGCGCCGGTCACGCGTATCGAGCCTTTGGATGCGCGCATTAACGTTCCACATTGACATTGCTATTCAAATCTCTTTTCCATGAGGTAAAGCGGCGCGCCCGCTCCGGGCTCGCTGCCGAGGACGGTAAAGCCGAGATTCTCGTAAAACCTTACGGCGTTCACGTTTTTCGAAGAGACGTGCAGCCGAATCTTTTCGCGGCCGAGCATCTCGTAATTTGTTATCGCACGGCCGATCAGCTGCGTTCCGAGCCCCATATTGCGCAGCTGCTGCTTTATGTATACAAGGCTCACCCAGCCGATGCCGGCTCCCTTCGAGCGCTCGGGATCTGTCTCTACAAGCCCCGCAAGCTCGCCGTCGGAGCGGTAGGCCTTGAGTATGGCGCGCTTATCCGCGGCATAATGCAGTCTGGCTGAGGTGAGATAGGTCTCGGCGTTAAAGCCCTTAAGATCACCGTGCGCGGCTCTCCACGAGGCGGCGTAAAACTCCTTATAAAGCTCGCCCTCGCTGTTCGGGTCGAGCGGCTCGTAGTAGAGGTTGTTTGGGTCTTCCCCGCGCGTCTCTTTTTTCCACCAGCTCTGCCGTGCGAAGGTCGAAAGCTCCGGCGGCAGGTGGGAGTTATCATTATAATACTCGACCGTGAACGAGCCCTTATCGTATATGAGCTTGCTGACGGCAGTGTTGTCCCCGTGCGGAAGCGAGGGGATATCGCGGCTTTTGACGTTCAGAATATACGCCAGAAGCGAGCGGATGGCCATACCGTGAGAGACAACGGCGACGGTCTTCCCCTCGTTTTTTACCGCTATCTCGGTAACGGCGGAGACTATGCGCACAGTGCACTCGGCAAAGCTCTCCGCTCCCGGCGCGCACCACTGCGCAGGATCGTTGTTGAAATTGTCCATCTGCACAGGGTCAAATCTGTACATATCACCGAAGCTCATGCCCTCGCATACGCCGAGATTAATTTCCCTGAGCCGCGGCGTGAGCCGAAGCTCAAGCTCGTGATACTTTGTTATCGCGCCCGCGGTCGTCACCGTGCGGCGCAGATCGCTTGAATACAGCGCGTCGAGGTGAACATTCTTAAATCTCTCCGCGAGACAGGCTATCTGCCTGTGCCCTCGCGGCGTTATAAAGCTGTTGTGCTGCCCCTGCACGATGCGGTACAGGTTCCCCTCCGCCTCGGCGTGGCGGATCACATAGATAGTTGTCATTTGGCTTGACCTCAAATACTAATTAATATATAATATCATATTATATTATATCTTTCCCTAAGAAATCAAGTGGGGGCTAATACGATAGTTTTATGAGAGTTTTACATCTTATCTCCGGAGGAGACTCAGGCGGTGCGAAAACGCATGTGCTTTCGCTCCTGCACGGCCTTAACGAGCACATAGACGCCGATCTTGTCTGCTATATGGAGGCTGAATTTTCGGAATCGGCGCGCGAAATGGGAATACCGACGCAGGTTTTTGAAGGCGGCTTTAATGTCGGATTGAAAAAAACCCGTGAGCTTATAGAAAACGGCGATTATGACATCGTTCACTGCCACGGCAGCCGCGCAAACCTGACGGGTGCGCTGCTGAAAAAGCACTTTGATATTCCCTTTATAAGCACCGTGCACAGCGATTATAAGCTCGATTACCTCGGTCGTCCGATGGCTGCCATGACCTACGGGCAGCTCAACAAGCTGGCGCTGCGCCGTATGGACTACCGCGTATGCGTTTCCGATCAGATGCGCCAGACGCTTATAGACCGCGGCTTTGAGCCGAATGAACTCTTCCCGATCTATAACGGCGTCGATTTCTCCCGTCCGAAGCCGGACATCACCCGGCGCGAGTGGTTCTGCGATATCGGCTGCGATTTTCCTGAGGACAGCATCGTTGTCGGCATTGCGGCACGCTTTGATGCCGTTAAGGATGTCGCCACAACCGTGCGCGGCTTTGCGGGAGCGGCAAAGGAAAACGACAGACTGCGCCTTCTCATCGCCGGCGACGGCAGAGAGCGCGAGATGCTCGAGGCGCTGTGCGCAGAGCTTGATATCCGCGATAAGGTCTTTTTTGCCGGATGGATAAACGGCATGGACGGCTACTACGCAAGCGTGGACATAAACGCGATAAGCTCCCTGTCGGAGACCTTCCCCTACGCCGTGACTGAGGCCGCAAGAGCAGGTATACCGACGGTTGCCTCCCGCGTAGGCGGTATTCCGAGGCTCATAATAAACGGCGAAACCGGTATGCTGTTTGAGCCGCACGATCACGAGGCGATGACGCAATGCATCCTTGCCCTTGCAAACGATGAAGTGCTCCGAAAGAAGCTCGGCCGGGCCGTGTATGATAAGGCGAGGCGCGAGTTTTCAACCGAAAGCACCTGCCGAAGGCAGCTGAAGATATATAAAACCGTTATTGAAAGATACAATGAGCCCCGCTGCGGCGTTGTCATATGCGGCGCCTACGGCCATGGCAACGCGGGCGATGAGGCGCTTTTAACCGCCATCGCCGGTCAGCTGAGATCGATAGATGAGGATATGCGCATCGTGGTCGTGTCGAAAAACGCGCGGCATACCAGACGCACGCACGGGCTGAGCGCGATACGGCGCTGGCAGGTACTGCGCCTGCGGCGCGAGCTTAAGCGCTCGAAGCTGTTCATAAGCGGAGGCGGCAGCCTTATTCAGGACGTCACCAGCCGCAGAAGCCTGTGGTTTTATCTGCACACGATATCTCTTGCGAAAAAGTACGGATGCAGGGTGCAGATGTACGGCTGCGGTATGGGCCCGCTCAATTACGACTACGACCGCCGCCGCGCCGCGGAGACGATAAACCGCTGCGTCGACGCGATAACCCTGCGCGATCCCCTGAGCCTTGAGCTCACACGCCAGATCGGCGTGACGGTGCAGGAGGTGCTCGTCACGGGCGACCCCGTGCTCAATCTGCGCGGCAGGAGCGACGCGGACGCTAAGGCCTTCCTGCGCAGTCACGGCATCGAGCCTGATGAGAAATACGTCTGCCTCGGTCTGCGCAATTGGCCGGGCTTTGCCGAAAAAAGCGGCGAGATAAGAGCCGCCCTGCAATACCTTTACGATAAGCACGGGCTCATCCCTCTGTTCATGCCGATGAATTACGACCGGGACGCTGCAATAACCGAGCCCATAACTCGCGGCATGAGCGCTCCGTTCAGGGTCATGCCGAAGACCGAGGACGCGGAGCTTGAGATAGCCATCGTGCGGCAGATGAAGCTGTGCGTCGCCATGCGCCTGCACAGTCTGCTGTATGCCGCCTGCGGCGAGGTGCCGTCGGTCGGCCTGAGCTACGATCCGAAGGTCACGGGCTGTGCGCGGTATCTTGGCATTTCATGCATAGAGTTTGACGACGTCACGGCGCAGAGACTTATCGACACCGCCGAGACTGCGCTGTCCGAATCCGGCATGGATGAGCTCGGTCGGCGCTTTGAATACATCAAGAACGCCGAAAGGATGAATATCGAGACCGCACGGCGGCTTCTCGGCGAATAAGGGGGAGATCAAATGATAAGAGCGGCGGCACTCGTCTCCGGTGACGGAGCACTGCTACAGACGGTCCTTGATTCCATGTACTTCGGTGAGATCCCGAATTTCGAGCTCTGCGCCGTCATATGCACGGAGTCGGACGCTTACGCGCTGCGCCGTGCGCGCAATTCCGGCGTGGAGGCCTTCGTGGTCGAGCCCTCGCTTTTTCCCACGAAGCTCAGCTACAGCATGGCCGTTTCAAACAAGCTGCGCGATATGGACATAGACCTCGTCATCCTCACCGGCTATAACATGCCGCTGGGCGTTATATCGACGCAGTTTCGCAAGCGCATCATCGGCGTGTACCCCTCGCTGATCCCCGCCTTTGTCAACTGCGACGACGCTCCCGAGCGCGCAGCGCTTGAACGCGGCTGCCGTGTCACCGGCGCAACGGCTTTTTTCGCGGATATCGACGGCAACATCGGCCCGATCATCGCCCAGCAGGCCGTGGATATCCTCCCGAACGACACGCCCGAGAGCCTGTCGCGCCGCATCATGGAGGATGCGGAATGGAAGCTGCTCCCCAAGGCCATAATACTCTATTGCCAGAACAGGCTTGAGATTCACGGCGACAGAGTTATTATAAAAAACGAATGAAACGGAGGCTTTTACTATGGAAATTACGATAAAAATAGAAGGTATGCAGTGCGGTCACTGCTCCTCACGCGTCAAGGCGGCGCTTGAAAAGGTCGAGGGCGTCGCCTCCGCAGAGGTCAGCCACGAAACCGGCACCGCCGTCATAACGGGAGAGAGCCTCGACGCTGCCGCGCTGAAAGCCGCCGTCGAAAACCAGGGCTTTTCGGTAGTGGATTGAGGAATCTGCGGATACGCTTATTGCCGATGCCCGACCGGAGGAGCGCCTCGCCACCCGCGGCAAGCGGAATGGGCAGGATAAGCTCCCTGCAAGGTGCAGGCAAAGCTTTTGCACCAGATCAGCGCATTTTTATGCTGCACGAAGCACTATGCGCAGGCACGCCCGTGCGCCTCTGAAAAAGAAAAAATCGGCACCGAATCGGTGCCGATTTTTTATTATCGGGTTTTAAGCTATTGCCCGAGCCTTACTTGGCCCTGTAAAGCAGGGTGACTGCCTGAGCGCGGGTGCAGTTATCTTCGGGAGCGAAGGTGGTGGTGTTATAGCCGGTGGTGATGCCCTCCTGAGCTGCCCATGCGACTGCGTCTGCATAGAAAGCGTCGGCGGGAACGTCGGCGAAGCGGGTGGCTATCGGTGTCAGCTCGGAGCCGTTTGCGCGCCACAGGAAGGTGACGATCTGCGCACGGTTGCAGACAGCGTTGGGCTCGAAGGTGGTCGCGCTCGTACCGACGGTGATGTTGTTCTTGACCGCCCACAGAACGGCGTCGTAATAGAAGCTGCCCTTTTCAACGTCACTGAACGGATTTGCAGCGTCCTCGGCAACGGCAGGCGAGCCTGCCGCACGGTACAGGAAGGTGACGATCTCGGCGCGGGTGCAGCTGTTGTCGGGTCCGAACATGTCGTTTCCGATACCCTTGGTCACGTTGTTCTCAAAGGCCCACATGACGGCGTCATAGTAGTAGGCGCCCTTTACGACGTCCTTGAAGGGGCTGTAGACGTGAGTGATGTTGCCCTTGGGAGCTGCGTATTCCTGACCGATGGTGCCCTTGAGCTCGGTGGTGATGTAGTCCATCAGCGCCTCGTCGAGGGGGATACCGGTGTCAAACTTACTGGTCGCGGAGGCAAATGCGTAGTAGGTGTCGCCGCCGCCGGCGCAGAAGTTGTTTGTGATGACGGCATAGGTCGCCTTTGCGTCGAACGGCTCGCCGTTTATGCTGTTGATGGTGACGCGGTTGATGGTCTTGGGACCGTAGTAGGTCGAGCCGGGGTAGGTCTCGGGATTTGCGTCATAGGCCTTTGCGGAGTTAATGGTGTAGCTTATGCCCGCGACCTGGGGGAAGCCGCCGATGGTGCTTGCCGGGACGCAGTAGGTCGAAGCCTCAAGCGCCTCGAGAAGCTCGGCGCCGGTGATGTACACGACTGCGATGGTGTTGCCGAAGGGCAGAACGGTGTTGACATCCTTCTTTGTGATATCGCCCGGATTTATTGCCGCACGGATGCCGCCGCCGTTTGTTACTGCAACGATGTGCTTCTCGTCAACGGTCACGCCACCGGACTTCTTTACTGTCCAGACCATGGAGTCGGTGATGAGGTTGCCGAGGTTGGTCTCGCCGTCACGGTTGCCGTAAAGGCCGGTGTCCTTATTGTACGCCTTGTCGCCGTTGAGCTTGACCTCGTTCTTTGCGAATACGGTGCCGTATTCCTTGTTGATCGCGTCGGTGATGGCCTGAGCGGCTGCTGCGACGGTCTCGTCCTTTGCCGAGTCTGCGGTGATCTCAACGAGCTTGTTGCTCTCGATCTTCTTGGTAGCGTTGTCGATGACGATAACGCCGATGTTCTGGAATGCAGTGCCGGTGGACTGGATAGGCTCGCCGCCCTCGCCGGCTGTCATGACGGTGTGGGAGTGGCCGTCGATTATAAAGTCAACGCCCTTGAGGCCTGCCCACAGATCGGTCGAGCGGTTGGGCTTGGACTCCGCATCAACGCCGAGGTGAGCCAGAACAACGATAACGTCGGCCTCTGCCTTGAGCTTGTCGGCCTCTGCCTGAACTGCCTTGACCATGTCGTCGCCAGCAAGCCAGGTCAGACCCTTGATGAGCGCCGGGTTTGCCTTGGTCTGGCTCTCGGGAGTGTTCACGCCGATGAAGCCGATCTTCACATCACCGACGGTGATGACCTTGCTGCCGTCGAGCACGGGCTTGCCGTCCTCACCGAGGACATTGCAGCAGACGGTGCCGAATTTTGCTTCCTTGAGGTTTTCGACGAGCTGTGCGTAGCCGTAGTCAAACTCGTGGTTGCCGAGCGTGGCGATGTCGTAGCCTGCCGCGTTCATCATCCTGACCGCGTTCAGGCCCTTGTTCGAGCTGACCTCGACCTTGCCCTGGCTGAAGTCGCCTGCGTCGGCAACTATTACCTGAGCGCCCTGTTTTTCATAGTCGGCTGCAAGCGCCGCCATGTTTGCATAGCCCGCTATCGCACCGTGAACGTCGTTCGAGTGCAGAATAACGGTCTTGCCCGCCATAGCGGGGGTCTCCTCGTCTGCGAATACGGGAACTGCCAGGGCAAACACCATGGCAACGACCAGCAGCAGAGCAAGAAGCTTCTTGGTATTTTTCATATTGCTCCTCCTGATGAATTTTTTCGGTTGTTCCGATGATCTAAGTATAGCACAAGTATCGGTGTGACTTGAAGTATGAATTTTCCCACACCTTAACATTTGACGTTTTTACAGAAAAAGCGGTGAGATTTTAGTGCATAATCGACAATCGGCCCATTAACAAAATTTTAATTTTTCGGGTAAGCGTCCGTTATTGACTTTTCACTATTAAATGTTATGATATTTTCGATAGAAATGCAAAACATTCAAAGGAGCATTTTATATGCTGTTTTTTAAAAGTATACCTAAAAAAACTTTTAAGCTCGTGATAATCGCGCTTGTCGCGCTGGCTCTTATACTCACGCTTGCGTTTTCGTGGTTCGGAACGATAGAGCTTACACAGCTTAACACGCGCTCGCTTACCGACTGGCGTCTCGGCGGCTCGATAAGCTTCATCCGCAGCGCTGACGACGCGAAGCATTACGATGAGGACGGCTACGAGTGGTTTACCGACGAGCGCGGCGAGGGCATAATGCAGGCCGAAACAGACACGCGCTATTATCTCGGCAAGCATCCTGATTCCGGTCTCGGCGGATACGGCGTTATCGGCTTCTCCTCGTCAGAGAAGTATTATTCCATACTCGGCATCCGTGTCGGCGATGATGAGCTCGACGCAAAGACCGAGCTGCTCGACTCCAAGTACAAGATGGTCAGCGGCGGCTTCAACTCCTGCCGCGTAGAAAAGGGGCGCGTTGCCATTGAGCTCAGCTTCGAGCACGGCAAGGTGACAAATATCGCGGCCTATCTGCTGACCACACATATTTTTTAGAGGCACTTTAGCGCACCTACGGATACGCTTATTGCGGCAGCCCGGTATCAGGGGAGCCGTCGAAACCGGTTTTGCATCGCCGACGCGGCACTGCGCCGCACCGCGTAGGGAACGGGCAAGCCCGTTCCTCTTCCTTACTATAAAAAAACCTTCGGCCTCATACGGTGTTTATGTCTGAAGGTGAAGGTGAATATGCAATGAAGCATATCTTCAGCTATATGCTGATATTTATCTGCATTGCGCTTCTGCCGGCGTATGTGATACCGAGAATTCTGTATAATGTAAAACATCCAAGGGGCTGCCTTTTTAGAGGCAGCCCCGTTTTTCGTCTTAAAAATGCAGGATATTTACGCAGGATACGACACTATAAGCGCGTCAACATCGGCAAGGCTCGTGCCGGAAAAGGCATAGCTGCCTCCGGAGTTTTTATCAAGCGTCACGGTAACGGTCTGCGCGTCGAGGTAGGATGGGGATACGAGATGGGCATTTACCATATCGTGTATCGATTTTGCCCACCAGTCGATAAAGCTCTGCGATCCCTTGTCAAGCTCGCCAGAGGCGATGCGCTCGGCAGCAGATCTGGCAAAGTCGGGGTAATCCTCCTTGGCAACCTGTGCGACTGCCGCAATGGGGCTTACCTTGACCTCAACGGTGTAGCTCTCGCCGTTCTGCTTTGACGCACCGAGCTCGTATTTTGCACACTTGTACATTTTGTGCATGAGCTCCATGAGCTCGGTTTGCACGCTTTCGCTGCACTGCTCGTACTCAATGCCGAAGTAGGTGCAGAACACATTGAGGCTCACCTGCATGCCGCGCTCATAGCGCTCGGCGCAGCTTTCCTTAGTTTCGCCGCCGAGCATCGTGAGATATTCATCGGAGTATTCGCCGAGATACACTGCGTCCAGACCTCCCTTGACATAGGCGACGGGGTCGAAGGAAGGCTCGGTAGGCTTTACGGTGGGCTCGGGCTTTTCATCCCTGCCGCAGCCGGCAAGCAGCGAGGTGCACAGCGCAAGCGCAAGAATGAGGCTCATGGCGCGCAGAAATCTATTGTTCATATGTACATTCCTTTCGAATTTATATAATTTCATATAAATACTATTTGAAAATCACCCGTCTGTCAATCACAAATTTCCTTCCGCGGCATAGAATGCATCGACCGCAATTGGGGGAATTTTATGACTTATGTACTTATTACGGCAGCGGGCATTGCGCTGTGCAGCCTAGTCGGTGCCGTTATAGGCTTTCTGTTTGAGAATATACCGCCGTATGTTGAGGATGCGCTCTCAGGCGCGGCGGCCGGTATAATGCTGTGCGCCGCGATACTCGGCCTCGTCGTGCCGTCAATGGAGTTTTCGGGCGGGCATGCGCTGTGGCTGACGCCACTGGGCATATTCTGCGGTGCGTTTTTCTTAAGCGGGATAAATCTTATCGCTCCGCGCCTGTCGGATAGCATCGGAATGAAAAACGGCGGCGACGCGGCGACGCGGCACGCGCTTTTATTTGTCGCCGCCATCGCCATCCACCACTTTCCCGAGGGCATCGCCGCAGGGGTCAGCTTCGGCACGGGGAATCTGTCCGATGCTCTGACAGTAACAAGCGGTATCGCATTCCAGAACATTCCCGAGGCCATGATAATCATACCGCCGCTTTTGAAGACCGGAGCAGGGAAAAAACGTGCGGCGATCGTCGCGTTCATAAGCGGGGCGGTCGAGGTCGCAGGCGTGTTCTTCGGTTATTCTGCCATAACGCTGTCACGCGGCATACTGCCCTTCGCGCTGGCCTTCGCCGCCGGAACGATGCTGTATGTCATCGTGGACGATTTGGTCCCGCAGACGCATATCCGCGGCTTCGGGCGCCTGTCGACCTACGCCATGCTCCTCGGCTTCTGCCTTATGTTGTTTTTAGTGGCAAATTGAGACTGTACCTATACATTTTTTGTGGCAGCACGACCGGAAGCTGCGGAGAAAACCGCAAAACTCATACCGCACTATTGGGAAGCGGCAGTCTTACGGTTTCGTCGGCGCTCTCGATACCGGGCACCTGCACTAAACGTATCCGTAGATGCCTCAATTCGCCTCTAAAAAAACATCGAATTGGCGGCCGGATTGGGCGTCTACGAGGATAAGGAGCTTCTCGCCGTCCGAGCCCGTGCAGTCAAAGCCGTAGCACAGAACGGAGTTTTCGTCGTCGGCAGGTGCGTAGCACAGCTGCGCGTCGATAACTTTCAGCGCCGATGGCAGCGCCGCACGTGCCGCACTCTCGCTCACCGAGGTGGAGACTGCCGGATAAGTGCCGTGAGCTCTGACGTGTTCGGTCGCGTCATAGGCGTAAATGCCGCCGTTGTCGCCCGCGACGGAGATGCGCACGCTGTCGCTGATACACCGAACATTGTTTTCGACACATTCAAACTTCATTGTCTGCACGCTGCCGATGCGCTCGCTCGAGGCGAGGTACATTTCGCCGAAGCCGTGGCTTGCGAGAAAATCACGCGCTATTTGTTCAAGCTCGGATGATCCCATGTCACCGCAGACGCTGCGCTCAGAGCTGAGCGACAGAACATTTCCGTCCGCATCGAGGCAGACGCTGCCGCCGTCGAAGCTGAAGCAGGCCGTACCGTTTTCGGCGGTGTATTCGGCCTCGAGCTCGTCCGCTTCAAGCCCGAAAAAGTCAGCGGCGATGGCCTTGGCCTTGGCCTCCGGTACAGGAGATCTGATTTGACTCGATATGTCCTTGGCGTACCTTCCGCCGTAGGAGCCGAGCTCGGTCTTACCCATGCCGTCCTCTATGTCGAGCATGGACGAGCTCAGGCGGTCGCCGCCGCTTGCAAATACGTTCTCCGGCTCGTCGAGCAGCACATCTCCGTCGTTAACGGCATTTTGCAGCTTGTGAAG
>OLOV01000872.1_pt1 | contig 25660 bp, 24 predicted proteins | sample 1672931 | NCBI WGS metagenome assembly OLOV01 (sample SAMEA3136738, study PRJEB25190) | human gut metagenome | biome: human gut; feature: human-associated habitat; material: faeces | place: Austria | collected 2013 | reverse complement strand
GCTGGCGGCGGCGGTGCAGCAGCACCTGACGGAGCGCTATCCCACGCTGATGCGGCCGCTGACGCTGCGGAATTCGGACTACAATGAATACTTCACGCCCGGGGGTCTGCTGGTGGAGATCGGCGCGGCGGGGAACTCGCTGGACGAGGCGCTGAAGGCCGTGCGGGTGTTCGGAGAGGGATTTGCGGAGGTAGTGACGGGAAAATAGGGTTGCAATCCGGGCGTCGGTAGGGTATAATGTGGAAAACTTATCAAAAAAACGATTCCGGAGGGTATAGACTATGAAACGGAACCGCGGCTTTACATTGATGGAAATGCTGATCGTGGTGGCGATCATCGCTGTGCTGGCGGCTGTTGCCATCCCTGTGTTCAACGGCAGCCTGCACAAGGCCAAGGTGGCCGCCGACATGGCCAACGTGCGGGCGTATTACGCGGAATTGCAGACACAGTACATCACCACCGGAGAATACATAGACATCGGGGATGACCTGCATGAGAACGCGCGACGGGAAATTAAGTTTTTGGACGGCACCACAGTGCAGATGCAGGCTGGCACGGTAAGTGCGATACTGGAGAGGGAGCGTACAGACCCGACCAGCGGGCAGAAGGGTGCGCCCACTGGCTATCAGGTCTACTATTTCTGCGACAAGGGCGACCACGAGCTGCTGCTGGAATAATGATGAAAAAAGAGACGGCGTGAGCCGTCTCTTTTCTTATCGGTTTTTCTTGGCCAGCTCCATGAGTTCCGGGTACTTGGACTTGATGTAGTACATGTTGTACTCGGCGTTATGCTCGCTGGACTCGGTGCAGTAGTAACCGAAGCGGCGGATATAGTCCATCCGCACCATGTCGTCGTGCTTTTCCGCGCCGTCCTTCATGGCGGATTCGTTCTTTTCCAGCGCGCGGCGGCGAACCTCGGGATACAGGTCGTTGCCGTCCTTATCGCGGATATCCAGCAGCCAAGCCTGATGATTGATGCCCGCAATCAGCGTGCGGATGGTCGGATCATATTCCATGCCAAGGCCAGCCAGCAGCCGCTTGGCGCACACCTGCACGCTGTGGCACAGGCCCACCGTCTTGATGGGGGTGTAGCGCTGCATATAGCCGGTCAGCATGGCCATGGGATTGGTATAGTTGAGGAACCACGCGTCCGGGCAAACCGCAGCCATATCATCGGCAAAATCCTGCATCACGGGGATGGTGCGCAGAGCACGGAAGATGCCGCCGATGCCCAGCGTATCGCCGATGGTCTGGCGCAGGCCGTACTTCTTGGGCACTTCAAAGTCCGTTACCGTGCAGGGCTCGTACAGGCCCACCTGAATGGCGTTAATCACATAGGATGCGCCGCGCAGCGCGTCACGGCGGTTTTCCACGCCCAGATAGGCGGTGATCACCGCATGGCCGCCCATATTGCTGTTGAGCGCCGTCAGCATCCTGCGGCTATCGTCCAGACGAACGGGATCGATATCATACAGGGCAAATTCGCTGTCCTTCAGCACGGGAGACAGCATGCAGTCGCCCACTACATTTTTGACAAAAACACTGGAGCCCGCTCCCATAAAGACGATTTTAGCCATAAATCCGTTCCTCCCACAAGGCATAACATTTGTGCTATAACATTTGTATTATACGGTCAAAATCCAGCCTTCCGCAATATCTATATGTTGCATATTCATTTTCTGAATGTTGCATCATTCGCCGTTGTTAGCGCTGGTTAAAACGTTAAAAATAAAAAGTACCGCAAAACCATGGATCTTGCGATACTTTTGCATAAGCGTGCGGTCTTCCCCCGCTCACATCATCTTCTGCGCAGCAATCAGATATCCCAGCGCCCCTGCCAGGCACAGCGCGCCGCACAGCATGGAATAAGCGGCTGTCAGGCGGTTGCTGGTGCCGTAAATTTCCAGCGCGCCCCGCATCAGGCTGCCGACCATGGCGGTCATCACGCCCGCGCGCCAAGCATACAGCGTCCAAGGTTTCGGCAGGCGACGCAGGCGTGAAATCACAAAGCATGGCAGTGTGCCGCCAATCATTGGATATAAAAAGGCAAGAATCATGCTGCGCGCGTATACCTGATGGCTAAAGCACTCATAAACAAACGAGAACGCTGCGCAAGCAAAGCTGATCCACAGAAAGCGCCATCCCAGCCTTTTTATCCGGGCCCGGCTTATATCAGTAGCCGATGTAGACAATGTCGCTCACGCTCCTTTCCTGGATGCGCCTGCCGTTGGTGGTGGGGTTGTTGACGACCGTACCATTGAAATACAAGGTGGACGATCCGCCGCCATCCAGATTATAGGCCGTCTGCGTGCCCAGCGACTGCATCAGCTGCGCCAGCTCATACAACGACAGGCCTGCGCTTTGGCTGGTGCGGCCATCCGACACAACAAACAAATAGTGCAGCGGCGCAACGACGCCAATGGCCGTACGTGGATTGCTGACCATGGCCTTGCCCACCTCATCCTTTTGCGATACGGTGATTTCGCCATCCGCCACCAGCGCCGGGCCAAAGGAGAGCACCTGCATCGCTCCCTGCTGCAGCAGCGAATCCGCCGAGATGCTGCCTTCGTCAATGACGGCGAATGAACCGTCGGAAAAAATCACCAAATCCTCCTGATCAGCCGCGGCGGTACTGCGATACAGCGTGCCGTTGCGCAGCACATAGCCGCGTTCGCGGGAGCCATAATAATCGCCGTTAATAGCCAGGATGGCGCTTTGCCGCGCGGCAATGGCGGAGGTCGTCTCCGTCACGTTTTTGCCATAAGCATTCTGCGCCAGGGCAGTTTTCAAATACTCCGGGGAGGATAGCGTCACATCAGCAATATAGACGGTCGTATCGTCCAGCCGGCGGGTATCAATTTGAATGGAAATATGCGCATCCTGATAGCTATTCTCAGTAATGGTCGGTTCCGCGCTGGCAACGCTTGGCGTTTGCGTCGTCTGAGGCGCTTCCAGCATGGTTTCCACCCGCGCAATCACAAACGTATCCAGCGCCACAAAGCCGGTAAAGCCCATCAGCAGCGCAAGATAAACGCAATACAGCACCTTCGCGCCCCTGCTCATGGCCGCCATCTGCCTCCCCCGCCGAAACCGCCAAACCCGCTGCCATAGATCAGCCCGTTCATCATGATATTCTGGGGGGAGGAGCCGATTTTTAACGTGTAGGTTTGGCCGCTCTGGATTTCAAGCAAGCTGATGACCACCGAAGAAAAGCTCTTTTTCGCCGTGCAGGAGATCAGCTCGTTGCCGTTTGCATTCAGCAGCGTTACCACGGTGCCCGCTGCCTGGGTGGAGCAGGACGCCAGTATGGAGCCCTGCGAGGAGGAATCGTCGAAGTTCTGTGCCATGCCCGACGCGCCCAGGGCGACCACCGCGCCGCCCGTAACCGTGCCCGTACCATCAAAATCAAGAGCCCCATTATTGCTGCTTTCAGGACCATATACATAGGGTTTGCTCAACAAACCAAAAACATAACAAAATCAACGTCTAGAGCCTGATCTGTGGTAAAATAAGTGCAAGGATAAGAAGTAGCAAAGCCTTGAAATTCCGTAAAAAACCTTGCACAGGGGTGAGTCAGATGTACCGGAAAGTCACTCAGCTTGAATTTGAGGATTTCGTATTTCCATATGGTGAACTCGATGCGAATAATGAATGGGTGAAACTGGCCAAGTTGGTTCCGTGGGATGTCGCTGAGCGCGAATATGCAAAGCAGTTTGTAGACAATGGGCATCCGGCGCATCCGGCACGGATTGCGTTGGGATCACTAATCATCAAACAGAAACTGAAATGCAGCGATGACTGGGTGGTCCGGCATGTGAGCGAAAACCCATATCTTCAGTATTTTCTGGGGATGAAAGAGTATGGCTCGAAGTGTCCATTCGGGGCATCAACCATGGTTGAATTCAGGAAGCGGTTTCCGCCGGAATCGATAGCAGCGATACTGGAAGCCAGTATTCCCAAAGAAGATACTGAGAAAGACAATGACCATGACGATTCAGATGGAGAGCCGCCAGCTGGTCATGATGAGACGAAGAATTCCGCAGCAGCAGATACACCCAAAGAAGTTGTTGCGAACAAGGGAACACTCGTCATGGATGCAACCTGCTGCCCGGCAGACATAGCCTTTCCACAGGATTTTCAATTGCTGAATCACGCGAGAGAACTGTTGGAAAATACTCTCCGGGATATCTGCGATGAACACGGATGGAGAATGCCACGTACATACTGCAAGAAAGCCCGACAAGATTTTCTGAATCTGTCCAAGAGCAAGAAAAGATCAGAGAAAGCGATCCGGAAATGTATCAGGAAGCAGTTGCAGTACATCAAGCGTGACATCGGCTACATCGTTGGTTTCATACGGGACAATGGACTCAAACTTGGTCAGGCAACCTATGATTTGTTGAATGTTCTGACAACGCTCTATGAACAACAGTTGTTCATGTATGAGAACAGAACGCATAGTGTTCCGAACAAAATCGTCAGTATCCAGCAACATTGGATAAGGCCTATTGTCAGAGGCAAAGCTCATGCCAAAACCGAGTTTGGAGCGAAACTTCATATCAGTATGGTGGACGGATACGCACGAGTTGAGAGAATATCCTTTGAAGCATTCAATGAGGTCAGCGATTTCTTTCAGGCTGTAGAAGGATACAGAGAGCGTTATGGCTGCTATCCTGAAAGGGTGCTGGTTGACAAGATCTACAGAAATCGCGAAACGGTTGCCTGGTGCAAGGAACGTGAGATTCAGATCACAGGCCCGGCACTTGGAAGACCGCCAAAAGATAAGGAAATCACGAAGCAAGCGATGAAACAGGAGTATCAGGACATCTGCGACCGAAACGTTGTTGAAGGCGAATTCGGTGTTGGTAAACGTGCTTACGGACTGAATCGTATCATGGCACATCTCCCGGAAACCTCGGTATGCGTGATCGGTGTAGCACTGATCTGCATGAATCTGGCAAAGAGGCTCAGGTCTCTTTGTTTTGGCCTTTTTTACTACTGGTTTACGGTACTACTCTCATTGCTACCCATTTGTGCGGTTGCCTAAAATAGGGGTGGTTGCAGAGCAGACTCTAAATATAGTTTTATAAACATACTCAGCTAAAGACTGTAATTCACCATTTTCTTTTTTGCAGCATGCTCCAAATACGATTCCATAAAGCCGCTGAATGACATATGGATCATTTACATCGTTAAATTTTTCCAGAATAACCTGACAAAGCGAAAAATGTTCTTTCAAAATTTCTACCATAGCCTTCGATGTATAATCTCGGAGCCAACGGTTAGAAGATGTCAAAAGCCAGGAAAATAGTGTTAACAGTAGTTCCACCTGTTTCTCATTTTTTGTTTCCAGTTTCTCCCCTCCGTTATACATCCGGACCAACTGTATAACTCTGTCAGATTGGTTTTCAGTCAATCCATTAATATAAATCGTCCACCTAGCGTCTCTTTCACTGAGTTTATAGTTTGACAAAAGATCATGTAGAAAATTCGCGTTTAAAGGATGATTAACCTTTACGCTGTTACCTATGAGCATTGCCCAAAAGCTCTCATGATCACAAGGATATATCCGAAGCAAATTATAAATTTGTTCTTTTGAAATATATTTAGCATTTCTCCATTGAAAAGAATCGATGTATTTTGAAAAAACCTCCTGTTGTTCTTCTTCCCCCAATGTATCAATAATGTCAATACACTCTTCTCCATATTTTTCAGCATACAATGCACAAACATTCACGAACAGACCAATGTTTTCAAACCGCTGCACCTCGCCTTCTTTTATCTCCAGGACACTATCCGCTAAGTAGGCTCGCAGTGCATCTTTTGAATAATCTTCTTTTATGATTGCTTTTGCGCAATAGTAATCGTTCATTTGATCATAGGCAAACCAAAATATTTCTTCATTTTTATAACACGAATCATGCAAAATATGCTCCTTTACTACCAACCTTATAAACGAACGAATGCTTATATTAAATTCTCTCCAATAGCTTAGCTTCGTAAGTTCTTCTTTTGTAATAAATCGTACCCCATTCAGTATCAAATGCTTCGCAATCTGCGTTATCAACGCTCCAACAAGATCCTCATCTCCACAATATCCTTTTGTTCTTAGCTCTCTTCCCAATACTGCATGTATATTTGTATTAGCATGTCTAAGAAGTCTTTCATAGAGCTCCGGTAAGCTCACTTCTTCCCCATTATATGTCTTGCAATACAGCATCAGGAATAAAGGATTAGACATTTCATAGCTAAAGTATTCCAGCGGTGTAAAAAGAATATTGAAATGATTCAAAAATTCTCTAATCGCTTCAATGCTGTTATTTTCAAAACCATTATGATGCATTGTCAAGATATCATCCGATCTTCTTTCCTCATAATAGCACTCCGGCAATACACTTTTTTCATACTCCGGCCGATATGATAGAATCAATTTGACCATTCGCGAGTTCTTAATTTTGTCAATAATCTGTACTAATCCAGATTTCCACAAATTTCTGTTCCATGTTTCATTAATGGCGTCAATAAAAATCGGGACAATGCGGTTCTCTTTTTCTCCAATTGCCTCCAAGATATCAATCAGATTTTCAAAGTTATAATCTAACATAAGATTTTTCATGATTTGTCCTTGAATAGAATCATCAGAAGAATAGGAGTCGCCGGCAAGCAATAATACAGAACGTTTCTCATCAAGCAACTTTTGTGTTTCTGTTGCTAAAAGCTGTGTTTTACCTTCGCCTGCATCCCCGGTTATCATCAATACATCACTCTGAATTAATCGCTTCTCCCTATCCGTAATCTCAAGCATTTGGGAAAGACTGATCATCGTCTCTATCTCTCTTATTTGCTCTCTAAGCTTGTTATATTCTTTTTTAGCTACTTGGCGACTTTCCTCATTCTGTAAACTTTCGAATGCAAGTTGATAACATTTGCTTTCTCTTTTTTCCATCATATTGCGTTCACTTCTCATAGTATCAAGATAGTTCTTAACAGCTTCATTGACATGCTTAATCCAGTCGGTTGCACTATATAAAGTTTCAACAGTTACGTCTGGCAAGGCAACAATTGTTTCCCTCAGAATGCTTAAATAACTCTTATTTTCGCTACCATTATAACTATTCGCAATTTCACTTAGAGCACTTATCTTCTTTTGATTTAGGTATGCTGCAGCACGCTGATCATGTACAAAAAGAGAAAGCTCATTCGAATACTCTGTCTCAACATTAAAAAGCTTGTTGTAACGCTCACCCAATTCCCTAAATACAATATCTGTATGTCTGATAAACCATTTTAAATCAATAGAATGACTATTAAAGTAATACAAAGCAAGATAAGGATACTTCTCACGAACAAGATCAAGAATTGCATTATCCGTAACAAGTTGCAGTTCGATGCCTGATTTTTCCAACAGTCTTGCAATGTTAATATAGCCTTTTGCATAGTTAGCTATTGGCTTATTACAAAAAAGATATACCAAATCAACATTATCAACTTTTCCTGTATAGTACTCTACAATTTTTTCTGCAGAACGTTTAATTTGACTATAGTCAACATCTCCATCAAAAAACTTTGCTTGAAATCCAATCTTTCGCTTGTTCTTCTCATCGTAAATCGGTTCTGTTTCAAGTCCATAGTTGTTGGGGTTTGCATGCAAATATCGGTACCGAACATTGCCAGAAATATTCTCATTAATAAACAATTGACGACATAAATCCTCAAACTTATAACGAAGTCCTTGAGGCTCCTGATTACAAGCTCTAAAGCTTTCCCAATTAATTTGCAGCATTCTGACGATCCTTTCTGCTCATATTCCAACGTGATTGTTACTACTTCATTTTCCCGTCAGCAACCCTCTATATAGCAATTAAAAAAGGTATTTATGAATATTGCAAACAAGACTGCTTCATTTCAGGCACTGCAATGCCAACGCAATCAATGACAAACAACGGTTAAAGAAGTAGTCATAATAACGCATATCTATAATATCTATTTTATCTGTTTCATGATGTCTGATGCGAAATTCGTTGCCGATCCTAGACAATTCTTTGAACTCCTTATCAAACAACTCCTTATACGCTTCTTGACCACAAGCCATATCTTCAATAATTTTTTCAATAGATCGTTTCTTTCCTAAATCTGTATAGTACGTCTTTAGCCTCTCAAACACATCCCATATTTTTTCAACCGCATCTTTGTGCGCTTGAAGATCTGGCTGCATATGTTTTTCAACAACAAGTCCAAACATATCTTTCAATCCCGGTTCTCGGATTTTCATGCCTAGTGCAACAATATCCGAAGTTAGCACCTCCTGCGAAGCCAACTGTTCTATAAGCCCACTATCGTTGAGCCTGAACGGCACATGATCTTTTTGAAATGACTCATTGATTTTTTCCTGAAAGTCCGCTTTTTCGCTAAATGATAACTTATCGTATTGAAATTCAATTATATCGAACAAGAACGGTGTAAATAATCCAGCCAGAGTTTCACATTCAGTACGCGAATATATTTCCATCGCTTGAAGATTCGCCACCGGAATTCCGAGAAACTCATTTAAACGTTGTACTGCCTGTTCCAAAGCATCAGTATTTTCTGTTCTGCTATCATAGCGGTCAACCAAATGGCTGACAGGCTGTTTAAACTCCAGCATAATTTGGCAAATATGTCTTTTGGCATTAAAATCTACTGCACCGCTTATATGATCAATCTCTTGTCCTTGACCGTACTCTATCAGTTCTTTATAGCGCTCCGTAAACAGGCTATCAGGGAATCGCGGTTGTTTGGACTTTTTGCACTTTCTTGCTTCGTATACATCTCTGCCGGAAATACGTTGTGCTGGATATAACTCGTATCCGTCAGGGCAAAGCAATTCATTGAATTTATCAAGATATCGTTTCCACGCTGATTTTTCGTTTCGCACCACAGGGTCTAACATTGTGCACAAAAATCTCAGCAATGTCTCATCGCCATCGCCGTGCCGTAAATTAAAACGATCATCATAGAAAAACCAACAATCATCTTCATAATCTCCAAAATGAAGATGACAACTTATATCTTCATATGCACTTCTATATCGCCTGTCTTTGGAAGGCAATTCTTTTAAATCATAAAGCCTTTCCAAGAAGGTGATCTCGTCCAAACGTCCATAATAAGGGATTCTGACTCTCCGTTCTGTTACATACCCACCAACATCGTTGTCATAAGTTGGCTGGCTCAACGAGACAACGACTCCGTCCTTAATTACATCTAGGATCTCTTGTCGAGTAATTTCGGAGATGTTATCCATATACATCCTCCTATTAACCATCCAGTATAGGATAATTATAGCACATAAAGGAAAAACGCGCTACACTCGCATAGATAAAAAGCGATATTTTTATATATAAAACCACAAAAAACATTATTTTTTAATAGACGAATCTTCAAGCTATTCCTATAAAAACTCGGGGAGCAGATTAGCATAATGCCAACCCACACCCCGATACCAATTTCGCCTGTAAGAAAGCAAATATATACCCCAACCTACTATACTGCATGCTTCAAATACATTGACTTGCTTCGAGGATTTCAAATTTCTCTACATTATCCTCCATCTCCTTTCGGAAATCCTCCAATGTGAGGAAAAAGTAGATCGAGATGTTATAATTCTTATCCACTGTTATCTTTTCAATTATTCTTGCAAGAATCATCTTCTTCTCATCGTCATTTGCCTGGTCAAAAACTGACGACCAGTTTTTAATACTGCGATACTGAAAGATGAGCTGCTGCAGTTTTTGCTCTGTATCCTCTGCAGATGCCCGAACTTCTTTCAGATACGCCTCTGCTTTTTCAATTGCGTCTTGTTTTTCATCCAGCATACTTTTAATTGTTTCTTCATCGAATACGCTCTCTCCCATCAACACCTTAACCAATTCTTCTCGCAGCTTCTTATGCTGTGCTTGAAGCCTTGACAAGCTCAGCTCCGCCTGTTTGAGCCTCGCGCCTGATCCTTGTTTGATTTGCAAACGCTGCTGTTCTTTCCAGACTGCATCCATAGACGCTCCAAAATGCGAAAAGTATTGGTGAACAATTTCGAGCACAGCTTTTTCAATTCTTGCCGCTGAATAAGTCCGCTGTCCATCACACCCTTTTGCCTTTGTTGCGCCATTATAGCAGCGATATACAGGACGATAATAGTACGCGCCATTTGCACGCTGTTTCGTATGGTATGTTCCAACAAGTTTATGACCGCAATGGGCACAGTACAGCAGTCCCGAAAGCAGTGAGGCGCCATAAATTGACGTTTTCGTCCGTTTAGCCTCATCCAGATTATCCTCATCAATGTCACCGCGTGTTTGTGTTTTCCGCGTCACGCGCATATCCATGACATGCCTTGCAAACTGAAAATCTTCATCCGAAACAATACGCAGCGCTTCATTGACAGGGGAACGGACATCGCCACAACGAGATATACCAATATAAATCGGATTCGTCAGAATCGTTTTGATGCTCTGCGGAGCCCAGATTTTATCGGGCGACGGATAATGGCTGTTTAAATAATTTGCCAAGCGATGCATCCCCATTCCTCGCCGAATGTATCCGTCAAAAATATCGCGAATAATCCCGCTCTCCTTTTCATCAATCGCCAAGTCGAAGAGTTGCCGATTCTTTTTACCGATTCGGCCAGTGTGAATAAGCTTATAGCCGAAAGGACGAGCTCCACCGCGCCACAAGCCTGCTTCTACCATTTGGCGATGCTTTGTACGAACGCGTTCTGACGTCTTCTCGCTTTCGCCGCCAGCTTGCCAGTATCGAATATAGTTGATAAGTTTATCCGCGCGCGACTCCATCTTCTGCTGCCCTTCGCGAGTGCTCCATACCTCAATACCTTTGGAAATGAACCACTCTACAAGGAACGGCGTCTCATCATCGCGTCGGCCGAGACGATCAAACATAAAAACAAGCAGAACGTCAAATGCGCCTCGTTCAGCTTCCTTCCGTATACTCATGATGGCATCGCGCTTCTCTGCAGAAACCTTAAAGCCAGAAACGCCTTTTTCGGCGTATTCGCCCACAAGCGTCCACCCCTGCGTCTCAATAAACTTGCGGCACTCAATGCGCTGCATTGGGATATCATCCTTATCGACCTGTCCTTTCGTCGATACTCTGTACAGACAAATAACTCTTTTCATACCAGCTTTTCCCCCTTGTTATGCATTCTCTGAAAGACTGCCAACTACATGTCCGCTACGCTACTTTCAATTTTCTCGTCTCTCTGCTCACGGAAATGCATGGTTACCTAACAGCCATTTGACGCTTGTCTTCTAAGTACCGTCTGCGCAGGCAATCTCTCCTCGTCATTTATTTCTTTAATGCCTGCTTCTACGCAATCCTTACAAGGCTTTGTTATCTCGGCTTTATTCATGCTTTTCGCTCCTTTTCTTTAAGAGGTACATATTAAACAAGGGACGTTAGAGATCATGTTTATCTAACGTCCCCTTTGCTCAAAGTTTTTTGGCCTATATCAGCCATGCGATTCCTACAGCAACTGCATCGCTTTCGTCATTCGCCTGGTATTTTTGTTTGCCTACAAATCGCTCCTATGCCATAGCAACGTCGTTCTTTGATGCTTTTCCATTTTCAGTCAGCAGTTTTTTAACGGCAGATGGGCTGATCTCTTCATAATCAGCACAGCGCATTTGCCATGCTGTCAAATCAGCAACGCCCACTACCTTAAACAGGGCCTGTGTTTCGTGTGGGAACCGGTAGAACCCCTTTTCCCGCACAAACACGTCAATATCCACAGACAGTTCGCAGAGCAGATCATAAATAGCATCCAGGATTTCGCCATGTCCGGCTTTGCTGCTCCCCATTTTCAGATGGCATAAGCGCTCAATCTGAACGGTGCCGTTCTCATATTGCTAAATGGCAAAGCCAGGACAACGCAATGACAAATCAGCGGCCAGAATCCGCAGCGACTCAGGCAAATCCGTCGTTTCTGTCTTGCTCATGATTTACCTCATAGGCAAACATCGCGCGCAGGATGGCGTGCGCCAAATGATCATCACTCGTATCACCGGCAAGATAGGCATAGAGATGCTGAATGGCATGGTTTACGTGTTCCTCAGCAGAAATCTTCTTGTAATTGCGTTCCAGCTATGTTTCGCCGTATTTCTCCGCACCGTATTTCGCAACCTCTGCCGTAGCGAAAATGGCATGTGGTGGAAGAAAATGGAATGCATACGGTGTGGCGGATTGCTTGCCGCCGCGCTCATTGGTTTCCATCGGTACATCAGGCTGAACGCCAACAATTAGAGGCATAGACGTTCCATCCTTTCTTAATCAATTGTTTTCAACAGGACAAACTAATTCTTTTGATCCAGAAATGCACTTCTTATAGAAGTATTAGGTTTGCTCTTCTCCCTCCTTCTCCCTTATCACTTGCGCAATGCCGCGTAGCACATAGACCGCGCACGGAAGCGCGATGCCGTTCCCGTACAGCTTGTATTCGGCGGAATCGGTGTGCAGACGGTTGTACCAGCGCACCAGCTGTTCGCGTTTGGAAAAAGGCTTGTAGCGCGTGCCGTTGATGGCGGCGTGCGTTTCACGTACTTTTTCCCAGAAGACGGCTTCTTCGTCGGTCATGTCTTCCTTGTGGACGGGGATCGCCCAGCAGTCGGGCAGCCCCTGAAGCCTAGCGCATTCGGTCGTGGACAGGCGGCGCACGATGTACTTGCGTCCCGCCTTGCGTTCTGCAACAAACTCTCGTTCCTTGCCATTGCGCGCTCCGGCACCTTTATAGTAGGAGGCATCCAGCGTCCCGGCTTTTTCGCCGCCATAGGTGATGATGTTGGTATAGTCAGTGACGCGGTTCTCGTGATCGCCGGTGACGTTAGTGCAGACCTGCCCGTTGCCATTTCCGCGGGCGTCGGTACAGATCAGCTTATCTGCGCCGACGTACTGACTGCTGGGGCCGCGCCAGTCTGCCGCGCACAGCGCGCCTACGGTATCCTGATAGCAGACGGCATGTCGGTCGATGGTATTAAGCGTGTAGGACACGTTCGCTTTCCAGCCGCAGCCGTTGCAGCCTGCCGTATCGGCGCGGTCAATGCCGTTGCCCTGCAGGGCGTATGCCAGATAAGACTGCTGTTTCATCCCGGCATTGGCGGCAAGCGCGCCGGAGCACTCGCCCAGATCGCGCACCTCGTCTCTCTGGTTCTGGGCAAAGCAGACCAGATGACCGGGACGTGACGGTCGATTTTCGCCTTCCGCACGCAGACAGCCGAAGCCCGGCGTCCAGTAGCCCTGACCGCTCTCGTTGCAGACGCAGGGAGAACTCAGCCTTCCAGCACCTCCAGCAGCGCTTCCTTCTACATCGGCGGCAGTTCCTTGCCCCGACGTGCCGCACGCCGAAGAATCCCCTCGCAGGCCCGCTTGCTCAAAAAGCACTTTGCCGGCGCGTCGGGCTGTAAAATCGACGACAAGGTAGATGCGATTTCTTCTCTGGGGCACGCCCCAGTGTTCCGCTCCCTAAACGCGCCATGCGAGGGAGTAATGATCTCCCATGATCTCTCCGGCGTGGAGCCATTTTCCCTTCGGAAGCTCAGGGACTAAAACGGAATCATCGCAGAGACCGATGAACGCTTGGAGGACGGCTCGGAAGTCTGCCCCTCTGGCGCTGGAGAACAGGCCGGGGACATTTTCGAACACGGCAAACTTGGGATATTTTCCATGAGTGGCACACCTCATCTCTTGAATTATGCGAATGGCTTCAAAGAACAAGCTGCTTCGTTTGCCCTCGTGAAGCCCCGCCTGCTTGCCGGCAACACTGACGTCCTGGCAAGGACTTCCGAATGTCAGCACATCCACCGGCAGAATTAGATCGCCGTGAATCTCCGTGACATTCCCCAGATGCTGCATCTTCGGAAAGCGGCTGGTGGTTACGGCGATGGCGTAGGGTTCCACCTCGCTGGCGAACACGGGCACGATGCCGTTCTACGCTCCAGCCAGTTCAAAGGAACCGCTGCCGGAGAACAATGAACCCAGCGTCATCATGCGGATACCTCCAGATCATCGAACACCACGGGGATTTTTGCCTTGGCTTCCTTCTACAGAAGCTCCATCAGTTCGCGCATTTCCGGGTACACGCCTTTGCCCAGACGCAGGGAGAAGATGTGCCGCCACTCGCGGATATTTGCCTTCATGACGATGTGCGTCGCCGTGGAGTTGGGCAGGATCTTCCGCGCGTCCTCTGGCTTCAGCCCCTTTTCCAGCAGGAAGTGATAGGACCGCTCTGCATCTGACATACAGAATTCCCAGAATTCGGAGGCCTCGTCGCTTTCTCGATAGAAGCATGGCAGAATGAAGGCGATTTCACCGTTCATGCAGACATAGCGCTGCGACTCGATGCAGAAGCTCGCCAGCCGGTGGCGGGTAAGCTCCGCCATGACGTCACGGGAAGTAACCAGTTCCACGCTCATATCGGAAAATTCCAGTGGTACAAGATGTCCGCGCCGAATCAGCGAGCGCACGAACGCAGGAGCACTGTCATCAGTGATCTTGCCATGGGAGCGATAGCAGTTGCGCCCGGCGTATTCAATCTGTCGGAGCGCATCCAAACCATTTTCAGGAGTCTACAGTTTCGCGGATTGCCGGATGATCTTCATTTTCTTCCTCTCCTTCGGGAATATCGTTGGTTCTCGTCTGAATGCGTTCAGCAATGGTACGGGGCGTCAGCGCACAGCCGATGACTTTTCCATCGTCCATCATGATCAGCGCCTTGGTGGTACGGCCGGATGTCAGATCGAAGTATGTCTTCTTTTCCTTCGCCGCTTTGGTAAGTCGCCGAGCATTGGCAGATGTTGGCACCAGAATAACTTCGATCCGGTTGGCTGTGATTACGTTGCCGAATCCGACGTGAACGAATCGCTAAGGGGTAAATGTCATATAGGTTTGTCTCCTTTTCATTTTTCGAGGGGGGAACCTCTCTGCTATAATGAGTCCCGATTTGGGAAAAAACTTGCAAGGTTCAAAAAAGATTGATGAAAATGACGATGCATGCTATGATTACAATGATAGATTTTTGCGAGATGGTACAGTGCAATGAGGTTTACAACACAGAAAGTTGTTATTCTATCGGATGGTCATCCGATGAAGCTGCTCATTCTTCGCCCAAATATGGCCAGTGATGCAGCCAGCCGTCCCGGCGTATTGTGGATTCACGGCGGCGGCTATATCACCGGCATGCCGGGCATGGTCTATATATCGCGAGCCAAAAACCTGGTCAAAAAGTACGGCGCGGTGGTGGTATCGCCCGACTATCGGCTGGCCATTCAAGCTCCCTACCCTGCGGCGCTGCTGGATTGCCATAACGCGCTGGTTTATCTGAAAGAGCATGCGCGGGAATTGGGCGTTCGCAGCGATCAGATCATGGTAGGCGGCGAAAGCGCGGGCGGCGGGCTGGCCGCCGCGCTGTGCCTGTATGAAAAGGATCAGGGCGGCGTAAGCATCGCGTTCCAGATGCCGCTGTACCCCATGCTGGATAATCAGGATACTGAAACCTCGCGGAACAACCACGCGCCTGTATGGAACACCCGACGCAATCATTATGGTTGGAAGCGCTATCTGCGCGGCCTACATGGTCAGCCCATTCCCGCCTATGCGGCTGCCGCGCGAAGAGCAGATTACGCCGGGCTGCCGCCCGCCTATACCTTTGTCAGCACAGCCGAACCCTTTTACGCCGAAACACTGACCTATATCGATCGCCTGAAACGGGCAGGCGTAGAAGCCGCCGTGGACGTGTACCCCGGCCTTTTCCATGCCTTCGACATGCTGCTTCCGTTTTTAAAGGTAAGCAAAAAAGCCGCAGCGGCATTCGAAAAGCGCTTCGAATATGCCGTGCGGCACTATTTTGCCGGGCAGCATTCCCACTGCCCGCCCAAGCTTAATAATACAGATTTCTAAACCAGTTAACAGCCTCCAGCCAGGATGTGCGCACCATCGTGCCGCTGGCAAAGGGATAGAACGCGACGAACATCGCAGCGACAATCAGCAGATAGGCGCTCACCAGCGCCAGGCTCCAGCGGTCGGCGCGCTTCTGAGCAATCCCTTCCCGCTCCGCTCCCGCCCGCTGCCTAGCGCAAGCCATAAACCAGCCGCTCAGCTGCTCCAGCACATAGGCCGTGCACAGAATGATAAACGGTACGCTGGGGAAATAGTGGTAAATATACGTTCCGCGCGGCACACCGATCCAGGGCAGGTACTGCGCGCAGAAGCAGATCAGCAGCAGCGCCGGGCGCGCATCCCGCTCCCCCTGCGGAGCCAAGGGAGAAATACGCTCCCGGTATCCGCGGCACAGCACGGGAAGCGCCTGATGCTTAACCCAGGCATACAGCACCGTCAGCAGCGCCGCAAAGCCTGCCCACCACACCGCGTAGTTGCCAAAGGCCCAGATGGCATAGGCATAGCCTGCCGGGGTATAGCGGTCGTCGGCATAGTACATGGGAATCTCGGAAAGCGGCCACCGATACCAGGGCGCGTAATAAGGATGATCCATGCCCCGCCCAGGCTCGCTGTGATACCAAAGCATATACTCAGCCGCGTCCACAATGCGCTTGAGGGTAACGCCGCCGCTGGGTGCAAAGTAAGGAATATAAGAGCAATAATAGATGGCCGCCGGCACCAGCACAAAGAAAATTAGGCAGCTGGCAATTGTAATCAGCAGGCGCTTATCGCCGCTTTTTGCCGCGGCGGCAGCCAGGGGATCCCGCTCGACAGGGTCAGTCGCCTTTGCCTCACGCACGGCCTTCCACCTGCGCCAGATGCCAAAGAAAAAGATTGCCGCCAGGCCCAGGCCCGCAAAGCAGCCCGTCCACTTGCTTGCCACCGCCAGACCCATGCATGCGCCCGACAAGACCAAGGGAATCATGGTATACGCAAGCTTTTTCCCAAAGAAATCCGTATAGAACCACCGCAGCATAAAGTATACCGACCAAATAATAAACAGCACCACAAAGCTGTCAATGGTAGCGATGCGCGTCTGGGTAAAATGCAGAGTATCAAACGCCAGGCACAGGCAGGTCAGGATGGCGTAGCGCCGCTTTTTGAAAAGCAGCCGCCCCAGCAGATACATGCCGGGCAGCATCAGCACGCCGCAGGCTGCCCCCGCAAAGCGCCAGCCAAAGGGCGTCATGCCAAATATGCTGATAGCCCAGCTCATCATCACCTTGCCCAGCGGCGGATGCGAGATCTCGTAGGGCTGCAGGCCATGCGAATGCTCATAGCCGGTGCGGGCATGGTAGATCTCGTCAAAGTACATGCCGTTGTACCAGCTGGGCTCGCCGGACAGCGTGTCCGGCTCATCCACCAATGCGGTGCTTCCACAGCGTCGGATAGGCGAATTTTTCATGCTCAAAGCCGGCCTTGCAGCACAGCGGCGTTCCGTCCGCCGTCCGGAAAACGGTTTCAAGCAATGACAATCCGGGAGCCGAAGCCGTCAGCAGCACATAGCGTCCCCTGAGCGAGCGCGCGTCCACGGCGTTGTATCCGTTGACATAAAACCATTGAAACATCGTGCCGCCATTGGTCGCGCAGGAAATGGGTGTTCCCCAGCTTTCCCCATCCTCGGAGGTCTGCACCGTGAAGCTGTTATTCCCGTCGTTGATACCCTCCATGTACAGCATGCGGAAGTCATCCTGAGCTTCGCACAGATCAAAAACAACCGTCTCGCTTGCCTGTCTGAATATAAACGACGTTTGCGGGGACACGGTGGAGCCCAGGTGATAGTACGCAAGCAGGGCATAAAGCACCGTAATGCCCAGCATCAGCGCAGCATCCTTTGCGTCTGCGCGGCGAGAGCGCTGGTGGTTGGCCTGCTCATCCTGCATGAAAACGCCTGCGGGCGGCGTTTGCGCCTGCCGGCCGCAGAAGAATGGAACAGCTTCGCCGCGCCGGGCCAGGCGATGCTCCAGGAATAGCGCAATGGCAAGCGTCGCCAGCAGCAGGCCGTACACGATATAGGGCACATAAGGCATAGCGTTCTGCGTCTGCTGAGTATCCGACGCGCCCCGGCAGAGCAGGCTCAGCGCCGCCGCGCCCAAAGACAGCATCAGCAGCCCCAGCACGCTTTTGAAGCAATAGCACTGGCATGCCATCAAGCCATACAGCAGCACAAGCACCGCCAGCAGCAGGTGACGCAGATCCAGGGAGAACGTCTTGGTTTCCGCGCTGTAGCTCGGCTGATAAAACAGCGTGACTTCCACCCCAGCAGGAAGCGATTCTACCTTTTTCAGGGACAGGTTGGTAAACCACGCTTCGCCTGACGTTTCCCCGGAGTATCCGCCCAGCCGGGCATAAACAATCAGGCTGCGCTGCCTGGGCCCGGTTTGGCCATACAGCTCCACCTGCCGCCACTCCCCCTGGCTGTCGTATATGCCAGCAGAAAACGCATACACATCGGCAATGGACAGGTTTGCGCCTCGGCCGCCCTGCGCCTGGGCACAAATCTGCCCCGAAAGGCAATAGAAGCTATTGGGCTCCACAGCCACGTCCTGCGCAATGCGCGCGTCATTGGCCATGTAGTTGGCAATATGGAGCGCTTGCCCCTGCCCGGCCTGCACCACGGAGAAGTCCGTATAGCCCTCCGATTGAATATAAGCCTGGGTGTACCACGCGGAAGGCACGCCGTCCTCCTGCACGTCGACAAAGCTGCCATTTTCCAGCAGCTCCTGCCCATAGGGTCGGGTCTGCCTGGAACGGAGCCAGAAAAAGAGCAGAAGCAAAAGCAAAATACCGATGGGAATAAGGAACAGTTTTTTGACTTTTTTCATGCAACCACCCTTTTTCTGGCTCTTTATGGAAACAATCCAAGAGAAATGAGAGCCTTATATTGATTTAAGCCGCAATTAAGACATTAGTCATCATGTACTCCTGCGCTATATAATATACAAGGATCTCCGGGGCAAGAGTAGCTCTCGGTTTTTGTCTGTCCGCATGCACATTTAAAATAAACAAAGTGCAGCTGTTTTGGGCCATGTTTGTTACCAGTTACCACAAACTTATGAGCAGTTGTAGAGGTAATTTGCTCTGTGGCACCGCAAACGCACTGATTATATACCGTTGCCGTATGGTTCAACTCTCCATTGCTTACATACGTCGTTTTTTTCTGCTTCCATGTATGCTGCAAAGTGGGAGTTGTGCCTGGCTGCGGACAGCAGCCTAAAATCTCACCACAGGATAAGCACTTACATACTTTTTGGATGCAATGGCCAGAACTACCCAGATTATAGTAAATTGAATAGGAATGATTTACATTAGGATGAAGACATTCTGCGAAAGAAATCTGTGTAAAACACAGGATGGAAAGCAGCAGAATAAATGCAACGAGCATTTTACTGATTTTACGCATGTACCGTACCTCCAATTCGTACTTTGTCTTTTGCTTGACAGAAAAGAGGCCCGTGCGCTATAATCACTAATAGCCTTGCAGAACAACACAGTAATTTTACTGTGCGCTCCCCAGCACGTTATGCAAGGTTTTTTGTGTTTACCGCGCACTCACTGTTTAATTTCCCAAGGGAACCACCTTCTTTCCCATATTAGTATAAAATATATTAAGCGAACCGCTCGCTTAACGTCTTAATTCATATTGTAAAGCTGTGTCTCCAAGGCACTGAATTTTATTCTACAACCAATCATTTATCCTGAATGCCAGCAATACGCTTGCATCGTCTATCAATTCCTTCAGTATATGCCACCATCATGATAATAACTGACAGCAATTATTTCATGGTATACAACTGTGGATAGGAATGCAGCCATAAACCTTATCCCCATTCGCCCAGCAAATACCGCCCAATAATACTTGGCTGTTAGTTCACTCAGCTCCTTTCTCAATCGTCCATTTTCAATCAATCATCGTTTCATTTGCAGTATAACAGGTGCTGTTTTTTTCGTCAATCGCCCTATACGATGTTTCAAATATTTTACACATATGAACAATTGCTGAGAATTACATGCCATAAATCACATCTTATTGTATTTTACGCTCTCGTACAGAAAAGCAGATTACTTGGACACTGCTGTTAACGAAAACTTTATGACATGCTGTTTTCATTTATACAGATAAGCAAAAAGCCGCACCGGCACTCGAGAAGCAAACATACCATGCGACGTTATTTTGCCGAGCAAAAAAACAGGCACTTACTAGTCATGGCTTATTTTGCTGTCGGCAATTCAACGATGCAGATTTTCAAATCACTCGACAGTATCCGGCCGCAATGAGTGCATCATGTCGTCAGTAGGAAGCATGCCTTTCTCAAGACATCAGCAAAGCACTTATTCTACAATAATTCTTGCTCATAGAGCAAAACTGTTTGAACAAAATCAGAAGAATGAACATCTGTAGCATAATTGTGTTTCCAGAGAATAGCTATTTTGATTAAGCAAACGTACCGGAATAAAAAGCACCAGGCTTGTATCAAGGCCGGTGCTGTGGTGGGAGCAGCGGGGATCGAACCCGCACGTCTTTGGGACAAAAGTTTTAGAGACTTCCGCGTATGCCAGTTCCGCCATGCTCCCTAAGCGGCTGATTGTCGGGAAGCACGGGCGGCGGACGTGGATTATGTGAGCTACTCATAGCGCGTAATCCACAGCTCCATGTGTTCGCGGTCAGGCTTGGCCTTTCCGTCCACATAGCGATAAGACGGCTTGCGCTCCCATGCAAGCAATCTCAGAATAGAACCGGGTTCCAGAGGCTGCGCGTTGAACGCAGCCTTTTTGAGTTTCATGACGCCGGTTCGACCAGTGGCGATGTTGTACAGCCGAATCTTCGGGCTGTAGCGGTCATCCACTTCCAGTACGGCGTACTCGCTGCGCAGATGGGGCGCCGCGGTGAACGGCGCGCCGCACAGGGCGATCTCGAAGCGAATCTGCTCATGGATCGGCAGTTCCGATTCCGGCATTTCGGATTCCAGTTTTCGCAGGATGCTCAGCCGCTTTTCCTGCGTCGCGGGGATGTGCGCCTTGGAAAACTTGAACTCGCCCTCGCGGAATTCGTGGAATAGCTTCATAAGCTTGCCGCTGGAGCCGAACTCCTGAAAGTACCCGAGGCGGACCAGGATCTCCACGACCTGTGAATCGAACGCCGGATGCATCTCCATGTCATACAGCAGGTCGATAAAGCACGGATAGAAGCGGTCGCGCCAGCTGTACAGCGTGTCCGCGACGCGGCGGCTGATGTGTTTGACCGAGGTCAGCGCATCCGAGATCGCCTTGCCCGCATGATCGATGTAGTAATCGCGGTTGTCCTGCCGGAATCGGCATGGGGCGATGCGGATGCCGAAGCCGCGCTGCATTTCCTCCTTCGCCTATGAGATGCGATCCTTGTCGCCCTTCTGGGCATAGTTGGACAGCAGCGCCGTGTAGAATTCCAGCGGATAATGGGCTTTCAGATACGCGCCGTACAGCGAATCCAGCGCGACGCATACGGCATGGGAAGCATTGAACAGATAGCTGGTGGCATCGTTGATGATTGTCCAGACCTTTTCCGTTGCAGCGGGATCGCCGGTCAGCCGAGTAAAGCCCTCCATGAATTGCTCCTTCAGCTTCAGCACCTTCTCGGCCTTCTTTTTGGAGATCGCCTTGATCGCCGCATAGGAGTCCGGCGCGGTGAAGCCTGCACTCTGGAGAATCTTCATAATCTGCTCCTGAAAAATGATGAAGCTGGAGGTCATCTCACGAGTTTGCACCAGTCTGTCCAGCGCAGGAATACCGTAGTCGAAGTGCTGCCGTTCCAGAAAGATGGGCAGCATGGATTTGAAAGCCGGTCGTACTGCCGCCACGAAGGATGACAACTCCGTGATGTTTCTCGGCTTATACTGCATGACCTTTTCGCGGGTCTTGGGCTGCTCCACCTGGTTAATACCCGGCGTCAGGCCGTCCGCGTACATGCGCCATGTCTCGCAGTCATTGGCTGTCAATCGGAGCAGTTCGCCCACAGTGGGCTGCGCCAGTCCGGCACGCTCAAAGGCTTCGCGGTTGACCCTGACCACGTCGACGTGGAGAATGTCGTTTTTCAGGTAGCCAAAAGCTTCCGCCGTTGCGCCGTCAATGAACGCCGCGTATACCGTGCGCTTCTTTGCGCCTTTGCCATTGATGCGGATGATCCCGATCTCCCGGCGAATATCGTTCTGGCAGAGCAGATGCGCGCAGGGGTGCGGCGAAATGCTGTCGATTACGCCCAGGTACTTCTCGCTCATGTCGATCAGCGCATGATATTCGTGCGGCGCATAGTCATGCACGTCGATGGCTTCCCGTTCATCTTCTTCGGCATAGCGCAGATCATTTTCAAAGCGCTTGAGCTGTTCGGCGATGCTGTTGGCTGTTTCGTAAGGCACGTCGTTGGCACGGCAGTACATTTTCCATGCGGACAGTCGCCGAAGCGTACCATAAGCGATCATCGACGCGCTGCGCCACTCGCCCAGCACCTCAGTTTGTGCTTCCCAAAAGATTTCCTCATTGGCGACATTGGTGTCGATGTCAGGCAGGCTGCCAGACAGAATGCGATCGGCTGAGATAAAGCGATCCGGGAACATCTCCACAGGAATGCTGAAGCGATCCACGGAGGAAAAGCCCAGCAACATATTGGTGAAGTAGGACACCGCAGAGCCGCGCCCGGTAGCGGTAATCACGCCGCCCTTTTCCCTGGCGCGCTGGACAATCTGATGGTTCAGCAGGAAGTAATCCGCAACGCCGGTGGAGCAGATGGTTTCCGTTTCGTAAGCGATGCCTGCTTCACGCGGTGCCTTTTCCTCGTCGGTCATGCCGGCAGAATATTTCTCCCACTCAGCGTGAACCGCATCCAGATACTTCTGATTGCGCTCTTCCTGCGAAAGGTTCGGATATATACTGGGCAGCTTCTTGCGCTTATCGAACACAACGTCCTCAAAGGTGAGAAACACGTTGGTGTTCTCTATCGCCTCGTGAATCTGTGCATCGGACAGCACGCCCTGCGTCTGAAAGCGCCGGTATGCCTCCGCGCCTGTGGGATAGTCCATGTACCAGCCACTCTCATCCTCGTAGCGGATATGATTGGCTTCCAGCCGCTGCTGCCGGAGTGCGGCGTCCTCCGGATAAATGAAATGGCTGTCCGTGCCCATGATCAGCGGAATGCCGTGTCTGCGGTACAGCTTCAGGAGAAATTGATTGACCTCCCGCTGCTTTTCCGTATCGTGATACTGCACCTCAAGCATGAAGCTGTCGCGGAAGTGCTGGGCGAAGCGGAGAATCAGCTTTTCCGCTTCCTCTTCGCCATACTTGAACACGCCGGCGATGCAGGCGGTGGTCACGAAAACATCTTTGGGATCGAGGGACAGCAGCAATTCCATGTCCATGCGGGGACGATAGTAAAAGCCGCTGATGTTTGCTTCCGACAGGGCAAAGTTCAGATCGCCCACACCCTTGGCGGTTTTGGCCGCCAGAATGATGTGACAGTTGGTGTTGTCCTTCTCGCGCCGGTCCTTGACAAAATAGGCTTCGGAAACGTATCGCCAGCGCAGGCCGTACTTTTCCGCCAGCAGCGCGCATTCGCGATAGTTTCCCTGATTGCCGTGCTCGCAGGAGGAAAGAACGCTGTGCCCAAGCTCCGCTGCGCGTTTTGCGTAGTCCTCGTTGGTCACTACGCTGTCCGCCAGCACGATGTTGCTGACGCAGGAATGCCGGTGGTAGCAGACATAGGGAATCTCAAAATCCTGCGCTGCGACCGGTGATGTGGAAGTCTACAATGCGGAGGTGGTCATTCGGGTTGACTCCTTTCCCTGGCATGAATGATTTCATTGGCAATGGGACAATGATCGCGGACGGAACAGATGAACCGGCAGAAGTATCCTGAAGATGAAACGCGCCACTCCCGCTCCGCCTTGATTGTCTGAATTGTCCGCCCAATCCAGTCCAGCGTTTCCTCATAGCGCTCCATGGAAAACGGCTCGTCGATGAAAGAATTGTAGCGGAACATATTAAACCGCAGCAGGTCGGGATAAATGCCGAAGCGCTCCTTTACATAAAATGCGTAGGTGTACAGCTGGCGGGTGTTCTCAAAGAGCTTCTTTTTGAGTGACGGCATGGACTTCGATTTGTGATCGATGACGCTGATCGCTCCGTTGCTCTTGTCGCGCAGCACCAGATCGGCGATGCCGACAAAGCAATTGCCGCGGATGTTCAGCTCGAATTTATCCTCCACGGATAAAATTTCGCAGTCGCCAAAGCCGTCGAAGGTTGAGAAATATTGAAGCCCTTCCTCGTAATACTTACCCGCCAGTCCGCGCGGGAACGGCGGGAAATACTCCTTGATCGCTTCATCGTATTCAGCAGTGTAAACATCTGCGAGTTCAAAGGGCATCAGCTCACCCTTCGCCCAGCGTTCGAGGATGCTGTGGCAGTGGGTTCCGTAGGAGGCGTAGGCGTTCTGAAGCTGGGGCAGCTTGTCGATGTACTGCTATTTGAACGCCAGCGGACACTGATCATAGAGCTGCAGCTTACTGAACGACCATTTCATATCGTCTGGAATCAGGCACATGGTTTCCTCCTTTCTCAGAAGGGCTGAGGCGCTTCCGCCATACGGACGGCATAATCCGGCAGGCTGTCGGCGCGGGGATTCGGCGGCGTAATACCGGTCTTATCCCATGAAAAGCGATTCAAATCACCCTTGTCCGCCTGATAGATTCTCCGGCTGTCCGGGCAATAGCAGCATTCAATGAGCTTGCACACGCCGCCTTCGCGATTTTTCAGAATACGCAGGTTGGGCCGCTCCACCACGATGGCGCTGTCGGCCAGGCGAATGGTGGCCGAACTGCCGCCGATGTCGTCCTGTCCCAGCTTTTCGCCGACCTTCCCCTTGCGCGGGTGCGCCACCAGCAGCACATGCACATGATAGCGGGTGGCGAATTTCTTGAGAGCATTTGCGAATTTACCCTGCGCCTTGGTTTCTTCGTCAGAATCAGAAAGTGCGGTCATCAGATTGTCCGCCAGAAACAATTTGCAGCCGTAGCGCCGCGCCGCCAGCTGAAAGACCTTCAGGATGCTTTCCGACTGATTTGCCTCAAAGATTTCCTGATTGTCGAACAGATAAAATCGATCGCGGTAGTAATCCAGCAGGCGCTCCTGCACGGCATAGGGTATGCAGGGAACGCGAATATCGCGGACGGGGTCATATTTCAGGCCGATATACTCCGAACCCGCGGCCTGCAGGTTGATCCATTCCTGAAATTTCTCCTTGGTCAGCTCGCCGGAATAGGCGCAGACGCTATGCCCCTGCTCGATGGCATTCAAAAGAAGCTGCCCGGCAAGCGTGCTCTTTCCGTTTCCGGGTTTGCCCGTGAACACGGTCATTGCGCCCTCAGCCAGCCCGCCGATCACCTCGTCCAGCGCCGGAATCATGGTTTTGATACGCGGCACGGCAGTGGGATCATAGGGCGTAACGTCCGCCTATTGGATGATACCCTTGACAGGCACGGGCGCGGCGCTGTCCAGCGTTTCCTTCAGTGTTTCCGCACCATGGAAGTACAGAATCTCGTTGGCGTCCTTGCAGGGCGTTCCATCTGACCGTTCGGGATAATCCTCCACCACCATGCAGCGGGCTTCATCCAGCCGCCGCACCACGTCGTGAATCATCTTACGGCCAGGCGCATCGCTA
>OLOV01000870.1_pt1 | contig 25724 bp, 15 predicted proteins | sample 1672931 | NCBI WGS metagenome assembly OLOV01 (sample SAMEA3136738, study PRJEB25190) | human gut metagenome | biome: human gut; feature: human-associated habitat; material: faeces | place: Austria | collected 2013 | reverse complement strand
TATGAAAACAATGGTAGAAGAAGCAACCCGCAGGCGAAGCCGAGGACCAGCGAGACACCAAGCGCCCTGCCGGCACTCGCGGGTAGCCGACCAAAACCGCCTGAAGGGTCACATTTATCTGATAATTGAATCCCTGGCGTTATGCCGCTCGCTGGCGTTGCCAAAATATCGGCTGCTACATGCCTTGGGCGCTAGTGACCGTCGCCCTTACATCTGTAACGAGTTGCTTACGCATCTCCAGGACTCGCCGTACTATCATGAATCAGATTGAAGAGAGATGATGATAGGGAGCGCCTATACATGATTGAGCTGCTCGGGCGTTTTGGTGGTAAGTTTCGCCGGTATATGGTGATTGGCCCTGCGTGCAAGTTGATTGAAGTGATCTTTGACCTGCTGACGCCGCTGGTGATTGCCCAGATGATTGATAAAGGTATCGGTGCGCACGACGTGAGTGCCGTCGTCCACTACGGCATGGTGCTCGCCGCCATGGCCGTAATCGGCATCTCGTTTACGCTCGTCTGCCAAAAGATGGCGGCGCTCACCTCGCAGGGCATGGGCACCGACATTCGCGGCGCGCTCTACGAGCACATCAACAAACTGAGCTACGCCGAGCTCGACCGCTTTGGCACGCCGTCGCTTATCACGCGCATCACTAACGACGTCAACCAGGTGCAGCTTGCCGTGGCGCTGGGCGTGCGCATGCTCATCCGCTGGCCCTTCCTGGCGGTGGGCTCCATGTGCGCGGCCCTTGCCATCGACCTTAAGCTCGGCATCATCTTTTTGATTTGCACGCCCGCCATCGGCTTGGTGTTTTGGTTTGTCATGGCGCGCTGCATTCCGTATTACAAGCAGCTGCAGGCAAAGCTCGACCGCATTGCGCTCATTTGCCGCGAGGGGCTTTCGGGCGCCCGCGTGGTCCGGGCGTTTGTGCGCGAGGGTCACGAACGTGAGCGTTTTGCCCAGGCGGCCGATGACCAGGCGCGTGTCGCAATCGCGGTGGGCAAGCTCTCGTCGATTCTCAACCCCGTCACGTTTTTGGTGATGAACCTGGGCGTGTGCGCCATCCTGTGGGTGGGCGGCATCCAAGTCAACGTGGGCGAGCTCACGCAGGGCCAGGTCATGGCGTTCGTCAACTACATGACGCAGACCCTGACCTCCATCGTGTACGTCGCCAACCTGGTCGTGGTCTTTACCAAGGCGAGCGCCAGCGCGTCGCGCATCAACGAGGTGCTCAACTGCGAGCCGAGCATCACCGACGAGGGCAACCAGCCGGTCGCGCTGCCTGAGTCGGGCAATGTCGCTCCAGTCCCCGCGCTGAGCTTTGACCATGCGAGCTTTTCGTTTGGCGCGGGCGCGGCAAATGCCGTGAGCGATGTGACCCTGGAGCTGCCGCTGGGCAAAACGCTCGGCATTATCGGCGGCACGGGCAGCGGTAAGTCGACGCTCGTCTCGCTCATCCCGCGCCTGTACGACACGGGCGTCGGCAGCGTGAGCGTAATGGGTGCCGACGTGCGCGCCTGGCCGCTCGATCAGCTGCGCCATGTGGTCGCGACCGTACCGCAGCGCGCGTCGCTCGTGAGCGGCACGATCCGCAGCAACCTGACCTGGCGCGATGAGGCGGCAACCGACGAGGAGCTTTGGGCGGCGCTCGATATGGCGCAGGCCAGCGAGTTCGTGCGCAACAAGCCGCAGGGGCTCGACGCCCCGGTCGAGGCGGGCGGCAAGAACTTTAGCGGTGGCCAGCGCCAGCGCCTGACCATTGCGCGTGCCCTGGTGGGCTCGCCGCAAATTCTGATCATGGATGACTCCGCCTCGGCGCTTGACTTTAAGACCGATGCAGCGCTTCGCCACGCCATCCGCGGGCGCAGCGTACGCGGTGCCGCCGCGGGCGGGCTTCCGCTGACCACGGTGATCGTGAGCCAGCGCGTCTCGACCGTGCGCGATGCCGACATGATCTGCGTGCTCGACCACGGCTCGGTCGCGGGCCTGGGTACGCACGACGAGCTGTACGCAAACTGCCAACTCTATCGCGAGATTTGCCAGTCGCAGCTTCGTCGCGAGGAGCTCGAGGGCCAGCAGGGGAGCACGACGCCCGCGTCCGCTCCGACCGCCCCCGCATCCGTCTGCGCAAAGGAGGGATGCTAAATGAATCCGTATACTTCTTCCGGTTCGGTCGCCACGATGACGGCCAACGTGTCCGGCAACGATAACCTTAACGACCTGGGCGACGGTCCGCGCCAGCCTGGCGATTCCGAGCGCTATCCCGTGGGTGCGGTGACCCGCCGCCTGCTGGGCTATGTTCGCCCGCATCGCGTCTCGTTTACGGCGTCGTTTGTGAGTGCCGCCGTCTCGGTGATCTTGCAACTCTATACACCCATCCTCATTGGCGAGGGCATCGATCTTATCGTCGCCGCCGGGCAGGTGGATTTCGATGCGCTGCTGCCGCTTGTCACCAAACTCGCGATTGTCGTCGTAGGTGCTGCGGCCTTTCAGTGGCTGCAGGGCTATTGCGTCAACCGTCTGTCCTACGAGACGGTGCGCGACATGCGCGTGGAGGCGAGCGACAAGCTCAGCCGCATGCCGCTCAGCTTTATCGACAGCCACGCCCACGGCGACCTCATGAGCCGCGTGGTCAACGATGCCGACCAGGTGGGCGACGGTCTGCTGCAGGGCTTCACGCAGCTCTTCACCGGTGTTATCACCATCGTGGGCACGCTCGCGTTTATGCTCTCCATCAACCTGACCATGACGCTCGTGGTGGTGCTCGTCACGCCGCTTTCCATTTTTGCAGCCGGTGCTATTGCCAAGCTTTCCAACAAAAGCTTCACTGCTCAACAACGCATCCAGGGCCAACTCGGCGGTCATATCGAGGAGTACGTGGGCGAGCAAAAGCTTGTCGACGCCTTTGCCTATGGCCCCAACGCCCAGCAGCGCTTCGACGCGCTCAACGCCGAACTCTATACGGCAGGGGAGCGCGCGCAGTTTATGGGCTCGCTTTCCAACCCCGGTACGCGCTTTATCAACAACATCATCTATGCCGTGGTCGCTGTGATCGGCTGCGTGGGCGTGATCACGGGCGTGCCGGCGGCGCTCACGGTGGGCGGCGTGCAGATTTTCCTGTCCTATGCCAACCAGTACACCAAGCCGTTCAACGAGGTCACCAATGTCATTACGCAGATCCAGACGGCGTATGCCTCGGCGCGCCGCATGTTTGCATTGCTCGATGCCCGCGAGCAGGAGCCCGACGCGTCGGACGCCGTAGAGCTTGCCGCCCCGCAGGGCGAGGTGACCTTTGAACACGTGGACTTTAGCTATGTGCCCGATCGTAAGCTGCTGCAGGATATCTGCATCGAGGCCAAGCCCGGCATGCGCTTTGCCCTGGTCGGCCCCACGGGCTGCGGAAAGACGACGCTCATCAACCTGCTGCTGCGCTTTTACGATATCGATGCCGGCCGCATCGCGGTCGATGGCAAGGCTTCGCGCGACTACACGCGCGCAAGCCTGCGTCGTGCCTTTGGCATGGTGCTGCAGGACACTTGGCTGTTCGAGGGCACGGTAGCGGACAACATTGCTTACGGTTGCCCAGGCGCCACACGCGAGCAGGTTATCGAGGCGGCCAAGCGCGCGCATGCACACAAGTTTATCGTGCAGCTGCCAGGCGGCTACGATACGGTCATCGGCGAGGACGGCGGCACGTTTAGCCAGGGCCAAAAGCAGCTGCTGTGCATCGCGCGCGTCATGCTCACCGATCCGGCTATCTTGCTGCTGGACGAGGCGACCTCGAGTATCGACACGCGCACCGAGCTGCAGGTGCAGGCGGCATTCGACGAGCTCATGGCAGGTCGCACGAGCTTTGTCGTGGCACACCGCCTGTCGACGATTCGCAACGCCGATTGCATCCTGGTAATGCACGATGGCGAGATTATCGAGCGCGGCACGCACGATGAGCTGCTCGCGGCAGGCGGCTTTTACGCCGAGCTCTACCTCAGTCAATTCGCCCAGTAACGTGGCGCAAAGTAGTCTTTTTGGGACGGGGCTTTTTTAGCTACCCCTATCCAGCCGAATGGCCATGGGGTGCTTTGGGGCTTGAGGTAGCTAAAAAAGCCCCGTCCCAAAAAGACTACCGGGTGGCTCTGTACATCTGTCACGTTAGTACTAAGATATTCATCTAATAAATTGCATTAGTGGCTTTAGTTTTGGGGGAAACGAGCAACGTGACTATGACATGCTCTTTGGTGGTCAACAGCAAGAGCGGTAATACCAGGATGGTTTCGGGCGCAATCAAGCGTGCCCTGCAGGCTGCAGGCGTCGAGTTTGTCCACGCCGCGGCGTTGAGCGACGATGCGGATGCAGACCAGGTTGCGCTCGAGGCGCAGGGCGCCCGCGTGGCCGACACGGTGCTCGTCGGTTTTTGGTGTGACAAGGGCGCGTGCACGCCTTCGGTCGCGGCGTTGCTCTCCGCCTTGCACGGTAAGCGCGTCTTCCTGTTTGGCACCTGCGGTTTTGGCGCCAGCGAGGAGTACTTCAGGCAGATTATCGACCGCGTGACCTCAAATCTGGCCAATGATGCCGAGCTTGCGGGCTGGGCGATGTGCCAGGGCAAGATGGGCCCCGCGGTCAAGCAGCGCTACGAGGCCATGCTCGAGCAAGATCCCGACAACGCTCGCTATAAGATGCTGCTCGACAACTGGGTTGCCGCAAAGGATCACCCCACTAAGGAGGATCTGGATAACATGGTCGCAGCCGCCAAGAAGGCCGTGCTGGGGGAGTAGCTTCGCCGTTCGCGGTCCTTCGTGCAAAGCAATACAAATGTGAAAGCCTCGATATTCTCGAGGCTTTTTTCTTGCCACTTGTGGGCGCAACCGTGGCAAGCGTTTGGGGTGACATTTTCCATCACCCCGATGACGAGGCCGTTCTGGACAACACGCTCGCATGCGTTCGCTGGATGTATTCAGAGTGGGACGGGGTTTCCGGATGGATGGGGTTTCCAGAAGGTATGGGCTGAGGGCTACACGGGGTAGCCGTAGAGGCATGAATAAGGGGGTTGAAAATAAACGATACTAAATGCAGTATAAATTTAATGTGGGGGGGGGGTACGATATCTGAGCCGTACAAAATATTAGACCCTCTATTGAGAAGTTGTGTAGGGGTTAGCTGCAGGCGTTGGATAAAGCAGACAAGTGCGGGGACAAATAACCACTTACGGCAAAAATAGTAGCATTTGGCGGAAAGACGTTGATAAAAACGCGGAAGTAGCTACGGTGATTGTTAGAAATAGATTTCAGATTGGCTTTTTCGAACTCATCTATTAAACGTCTTAGAAAAGCGGCTAATCCTTGATGGGATCGAATATGGCCTCGATGGGGATGAAATAATCACGTTGGCAGCGCGCGGATTCAGACGATTTATTTCACTTCTTAGTGGCATGGCGCTCGCGCTTGTCATAGCCCTTGCCGTCGTTTCTTTCGCTCCCCGTGCATTTGGTTATATGCCCTTCGCCGTGCTCTCGGGCTCTATGGAACCCGAGCTCCCCGTCGGCTCCATGGTGTTTGTTCACCAGGTTGACCCAACGAATATTGCCGTGGGCGACAGTGCAACTTTTTACCGATCGGACGGCGCTGTGGTGACTCACCAGGTGTACGAGGTCGACCCTGTGGCGCAGACGATCAGCACGCAGGGAATCGCAAACAAAAATGCAGATGGAATCATCATGCACGACGCCGAGCAGACGCCTTTTTCACGCGTGATCGGCGTCGTCTCTTTTTGTGTCCCTTACCTGGGCTTCGTTAATGCATATTGCACGACGATGCCCGGTTTGCTTGTTGTGGTGGCCGTTCTGGCGCTGCTAGTCGCGGCGTCGATTGTGCTCGATCGGATGGTTCTCGACGAGCCTGCGGGCAATCATGCCCGCGCGCATGCGAAGGGGCGGCGTTCATAGCGGCAGGGGAGAGGTGCCGGCAACGGCAAGGGCCGTTGCCGGGGAAGTCGATTTTCAAAAGGAAGAGAACGATGGAAAACAAGAAGAAAAAGCGCTACGGCATCATTGCCGCCTTGCTGCTGCTGGTACTGGCTGCCGGCGTGGGCACCTATGCATGGCTGACGGCCACGCAGTCGCTGGAGAACGTGTTTACGGTTGGTAGCTTTGGCCACCCGGATAACAAGCCTGATCCGGACAATCCCGAGAAGCCGAAACCCAATGATCCGAACACTGGCAAGGCCTACCTGTTCGAGACCAAGTGGGTCGACGACTCCAAGATCGTTCCCGGCGCAACTGCCGATAAGAACCCCAACGTCGGCATCAAGAAGGGCTCCGATGACGCCTACGTATTTATCTATGTGAAGAACGCCATGGTCAATGACACCACCGCTGCCGCGAACACCCCGTACTTTACTCTTAACAACAACTGGAAGCCGGTCGAGGGTCAGGTGACCACGTCCGCCGATGGCAAGTATCTGAGCGGCCTGTTCATGTATGCCAAGGGCTCCACGACTGGCGTTCCTGCCGTTCTGAAAGCCAAGGATGCCTCCGAGGATGTCTACACCGGCGAGCTCTTTAGCAAGGTTGTGTTCCCCAGCACCTTGGATGGCTCTATGGTTGCCACCACTCCTAAGATGACGGTTTCCGCCTACATCTTCGGCGACGGCCAGAAGGGCGAGGAGGCTACTCCTGCCGCCAACGCTGTTGCTCAGGCCAAGGAATGGGCTAAGACTCAGGCTTAACCCCCCACACACACACCGAGATCCCGGCCCGCTCCCCATCACCATTTTCGGGTCGGGATCTCGGTCCCCCTTTGATCGACGATTGGCGAACGTAATGCTCAACAATCTTTCCGACAATCAGAAACGCACCTTGGCGCTTGCCGCCATGGCGTTGCTTGCCCTGGCGTGCCTGTGCGGCACGCTGGCTTTTACCGTTGATATGGTTCCGGCGAACAACGTCCTATCGTTTGGCAGCGTGAAGGTACGAGTCTGCGAATACACCCTAAACGAGCAGGGCGAGGAGATTCCGTTTGAGGCCAACGAGCACGGGGACTATCCCGACACCAAGGCCGGGGGCTCTGACATCAGCCGCATCGTGCGCGTGGAGAACGCCGGCGCGCAGCCTGAGTACGTTCGCGCTCGTCTGCGCATGACGTCGGTGGCGCCCGACGGTTCGAGTGCGGATGCCTCGGGCAACGTTGCCTTTCACATGAACGCGGGCGAGGGGTCCCCGTGGATCGATGGCGGCGATGGGTGGTACTACTACCGCGGATTGGCCGGACGCGGGGGCGTGCTCGATTCCGGCGCCATGACGGAGAGCCTCATGGACTCGCTGCGCTTTGTGGGCGACTACCACGATGCCGCGCGCGACGGCTCATTCAGGCTCGATATCGACGTCCAAGCCGTGCAGGCCAAAAACCAGCAGGCAAACGATACCGTCCTCGACGTGCTCGACGTCGCGGGCTGGCCGGAGGCGAACTAGCCCATGGAGATTAAGAATATGAACCGAGGCGTGCTCGGCAGGCTGGTTGCCGTGGCGACAATCACCCTTTGCTGCGTTATGGTGCTGCCGGCGGCGGCGCATGCCGAGGAGAAGACCGAATTCCATATCACAAATAGGAACGACTTCCTGGCGTGCGTCGCGCTGTCGCGTCAACGCGACACGTCGCAGTGGCGCGTCTATCTCGATAACGATATCGTTCTTAACGATGATGATATGAACGCCATTGTTGCGGATACGGTCAAGCACCTCTCCTTTGGCAACAAAGAACATCCCTTTAAGGGCGTCTTTGACGGTCAAAACCATACCGTGAAGGGCCTGAACTACGAGAATAAGGTCTTGGACCCCGAGCGCGACACGGGCTTCTTTGCCGAGACCGATGGCGCCACCATCAAGAACTTCCTGGTCAAGGATGCCAACATTTGGGCCGACTTCCGCGGCGGCATCATCGTGGGCAAGGCCGTCAACACCACCTTCGAAAACGTCATGGTCATGGAGAGCACCCTGCACGTGACTTGCGCCAACAACATGCTCAACGTGATTACCAATGCGGGCTTTGAGGGTGGATTGATTGCCGGCGAGCTCGACGGTTGCAACCTCTACAACTGCGAGGTCCGTGGCGGCCGCGCCGTCAACAACACGACCTCGGGTGTGCAGGCAATCGGCGGCGAGGGCCTGTATATGGCGGCGTTTGCCGGCTACGTTAAGAACTCGACCATCGAGTACTGCCGCGTGACGCCTACGCGCAACGAGGATGGCTCGATTGCCGAGAAGGGCATGACCGACGTCACCAATAAATACGATGTGGCCATTGGCGCCCTGGGCGGCAACAACGTGTACGCCTCGGGTTTTGTGGGCTGTATGGCGGGTAACGCCAAGATTATCGACTGCTTCTCGACGGCGCAGTGCTACAGCTATGCCGCGTCGTACGTGGGCGTCATTTCCGTGACGCGCGCGTGGACAGGCGGACTGGCGGGCCGTATTTTAACCGAAGAAGGCAATGAGCTTGTCCGAAGCCACTTTGCGGGCGATCTGAGCTCGCGTCAGTACAACCCCATCGCCGTGATCCCCATTATTCAAAACGATGTGAACCTGGGCGGTATTGCTGCACGCGCCAACAAGGGCGACGCCACGGTCACCGAGTGCTACTTTAAGCCGAGCGTGAGCCTTTCTGGCAATAGCCAGGGCAATCCTGCCAAAAAGAAGATCCCTTCGTTTGGCGGCGACGGTACCACCAAGGGCGACAGCTATGGTCCGTGGGATGACGAGCGCTACATCACGCGTGAGCTATGGGAAGAGCACGACTACGACTTCTGTGCCGGTACCATGCGCTCGACCGCTAACGACGATGCCCTGGGTGGCCAGCACACCAATGAGTGGGCGATGGATTACAAGCTGAATATCCCCGTGCATGGCCAGAGCGTTAAGGCGACGATTGATTTTCCCGGCGCGGGCACCGCGACAATCGAGGCGACCAAACTCGGTATTGATCAGAAGACCACGGATCCGTACACCTTTGCCGTGAGCGCCGTGCTGGCGGGAACGGCTCAGGGCTTGGCCCAGGGCGATACGTCGGTGACGTTTAAGCAGGAGACCTCTGCAAGGCCTGAGGGGCTGAGCGAGGCGAACGGCGGCTACCGCTTTATGGGCTGGTTCCGCGAGCCCGACGTGCGTGTGAACCGAATTGGACAAGACAACAGCTGGTTTGACGGCAAGACCGATGACGCTGCGGTGAAGGATGGCAGGCGCGTTCAGGACAACACGAAGCACGAGACGACGTCTAGCTACACTGCCGACAACGGCAAGGATCATGCCAAGAGTGAGGGCTTCAAGGGCAATGACCTCTTTATCGCTTCATACGAGGCGCAGGTGCTGTTCTATAACGTTAAAGGCGAGACGCTCAATTGGAAAGACGGCAAGGCACACGATCAGTCCACGGACTGGTACCGCTATGGCGTCGGTTTGACGCCCGCTGCCCCCGCGGATCGCGGCGGCTTGTCGAAAACCGCGACGTTTATCGGCTGGACCACGCAGCCGAACGACGATAAGAGCATGAACGGCGCCTATGCTGCCATTACCTCTCCTCAGCTGGCAGATCTTAAAAATCAGGGAGCATTTTATCCTGCGGGTAGCGAGATCACCGTGGTCGGTCCCACCGATTTCTATCCCGTGTACAGCGACTACGTTTCGAACATCATGACGGTGTTCGAAGGCAATGAGCAGGATGAACTCGGTGATGTGACCCAGCGCGTTGACGTGGGCAATACTCATGTGGACGTGCAGCCGGGCGAGAATGGAACGAGCTCCTATACCGTGCAGGTACGCGATGTGAACAATAAGCCTCTATCCGATGGCGGCACCCTGCCCGACGGCTACCGCTTCTTGGGTTGGTATGAAAACAAGGGGACCGAGGATGCCCCGCTCGAGGTGCGCGTAAGCCGCGACCCCAGCTATAAACTCCCTGTCGATGTCGATCTAACCGTGCCGCACACCTACATCGCCCGCTTTGAGTACCGCGTGGATTATTACGTCCGCGCGTACGCGAACGATGAATACACGAAGTCGGAACTCCTTTGCTCTGTATGGAACGAGTACAATACACCGTTTAACGATCAGGTTGGCACAAGTTATGTTCGAGAGAACGTGGTGCACTGGGGTTCCGAGCACGTTAATCATGGCGATAAGAATGCCTATAGGGGCGAGTGTGCAGAGGGGTACTACGACAGCAATAAGCGAATCGTGGCCCCCATGAGCGCATATTCGCATAACGTGAGAAACGATACGGGGGCGGATACCCTAAAGAATGTCCTTGTGGATACAGATTTCCCAGGTTCTGGAACGATTGACGATGAAAAGGTTATTAATGCGTTGAAGTACACTTTTACGCCATCTAACGATCGTTATAGCTTGAAGTTTTGGACGCTTGAGAGAAGCGGCGGCCGATGGACGTATCTTAATAATCCCGTAAAGGCTTCAATAGATTACACTTCGAAATACCGCATGCGTGCAATGGTGACGACGCGTGTCGATTTTTATAAGAAAGATGGCACGGTCTACAAGGAAACGACGCGTCGCTACGAGAGCAATTTGCTCCAAAAGAAGAGTGGCGAAGAGGATCCTCATTACACGTACAAGTATCCATTCATCTATACGAATGATACGGTTGATAAGAATTCCGGCGGGGACAGCGACACAATTACAGATCCCAATCTGACCCTCGAGTCTTCTCCGACCGATGCGGAGATGGCGGTGTCGGGCTATAAGTTCCTGGGCTGGATCTCTACGGCTGAGGTCGAGAAGGGCTCTCCCGTCTGGAACTATATCTACGATGTCGCCAACGACCCCTATGTGACGAGCGATCCGGAAAAGGCGTCGCCATACTTGGCGACGGATGACTCCAAGGTCACCCAGTGGCAGGATGCCTATCCCGTCTACGCAAAGTACGACGTCGGCTATACCACCAACCTGCATCGCGCAGGTTTTGAGGGCACTTCTGAAGTCAATGTGCCCAAGTACGATATCGTTCCCGTTATCAATGCGGGCACCGAACCTGCTACGGCAACGGTGACTCCTGATATCGCAACGACGGTATACAAGTCCGGCGACGAGTTATACAAGCTAAATAAGGTCGAGATCGAACTTCCGAACGGGGAGGTTAAAGAGCTCGAATCTAACGGCAATAACTCGTATTCCTATCCGGTTGAGCCCGGCGGGGCCTATACATTTGTGGCGTACTATTCGCCGTTGGCGGTCGTGTACCATCTCAATGCCTCGGAAGTGGACGGCAAAGTTGCTCAGCAGGGCGATATGCTCGGCAGCCTTGATGGCGGCATCCCGAAGCCTACTTATGACGTCAGCACTATTGATGCGGATACAGGAGGTGCGTTCAACGCCTTCGTGGGCTGGACGGAAACCCAGCCGGCACCTGGCAAGGGCTATGTCGTTTGGTCGGACGGCCTTCCCATGGTGAATAAAAACACCGTGGTCAAGGCACCTATGGAACTATATCCGGTTTATCGCCCCAGTGCAGTCAAGGTCCAATCGAATATCGATGGCAATCTGGAAAACCCCGGTTCCGTGCGCTCCCTTTCGCGCACCGACTTTGGCGATCAGATTTCGCTGGAGGTAAAAGCTGCAACCGAGGTTGTTGGCAAAGACGGCACCAAGTACGACTTTGTCGGCTGGTCGAGCGACTATGTCAATGACGGACAGTACAGCCTGATGACTGACGATGAGAAGTATCCCCTTGAGGGCAATGAGCCTTTTAAGAGTGTGACCTACACCGCGGTGTATAAGATCACGCCGTACAAGGTGCGCTATCACGGTGTCGACGGGTCGGTCGTCTTTACGGCGACGGTCGACTCGGACGGCGAGCGCGCGACGGGCGCCGGCTTTGTCCATAACGTCGATGTTCCCAAGGTGGATGAGAGCGGCAACCCGGTCTATGACAACGACGGCAATCCCGAGATGGAGAAAAAGTCCGTGGCATACGACCCGGACGCCCACTCCAAGATCGTCGCGCTGCTCGATGAACGGGCGGCCAGCGGTGACGTGCGCGAACTCTTCCTGGAGTGGCGATATGTGCCTGACGGTGGCGCTGCGAAGTCTTGGGATGAGTTTAAGGACGAGCCGGTTAAGGGCGACATGGACCTGTATCCCGTGACGTATCGCGTGGTCGCCAAGGATACATCCGACCCCGAGAACCACGTAACCATGACCACCGCGCAGCTTAAATGGCTGCTCGATCCCAACGCCGCCAACACAGTCGACAATAGCGCCGACAAAGCACCCTTTAAGGTCTGCTTTGCTGAGCCGTTTATGGGGACGCAGCTGACTGTTACCGTTAAGCGGGCGAGCTACGGTCCTGATGCGTCCATGACGGAGGAACCCGTTAACGACCAGTATGTCTCGCTCTACAGCTTGGGCTCGGGTAACGGTTCGTTCGACTTGGCCAACCGCCTGGAGTCCAAGAAGACGGGCGAAGGCAAGCAAGGCGACGGCAATGCCGTGTTCGACTTCGCCAAGACCCATGCGCTGACGATCGTCAAAAAGACCACCGATGCCAGCGCCATGGGACAAACGTTCCGCTTTAAGGTGGCACGCAAGGCGTCGGAGGATTCTCCTGCCGAGACGCGCATGGTCGAGGTGAAAGTTAGCGAGAGGCGCGACGAAGACGGCGAGACCTGGTATGTCGGCAGCGTGCAATTTGCCGCGCCGACGGGCATCTATACCGTCGAGGAAGACACGAATTGGGCATGGCGCTACGAGGGCGAGCTGAGCACGCCGGGCAAGGCGCCCGGTAAATCTGCCGAGCTGACGATTTCGTCTGCTTCGAGCGCGGGCGATGCGGTGGTGACGTGCGTCAACACGCGCGCGAAGGACAAATGGGTCGATGGCGGCTCGCGTGCCAAGAATGTTTGGGAAAACGGCACGCTGAGGAGGGAGGACAAGGATGACTAAGCGCAAGCGGATCGTTGCCCTCCTTGTCGGCGTCCTCCTTTTGGCCGGCGTCGTTGGCACCTTTGCGTGGCTTTCGGTTACGGGCGTGCTGGTCAACGAGTTTGGCTTTGGCTCGGTGGCGCCTTCGGTGGACGAGACGCTCAAGGACAACGTGAAAAGGGATGTCTCGGTAAAAAACACGGGCTCGGCTCCGGCATACCTGCGTGTTGCGGTGGATATCTACTGGCAGGATAAGGATGGCGCGCGCCTGTGGGATGAGCCGGTTGCCGGCACCGACTACACCATTGAGTGGGGCGATAAAGGCGATGCCGTCGCCACTAACAGCCCTTCGTCTTGGGTTCTTGCGAGCGACGGGTTCTACTACTGGACGTCTTCTGTTAAGCCGCTCGACAAGACGGGCGTGCTCATCAAGAGCGTGTCCGAGAAGAAGGCAGATGGTAAAAACCTAGTCGTCGACATTTCGACCCAGGCGATTCAGTCCACGCCCGACGATGCGGTCACCGAGGCATGGAGCTGTACGGTCAAAGATGGCGTGCTGGTGCCGCCGCACGGAGGTGCGTGAGTATGGCATTCCCGATTCGCAAAGGCGTTGCGCGCTCCGTGCGTTGCGTGGTCGCGGCCATTCTCTGCATGGTCGCGCTCGCCGTTCCTGCCCGCGCGTTTGCCGAGACTCCCGCGATTGCCTATGACGGAAATGCGCACCAGCTGACGGTATCGGGGGCGACGGGCTCCTTGGGGGAGCCCGATCTGTTTCCCGCCTTTAAAGATCTAATGCCCGGCGATGTGCGCGAGCAACAGATTGAGGTTCGTGCCATGGGCGTAAAGTCCCAGGTACGCGTGTTTGTGCGGGCCGTTGTCGATCACGAGACGGCACACCTGCTGTCGCCCATTACCTTAACGGCGTCGGCTGGCGATGCGTCTGACGGTTGGCTCCAGACGGGAACGCCGGGCAGCGTGTTCGCCTATCCCACGCAGGTCGCCACGTTCACGAGCGATGGCAGCACGGTGCTCAATCTGCAGCTGAGTGTCCCGACGTCGGTGGGCAACGAGCTTGCCGACGCAAACAAGACCATTCGCTGGGAGATCACCGCCGAGGACGATGGCGAAACAATTCCTGCGCAGCCCGCTGGCTCCAAAAAGCCCAGCCTGTTTGGCCTGGCTGCGACGGGCGACAACTCGCTCGCTCTGCTTTTGACGCTGCTAACGCTAGCGATTATCGCTTTTATGGTCGCGCTGTTCTTGTCTCAAAGGAATAAGCGCTAGGTCCATCTTCTAAATGAAACGTCCTCCCGGGCGTCGGGGCACGAAGTTCCCTGCTCTACAGTCCTGCGCAAGACGAAGGCCACATTAAGTGGCCTTCTTTGCGTGCGGAACTCGCGATGAACTTCGTGCCCCGCCGTCCGGGAGGACGCCTCTTTATTGATGGGAGGCCTGATAGGTCGATGGTTCCGTGCCCGGATGCGTCCAAAGTGGGACGGGCTTTCCGGATGGGCAGGCTTTCGAAAAATGCGTCCCGGAATTTGCCTTTGGAATGGGACGTAGTTTCCCGTTGAGGTGCTTTGCGGAAAGTGCATCCCACTCTGGGCGGTCGAAGTGGGACACACTTTCCCAAAGGCGCTCCAACGGGAAATTGCGTCCCATTATTCGGTCAAGAAACGGGATGCATTTTCCCAATGAGAGCAAAACCGGAAAATGCATCCCACAATCAGCCCTCAAAGTGGGACGCCGTTTCCCAATGAGGCTCAAGCGGAAAATGCATCCCGGAATTTGCGCTCAAAGTGGGATGCGGTTTCCGGTTGAGGGTCTAAGGGGAAAGTGCGTCCCAGAATCGACGCTTGAAATGGGATGCAGTTTCCCGATGAGGCACTCGACGGAAAATACATCCCAGAAATGGCCTTTGAGCTGGGATAAGATTTCCGCGGCATCTCGGATTCTCAAAAATGAGACACGCCGTTGGCGAAAATGAGACACGTGATATCGGGCATCGGATGTATCATTTGCAAAAATGAGTCCACTCCACTCGAATAAAGCGAGGTCCCTCATGTACGTTCCACACCCCCGTATCCGTAGGCTGTCGAAAATCCCGCTTGTTGGGACGGCGGCGCTTGCTGCGTTGATCGCCACGAGCGTCGCCTGCTTCACGGCCACGCCCCAGGTTGCCCAGGCGGCAGACGCGCCCGCAATCACCGATATGACCGAGCAGGATTATCAAGCCCTGGGTTTGGGCACGAGCGAGGACATTCCGGCCGATACCGTTGGCCCCTATTCCACTGATACCCCCACGACGTTTGCCACGCGCAGCGAGGTCTATATGGCAGCTAACGGTAGCCATGGCAATCGCTACACTCTGCGCGACAAGCTCGAGAACGTCGAGCGCGGTGACATTGGCGGCAGCAGCAAACTCACCGATGGCTATGGAAGTGTGTGGGGCGCCGCAAAGTTCTGGCAAAACGTCAACAACTTCGATACGAACAGCGATCTCTACAAGCATAGCGACTACGGTGGCGGCACCTGGTCGTACCTAAGCAACAATGAGTCCTCAACAGTACTCGCCAACGACAACAACGGTTTCTCGGGCATTCACGCCACGAGTGTTGAGTTCTGCAGCGACGCCAGCACGGGCAAAAAGAGCCGCGTTGCCGAGCTCCGTGCCTACGGCGACAGTTCCTCCACGACGATTGACGGCAAGTCATACGCCGGAAAGGTTGAGCTGGTCCTCTACTCGTTTAGCAACGGGCGTACGCGCACTCTCGACACACACCTGCCGGTGACGGTCAACACTAATATGATGTACGAAGGCCGTTTTAAGTACCTGGATGCCGGTTACCTGCAAGAGCACGACGCCGTCTTTGATGTCGAGGCGGGCGATGTCGATGGCGACGGCGTCGACGAGCTTTTTGTCTACGCGGGCTGCTATGTCGACGAGAGCGGCGTGCGCAAGGCTGTAGTCGACATGTATGACTTGGAGGGCGGCAACTGGAAGCAAAGCGTCGTCAAGATCGATGCCGGTAACGCCGCGGACTACACCACGCACAACAAGGGCGGGAACGACTCCTGGACGCAGCTTCAGTCAGCTCCTGTCGTTTCGCTAGCGGCCGGCGACCTCGATCGCGATTTTTGCGATGACCTCGCCATCGTGGTCTCGGCACCCTACGGCAAGAAGAATATTGATAAGTCGACGCATTGCGAGCTGTTTTCGTGGGATGCATCCAAGGGTGCGCTCGTCCATGTCGATGCTCTGGGCGACGCGGGCGCAATCTCCCTCTCCGCGAACGGCAAGACCATGGTCGCTGCGAATGCGACGTTCGGCACGTTTGCCGCCTACGATGAAGAAGGAAAGAAGACGGGTGAAACCGTCACGGGCCTTATTCTTGCGGGCTATGACTGGCAACGCAGCGCTTTTGATTACGGCGCTTCTGACGGCAGCAAGGGGCTGTACGGCGCGCTGTACCGCTACGCGTATTTTGACTCGGAGTCTGGCGAGTTCAAGCTTTCCGATTGTAAGGAATACAGAGACGGGCTCCTCGCCTCCTATGGGCTGATGCATGTGCCCAACAGCGCATGGAAGGATAGCGCTCAGGATAAGCGCTATCCGTGCACCTTGGCGCCTATTGCCCTTGCCACTGCCAACCTTGACGGCCTGTCCGAGCAGCTGGCGGTCGACGAGGTGCTCGTGGGCGGCGATGTGTTCCGCGACTTTGCCTGCAACACGGCACAGAGCGGGGCTCAGGGCTTGGGGTCCATGGTCGGAACCATGAGCATGAGCGGTCAGCAATACAACAGCAGCAACAAGCATGACCACAAGGGTATAGAGCAGGTGTGGATCAGCGACGTCAAGGCGGGCAGCGTCTCGGGTTCGGACCGCTATAACGAGAGCTTTATCGCCGTGGTGGGCAAGCACCGCGACGAGGACCTGCGCAAGAACGATGACTACTATTGGATGACCGCCTCGCATTTTTCGCTCGACGAGAACGGAAAGGTGCGCCGCGGCGAGGAGCAGGTGATTAGCGAGAGCAACCGTCGCGGCACTACCTACGGCACATTTATCTCGCTCGCGCTGCCCGATGTCGACAACGACAGCGTCAAGATCACGTACAAGGACCGCTACAAGGTCTATACCAACCCGCGCGTGCTTGCCGTGCTGCAGGATGCGCCCTATGTTGAGGATCTGGAGCAGGCATACGGCTATCTGGTGTTGGGCGGCACGTCATACGGAGAGGAAAAGGGCACGGGGACATCCCAGGGCTATACCATTGGCGCCGAGTTGGGCGTTGCCGTCGAGGTGCAGACCGGCCCGCCCCTGGTCGCGATGAATGCTTCAGTCGATTTTGCCGCCGAGGGATGCTATGACTACCGGAGCGAGCGCACGGTCAGCGCAAGCGTAAGCTATGAGTCGCATGCCGGCGAGGGTGACAAGGCCGTGCTCTACACGATTCCGATGGTCTATTACGAGTATGAGATCGAAAATGAGGAAACTGGTGGCAAGGGCGTGATGGCGGCGCCCGTGTCGCTCGGCGCGCAGACCTCGGTCGTTAATGTCGAGGCCTATGACCGCATTGCCAAACAGCACAATATGACGCCGCTCAGCTACTTTTTGACCAACCGGTCAGGAGAACCCGGAACCTATCAAACGACGCTCAACGGCGAGACTCCCGTTGGGGATTCCTTTGGCCTGGGCAAGCCTGGCGTAACGCGCGCCTACACGCACGATGGGTTTAACGGCGCCGCCGCGCAGTCGGGGGCGAGCATTGAGCAGACCATCGAAGTCGAGGAGGGCAAGGAGCAGGAGCTCGAGCTCGGCTTGACGCTGAACGGCAGCGTTGTCATGGGCGCGAAGCTCGCAAAGCACGAGTTGTTTGGCGGCCTGTGCTTTGGTGCCAACGCCGGCTTTACTACGGGTAACTCCTCGAGTGAATCGACCGAATACGGCGGCACCGTCGACAACCTGCCCGAGGCCGCGCAGGGCAAGTACGGTTTTGTGTGGCGTCTGGGCGTCAACGCGGTGGATGTCGACAAGTTCGAGGCAGACTCGGGCGACAAGCTCGGCACCAAGGACACCGACCAGTTCTGGATCGTGGGCTATGACGTTAAGGACGTCGAGATGCCCGACGCGCCGGCCGTGACGGGCTTTACGGCAAACGCCGTCGATTCGACCAGCGTTACGTTTAGCTGGGACGATGTACTCGCAAACAAGAGTGGCTTTAGCTACGGCGTGGGCATGCTGCAGAGCAATGCGGCGGATGCGGTCGTCAATAGCTGGAAGATTGCCGACAGCACGTAGACCTCGCTCAAGTGGGATGGGCTGCAGCCCAATACGGAGTATCGATTCGCCATCGCCGCCGTTAAGAATGATTCAACGGCCGAAACGGGTATTCGCTCGGCGATCATCACGGTCAAGACCATGCCCGATGGCATGACGATGACCGTGAGCGGACCTGCGGCGGATGCTGCGGAGGGGTCGGATCTTGGATACGACTCTTCGGTTGAGCGCGCGGCGGGAAGCCACCTGACGCTCTCGGCGATTGGCCATGTGAAGCAACTCGGTGCCGACGATAGCGAAACAGGGCTGGCACCGACCTATATGTGGTACCGCAAGGGCCGCGGCGAGACAGAGTTTAAGCTCGTGGGTGCCGATGGCAACCTCGCGGCTGGAACGGCCTCAAAGCTCGAGATTGACCTGACCGCAGACGATGACGGTGCGCAGTATTACTGCCACGTGGGATACAACGACGTGGGCCTCGACACCGGCACGACGCTCGTGAATATCGAGGCCGAGGAGACGGCGCCCACAACGGTGAACGCCACCCCGATCCGCACGCGCCGCCTGTTCTCACAGGCAAGTGCGGGCGCCAAGAAGTTCCTGGACCATACGCTGGTAAACACCGCCGGCCCAACCGATTCCGAAGGCTCAAAGGACCCCGAGACTCCTGAGACCCCGACGAACCCGGACAAGCCCAAGTCCGACAACGGAGCTAAGACCGACACCAAGGTCAAGACTACGACCACAGCGAAGAACCTCGCAAACACCGGCGACCAAACATTCGCCCTAGTCGCCACCGCAGCAGCAGCGGGAGCAACGCTCGTAGTGATAGCCCTCATCATGCTGATCAAGCGCCGCAAGACCAACTAGTAGCCAGTCGAACATATCGACAACCCAAAAACCCGGGTAGCCAAAAAACAGGCCACCCGGGTTTTCTGTTGAGTGGAGACTCCGCAAGCGGAAACTGCATCCCACAAGTAGCGCCCGGAACGGGACACATTTTCCGTCAAGCCCTCATCCGGAAAATCCATCCCAGTTTGAGCGCCCAGACCGGGACGCACTTTCCCAAAGGGTCCTCAACGGGAAACTGCGTCCCATAATTAGGCCGAGAAATGGGATGAACTTTCCCAATGAGAGCCAACCGGAAACCACGTCCCAGAATCAGCCCCCAAAGTGGGACGCACTTTCCCAACGAGCCTCAACCGGAAAATACATCCCGGAATCCAGCTGAATAGTGGGACACACTTTCCCAATCGGGTCCCAAGCGGAAACTGCATCCCATTCCAGACAAGAATTCCGGGACACACTTTCCGCAAACAAAGAAGGCCACATAACGTGGCCTTCAACTTATATATGTTCGGCGATACACCCAAGACAAGCCACGCTCCAACAACAGGGCGTCTGTCCGGGCGGAGGCATATAAGGTTCATCGCGAGTTCCGCACGCAAAGGGGGCCACTTAATGTGGCCTCCGTCTTGCGCAGGACTGTCCGAGCAGGGAACCTTACATACCTCCACCCGGACAGACGTTTCAGTTATGAGTGACCCGTTACTTGATCTTGGTCGTACCCGGTGCCAGGTTGGGGTCGGTCTCGTTGGCCTCGGTCTGGAAGTGTTTGGTGTACACGTTCTTGCCGTCGCGGAACATCTCGTAGTACTGCATCTTGGCGTAATCCTCGCGCGCCTTGGTTGCGGCAGCGGCGGCGGCGTCGTCACCGGTGACGTTGGAGGAGAGCGCCCAGCGCAGGCTGGCGTCCTCGTAGCCCACGGAGTTGATGGCGGGCAGCGACTCGCGCAGCGTCATGTGCGCCTTCTGGTAGTCGGAAAGCGGGGCGCCGATCAGCTGCATAAGCTGGGTGGACAGGTAGTTGGTGGACAGGTCGTCGACCTCGCTTGTCTGGTCGCAGCCGGCAACGTCGTAGTTGGCCCAGATGATGTAGTCGGTCTGCCACAGGCGCTCCTGATGCGTAGCATCGTCTTCGCCGGTAAACCACTTGTCATTGAACTTGGACGGGAAGAACGGCTGGTGGTCGCCCCAGAACACCACGACCACCTTACGGTCGAGCTTGCTCAGGGCGTTGAGGAAGTAGCGCAGCGCCTGGTCGGACTGCTCGATGCACGAGACATACTCGTCGACATCGGAGAGCGTGCCGTCCTCGACGGTCTTGGCGTCCAGGTCGGTCGTGTCGATATTCAGGTGCATCTGCTTGTCGACCGGCAGCAGACCCGTGTCGTAGCCCGAGTGGTTCTGCATGGTCACGTCGAAGATAAACTGCGGATCGGCGTTCTGGTCGAGCAGCTCAAGAATCTTGTCGTAGGTAGCCTGGTCGGTCACCATGCCGCGCAGGGTATCGGCGCCCTGGAAATCGTTGATGGACAGGAACTGGTCAAAGCCAAAGTCCTTGTAGACGTTCTCGCGGTTCCAGTTGGTGGCGTGGTTGGGGTGCATGGCCGTGGTGGAATATCCGAGCGACTTGAACTGCTCTGCCAGGTTCCCGGTCGTTTCCATGTTGTAGATGGTGTAGGGGTACACGCCCGAGCCCAGGTTGGCCATGGAGTTGCCGGTCATAAACTCAAACTCGGTATTGGCGGTGCCGCCGCCGTAGGCGCTCACGTAGAGCTTGCCGCGGCTGAGGCAGTTGGACAGGTTCTTAAAGTACTGCGGGCCCTCGTAGCCGGCGCGCATGTTCTGGTAGATCGACAGATCCGAGAAGGTCTCGTTCATGATGGCGATGACCGTGGGCTTCTCGCTGTCGAACTGCTCCTTTGCGGCGGCGCGCTCGTCGCTCTTGGCCGCGTCGGACTTGTCGTAGGCCTTGGCGTACTTTTTGAGCGTGGCCTTGGCATCGTCGACGGAGTAGTCGGCGGGTTTGGGCGGCTTGATGGACTGCGCTGCGCTAATGAAAGCGGGCAGGTAGCCCTCGCGCCAGTAGCTCTCGAGCGGGCGCCAGGTGTAGACGGTGATGCCGAGGGTGTTGTAGTAGTCGATGAGCGTGACGTGTGCGGTCACACCGCCCAGGCACAGCACGGCGACGAGCAGGTTGGTGAGCAGCATGCGCTTGGCGTTGGCGGCGCCCTTCTGACGGTGCGGTGCCACCAGGCCGGCGTACTCGCACAGCAGCATGGCGATGGCGGTAAAGCCCATGGACAGCACGCAGAACAGTGAGATCGAGAAGGTGTAGCCGGTGCCGGCGACCGCGGCGGCGGTGGAGATGGCCGAAAGGTCGCCCGGCTGGATGGGCATGGATTTAAACGTGATGACGAAGAACTCGGCAATGCCCAGGACAAAGAGGGCAAAGGCCAGGACCGCGGGAGCTGCGCCGTGGCGCTGGAACAGGAAGAACAGGCCGGTCATGAGTGCGGTGATGATGGCCCACTCGAGCAGGATGCACAGGGGGTAGACCCAGGTAAAGTCGTGGTTGGACGATACCTCCATGCCTAGCAGCGCAAAGACGCCGGCGAGCAGCAGGCACAGGACGGCGGCGACGAGCGGTTTACCCACAAAGGCTCCGCGCAGGCGGGCGAGCTTGCCGGTGGGGGCGGGGGCGTCGGGCCCGGCGAACGCAAAGACGCGCGGGGCGATGCGGTCGCGTGCGATGCTGGCCCAAGCGCAGCCGGTGAGGATGGCGTTGGTCAGGATGAGCATCACAAAGGCGAGCGGCTCGTTTTGGGCGACGAGGCCAATGGCGCCCCAAATGGTCAAAAAGACCTGGAAAAGGCCGAAGGCGACGCTCCACCCAAGAGCGCTTTTGGCAACGGTGCCCGACTGAGCGCGAATGGCCTTGGCCTCGCGCAAGACAAGGTAGACGGTCGCCGCAAGACCGACGAGCGAGATGGCGGCAGCGAACATGCTGAGACTCCTCACAAACTAAAACCTACGAAAGCGGGGGTTTACCCGATTGTTACCTAAATATGCGCTGCATTTGCGGGCTGCGCACAACAACCAGCCATATTAACGCGCATGTGCGGCGGCGTGGCGCAATGTAGTGGCGACCTGCGCGATAATGGACGGGAATTACACGGAAACGTAAAGGCTTCTTAAAGAATTAGCGAGGATGAGGCGATGAACGAGCAGGTTTGCACCAAGGCTGTGGTTACGTGCGGCTATCCGGTCGAGACGACGGGCAATGCGGTGCTGGACACGTTGGAGCACCGTTCCTCCACGCGTGCCTTCGCGCGCGATGACGACGACCGTCCCGTGGCGGTGACCGACGAGCAGCGTGCGGCGATTCTGCATGCGGCGAGTCGCGCGCCGTCGGCGGGCGCCATGATGATGTATTCCATCGTAAGCATTCGCGAGCAGGCCACGCTCGACCGCCTGGCCGACCTGTGCGACCACCAGCCCATGATCGCCAAGGCGCCTTGGGCACTGATATTTGTGGTCGATTATGCCAAGTGGATCGATCTGTTTGAGCACGTGGGCTGCTTTGAGCCCGAGTTTGTCGAGCGCACGGGCAAGGCGCCCCGCCGCGCGCCGGGTTTGGGCGACTTTGCCATCGCGGCCCAGGACGCCGTGATCGCCGCGCAAAACGCCGTGGTTGCCGCCGAGGCCCTGGGGCTGGGGAGCTGCTACATCGGCGATATCGTCGAGAATGCCGAGGAAGTTGCCGAGCTGCTCGATCTGCCGCCCTATACCATGCCGCTGTCGATGCTCATCATCGGCACGCCCCGTAAGGAGCGCCCGGCGATCGCGCATCCCGTGGTGAACCTGGTGCACGAGGAGCGCTACTGCCGCGCCGATACTGCGACCATGGACGCGCAGGTGGCCGAGATGGACGCGATGTTCCGTCCGCATGCCCGCGAGGTAGGCGAGCGCGTGGTGGATATCTACACCCGCAAGCACACGAGCCCCTTTATGGCCGAGATGAGCCGTTCCATGGAGTGGTGGTTCAAAAACTGGCTCGGCAAGTAACGAATGCGGCGATGTGACAAAGGGACAGTCCCTTTGGCACATTCCATATCGCTGAGGTGGCCTAAAGGCCGTATAAATGTTTATTTAGCTGGGAAAACAGTGTCATTCAAACATGGGCCGATTACCTATAATTCCTTCGAACATTAAAGTTGGGAGGAAACCGGCTTATGGAACAAAAGGCCAAGGAGGCAGCCTCGCACGCTGCGATTCCTGTGAGCATCTCGGCGATGCTCGTCACGCTGGGCGTGGTGTACGGCGATATCGGCACCAGCCCTATGTATGTAACCAAGGCGCTCGTTGCCGGCAACGGCGGCATCGGGAGCGTCACGGAGGAGTTCGTGCTCGGCGCGCTCTCCCTTGTCGTGTGGACGGTCACGCTGCTGACCACCATCAAGTATGTGCTCATCTCGCTGCGCGCCGATAACCATGGTGAGGGTGGCATCTTTGCCCTGTACAGCCTGGTCAAGCGCTGTGGCAAGTGGCTTATCATCCCCGCCATGCTGGGTGGCGCCGCGCTGCTCGCCGACGGCATCCTGACGCCGGCCGTTACCGTTACCACGGCCATCGAGGGCCTGCGCACTATCCCGGCGGTTCATGCCGTGCTGGGCGATGACCAGGGCCGCGTCGTCGCCATTACGCTCGCCATCATCATCGTGCTCTTCTTGGTGCAGCGCATCGGTACGGCCAAGATCGGTCACGCCTTTGGCCCCATCATGACGCTGTGGTTCCTGTTCTTGGGCGGCACGGGTCTGTTCTTTGTCTTACAGCACCCCGCCGTGCTGCTGTGCCTCAACCCGCTCCGCGGCATCGCTTTTTTGTTGAGCCCCAACAACCACGCGGGCATCATGATTCTGGGCAGCTGCTTCCTCGCCACCACCGGTGCCGAGGCGCTCTACTCCGACATGGGCCACGTCGGCCGCGGCAATATCTACGCTACCTGGCCGTTCGTTAAGTGCTGCCTGCTGCTGTCCTATATGGGCCAGGGCGCTTGGCTTATGAACAACGCTGCCAACCCCGAGCTCATGGGCATTGCCGACCTCAACCCGTTCTACCAGATGCTCGCCCCGGGCCTGCGCCCGTTTGCCGTCGGCCTTTCCACCGTCGCGGCCATCATTGCCTCGCAGGCGCTTATCACCGGCGCATTCTCGCTGGTGTCCGAGGCCAGCCGTCTGGACCTCATGCCGCACATGCAGGTCTTCTACCCTGCCGAGACCAAGGGCCAGCTCTACATCCCCATGGTCAACAACGTCATGCTTGTCGGCTGCGTCATCGTGGTGCTGCTGTTCCAGAACTCGGCGCATATGGAAGCCGCCTACGGCCTTGCCATTACGCTGACTATGATGTGCACCACGCTGCTGCTCTTCTTCTACCTGCACGAGGAGCGCAAGCTCAAGGTTGCTCCGTGGATCTTCGCGGCCTTCTTCCTTTTGCTCGAAGGCTTCTTCTTCGTGAGCTCGCTCACCAAGTTCTTCCACGGCGGCTACTTCACCATCCTCATGGCCGCGCTCATCATGGGCATCATGGTGTGCTGGTACAATGGTACGGCTGTTGAGCAGCGCCAATTTACGCTGCTGCCGCTGCGCAGCTACCTGCCGCAGCTGAAGCGCCTGCGCGACGACGACCGTTACGAGCGCATGAGCGACAACGTCGTGTACCTGACCAAGGACACCCATACCGACTACATCGACCGCGATATCGTCTATTCGATCTTGGACAAGCATCCCAAGCGCGCTCGCGCCTGGTGGTTCGTGAATGTCGAGACCATGGACGAGCCGCATACCTTTGCCTATTCGGTCGAGACGTTCGGCACCGACTACGTGTTCCGCGTGCATCTGTACCTGGGCTACAAGATCAACCAGCGCGTCAATGCCTACCTGCGTCAGGTCGTTCAGGACCTGGCTGCCACCGGCGAACTGCCTGCGCAGACGCATGACTACTCGGTCTACAAGGATCCGGGTAACATCGGCACGTTCAAGTTCGTCCTGATCCGTAAGCTTCTGGCGCCCGAAAGCGATGTGGAGCCCAGCGAGCGTACGGCCATCACGCTCAAGTACATCATCCGCCGCGCCGCCGGCACGCCTGCACGCTGGTACGGCCTGGAGAACTCCAACGTGAGCTTTGAGTACGTGCCGCTGTTCACCAAGTTCAAGGCCGTGAACAAGATGCAGCGCCTGGCCCCCAACGAGCGGCCGTAGACGTCGGCGGCTACACGGAGTTGGTTTTTGATGGATAAGCATGAGGCCGGGGAGGTAAACATGGATACAAAGGCGCTCGATGGCCGTGAGGCGGTGGTCGAAATGGTGCGTGAGGCGCGTGTCGACGCCGCCGAAGATCGGTTCCTTACGAACCGTGCCAACATGGATATGGCCGACCGCGTGATCTCGATCGTGGCACTGGTATTTGGAGCGGTGTGCGTGTGTGCCCTGCTCGCGCACGTGCTGTTTGTCTAGCGACCGCCGGTTGCAAAGGCTATACACTTGGAACCACCACAAGGGAAACCACCACAAAGGTGCCTGTGAACTGCCTCCCATTTCTTGGACATCGGGAAATGGGAGGTTTGGAGTGGGTATGATGAATTGGACACCTAGTTAAGAGCGAAAGGTGTTCAAGATG
>OLOV01000869.1_pt1 | contig 25727 bp, 18 predicted proteins | sample 1672931 | NCBI WGS metagenome assembly OLOV01 (sample SAMEA3136738, study PRJEB25190) | human gut metagenome | biome: human gut; feature: human-associated habitat; material: faeces | place: Austria | collected 2013 | reverse complement strand
CTGACTATATCCTCTATTTTTCTTACTGTTCTCCAGCCCATAGGCATATAGCTGTAGATACCTGCAACGGTTTTTTTAATCATTCCTGATCTGAGCAGCAGGATATGACTTGGTATTTCCGCCTCGTTAGGTACCTCTCTTAAAGTCTTTAAGTGCATCTTTGAAAGTCTCATAATATAAATCTCCTTCTATCTGTTTAGAATACATACAGCCTGGGCTTCCATACCCTCCTGTCTGCCTGCAAATCCAAGTTTTTCTGTTGTTGTCGCCTTGACGCTTACTCTGTCCGTGTCAATATCAAGAGCGCCCGCTATGTTTTCTCTCATAGCTTCAATATATGGCGCGATTTTAGGTTTCTCGGCCACAAGGGTGGCATCTATATTGCCTACGCTATAGCCCGCATCTGCTACAGCCGCTCCGACAGCCTTCAGAAGCTCTATGCTTGATATGCCCTTGTATCTGTCATCGGTGTCGGGAAACAGTTTCCCTATATCTCCGAGAGCCGCCGCGCCAAGCAGTGCGTCCATTATTGCGTGCACCAGCACATCCGCATCGGAATGACCCAGAAGCCCTCTTTCAAAAGGTATGCATACGCCTCCGAGTATCAGCTTCCTGCCCTCTTCAAGTCTGTGAACATCATAGCCTGTGCCGACTCTGGTTTCCATAGGCAAATCCTCTCTCGTTGTTATCTTGATGTTGTCATAGCTCCCGGAAACAATTCTGATTTCAAGGCCTGCTCTTTCGGCAATGCCCGCATCATCTGTACCGTAAAAGCCCTCGGCATATGCAGCTTCATAGGCTGCTTTAATCGCCGCCGTATCAAAGCCCTGCGGAGTCTGCACCGCATAAAGCTCATTGCGGTTAAGCGTGCCCTGCTTTGTTCTGATTGTGTCCTTTGGCCTTACAGCACAAACAGCAGCCCTGTATTCTGCTGCTGCAGCCGTCACCTCTGTAATTATCTGCTGTGTGACAAATGGTCTGGCTCCGTCATGTATCAGTACAATATCTGTATCTGTACATTTGAGTCCCTCATATACGGAGTCCTGTCTCAGCTCTCCTCCTGATACAGTCCTGTGCTCTATGCCCTTTAAAACATCCTCGCACAGATCCATATATGCCCTGTCTGCCACAACAATTATCTCGTCTACAACCGGGCAGGAGGCAAATGCCGAAGCTGTCTTTCGCAGTATAACCTCTCCGCCTGTTTTCATATACTGCTTGGGCAGGCGGCCTCCCATACGGCTGCCGCTTCCTGCCGCTGCAATAATTACTGTTACTGTTTTATCTCTGTACATTATCTGTCCTGTCGTTTTTTTGGTTTTGCAAATATCATACGGCCTGCTGAAGTCTGCAGTACACTTGTTACAACTACTGTTGTGCTCTTGCCTATATGTCTGTAGCCTTCCTCAACTACTATCATAGTGCCGTCATCAAGATATGCAACCGCCTGACCGTGCTCCTTGCCCTCTTTGATAAGGAATACTTCCATATCCTCACCCGGCAGCACCACAGGCTTGAGAGTGTTTGCAAGCGCATTGATATTAAGTACCTCAACGCCCTTGATAGTTGCAACCTTGTTGAGATTAAAGTCATTGGTAACAACCTTGCCGCCCATTATCTGCGCCAGCTTTAACAGCTTGACATCAACCTCTGGTATCTCATCAAGCGACTTCTCTGCAGTTGTATTGTATATCTCTATGCCGTATTCACTCTGGATTTTGTTGAGAATGTCAAGACCTCTCCTGCCTCTGTTTCTCTTGAGGCTGTCAGAGGAGTCTGCTATATGTCTTAGCTCTACAAGTACAAACTCAGGAATTACAATATCGCCCTCGATGAAGCCGGTTTTCATAATGTCGGCAATTCTGCCGTCAATTATAACGCTGGTGTCAAGAATTTTAGGCGCAGGTCTGCTGTCTTTGGATTTGCTCTTTGACGATGTGGTCTTTCTTGCTGCAAGAATTGATGAAAACAGATCCTTGCTACGCTTGGAGCCTATCATCATTCCCACCGAACCCAAAGCTATGTAGGTTATGAGGTTAAGCACTATAACCACAACCGGCATATGCAGGCTGCTTTCGTAAATCTGAGTTATGAAGTACGCTATTATGAGTCCCAGTATAAGACCGATAGTTGCGGCTATCAGATTGTTTGTGGGTATGCTTGCAAGATTTGACTCTATGTTTTTTGAAGCCTTTTCACTTTGTTTTGTTATGAACGGAGTGAGCTTGAAAAATATTAATCCAAATATAATTGCGAAAACAACGTCTGCCGCAACTTTCTGAAATGTTGACAAGGCAATCGTGTCAGTTCCAAGAACGCCGCTTCTAAGCAGATAAACAATAAGCTCTGTAAGACCGAAGCCTATAACCAGTCCGAGCACAGTAAACAAAGTTCTGAATAATCCTTTGAACATAAATTTCCTCCTTTCTTATATATTTGCGGCAGCCCCGCGGGCTGCCCCGGCAGATCCGTCATCTGAAGACGTGAAAATTAGATTGCATCATCGATGAGTTTTTCTGCCGCCGCAGGCTCAATTCCAAGCACCATTACAAATTCACTTGCAAGTATCCTGAGCGCATTTGTAAGCAGTTTCTTTTCACCTGCCGAGAGACTTTTGACTCTCTCGATACGGACCAGATTTCTGACCACCCCGGCTACCTCTTCTGCGTCTCCGGTTTTGAGTCTGTCCATATTTTCTCTGTATCTGCGGTTCCAGTTGCTGTTCATCTTGGTAGACGGGCCTTTTAGAACCTCTACAACCGCGTCAACCTCTTCGGCGCTGATAATAGCTCTGACACCCGTTTGCATACAGGTTTTGACAGGTATCATGATCTTCATATCGCTGTAAGGTGATTTGAGGACAAAATAATCCCTGTCTTCACCTAAAATGTGCTGACTTTCGATTTTTTCAATTATTCCGGCTCCCTGCATAGGGTATACTACCTTATCACCTATAGAAAACATCAGACGCCTCCAGTCTATACTTAATAACAGTATAAATCAACCGGTGGCATAATGTCAAGAAACACATTGAAAACTCAAGCATATCAGACTGTATTTTACAGTTGTTTTTTGTATTTGCACACTTTTCGTACGAATAGAATATACGGAGATACGGCATAATAAATCTTAAAATAAACTACGGAGGATTATTATGTCAAATATGTTTTGTTTCCAATGTCAGCAGACCGCCGGAAACAGCGGCTGCATCAGAACCGGCGTGTGCGGCAAGCAGCCTGAAACGTCAAACCTGCAGGACAGGCTGATATCACAGCTTATCACTCTTGCAAAGCTTACAGGCTCATCAGACGGCAGCGACAGTCCCGGCAAGGCTGACAGGCTTATCGTTGACGGACTTTTTACCACTCTCACCAATGTAAACTTTGATGACAGAGCCATAACCGGATTTACTGATCGTGTCACTGATTTAATCAGAGAAAAAGGCGGCAGCAGCGAGGCTGAAATTAACCTTTGGGACGGTGATACGGATATCGTTTCCCTGCGCTCCACACTTCTATTCGGAATTAAGGGAATGTCCGCCTATGCGCACCACGCCTACGCTCTGGGCCACTATGACAAGGAGGTTTCAGACTGGTTCTACAAGGGACTCAAAGAGGTTTCCTGCGAACATACCGCAGAGGAATGGCTCTCCCTTATACTCGAATTCGGCAAGGTAAATCTCAAATGTATGGAGCTTCTCGACAGGGCAAACACCGGCGCTTTCGGTCAGCCTGTGCCAACCAGTGTAAACACCGACATTAAAAAAGGACCTTTTATCGTTGTTTCGGGTCATGACCTTGAGGATATGCATCAGCTTCTGGAGCAGACAAAGGATAAGGGTATAAATGTCTATACCCACTGCGAAATGCTTCCCGCCCACGGCTATCCGGGGCTCAAGAAATATTCCCACCTTGCAGGCAACTTCGGCACCTCATGGCAGAGCCAGCAAAAGGAATTTGAAAATATTCCTGCGCCTGTCCTGTTTACAACCAACTGCCTGATGCCGCCCCGCGAAAGCTACAGGGACAGAGTGTATACCACCTCTGTCGTAGGCTACGAGGGTCTTGTGCATATAAGCGGGGATGCAAACAATCACAAGGACTTCACACCTGTCATAGAAAAGGCTCTGGAGCTTGGAGGCTATGAAAACGACCACAGTATGAGCGGAATAAACGGTGGTCATATGCTCACCACAGGCTTTGCCCACAATGCAATCCTTGAAAACGCAGGCAAAATCATCTCTCTAATCAAAGAGGGCAAGATAAAGCATATATTCCTTGTGGGCGGCTGCGACGGCGCTCATCCGGGAAGAAACTACTACACCGAGTTTGTCAAGAACGCGCCTATGGACTCCATCATCTTAACCCTTGCCTGCGGCAAATACAGATTTAACGATATTGACCTTGGAGAAATAGACGGTATTCCGAGAATTCTTGATGTAGGCCAATGCAACGACTCATACAGCGCAATACAGGTTGCCCTTGCTCTTGCGGACGCATTCGGCTGCTCTGTAAACGAGCTTCCCCTGACTCTGATACTCTCATGGTACGAGCAGAAAGCCGTGTGCATACTGATAACACTGCTTTCTCTTGGAATAAAGGGGATATATCTGGGACCTACAATGCCCGCATTTTTCTCTGAAAATGTGCTTAAAATTCTTGAGGAAACCTTTGATATACGCCCGATTACAGATCCTAAGCAGGATTTAGACGATATTCTCGGCAGAGGCTGACAGAAACTTTTCAAACGAAGCAGGAGCCCGGTACAGAATATGTACAAGGCTCCTGCTTCTTCTTAATATTTTATACTCAGTGAGGTCATTATTTTTCATATACAATTCTGCCGTCAACCATAGTCAGCAGTACCTGTGTATCTCTTATCGCGGTGTCTCCCGCCAGCTTCAGCAGATTTCTGTCCGAAACAGTGATATCCGCAAGCCTTCCTGCCTCAAGAGTTCCAAGTTCGTTTTCTCTGTGCTCTGCATAGGCTGCTCCGCTTGTAAACATATCTATCATATCCTCCATAGGAAGATCCTCCTGCGGATTCCATCCGCCCTCAGGCATACCGTCATAATATGTTCTCGTATTTCCTACATACATTCCCCAGAACAGGTTGCCGTCTACAACAGGGCAGTCTGTACCGCCTGCAAGAACCGCGCCGCCGTCTCTGAGCTTTTTGAACGGCCATGTGAATTTTTCACGGACAGGACCAAGCTTTTCAGGGTAGCAGTTCTCAGTCCACTTCATAGTTCCCGCCGCCAGATGCTCAGGCTGTATCGAACATATAACGCCCAGCTGTCCGAACCTTGGAATATCAGCAGGATCAACCACCTCAAGATGTTCAACCATATGTCTGCTTTCTGTTTCAGGGAATTTCTTCAATGCGTTTTCATAGGCATTGAGAGCCTCTCTGCACGACCTGTCGCCGCAGGAATGAAGCCTTACCGAAACATTGTTTTCCGTTGCAGTTTCTATTGCCGAAGCCATCTTGTCAAGGTCAATAGTAGCCTTGCCTCTTTCTCCCGGATTATCACTGTAGTCCTCAAGAAGCATACCCGTGAAGTTTGCGGGAGTTCCGTCTATGAACTGCTTCATAAACGGTATGCGGTACATACCCTCTCCCTCTGCCTCCGCCCTGCTTCTGATTGCATTGAATGTATCGATATCCTCAAATAGATTTCTTGCTGCATTCACGCGGATTTTCAACTCGCCGTTTTTAATCATATCAAAGTATACGTCAGGATATGCAAGATCCAGCGACAGGTATGGAGTCATATCGCTTACCGATGTTATTCCAAGGCTTACAGCCTTGTCTATATAGTCTGAAATAAGCTCCTTTGCCGTTGGCATATCGAAATCAAGCGCATATTTTGCGGCAAGCGCCACTGCGTTTTCAAGAAGCACTCCTGTAGGTCTGCCGTTTTCATCTCTGCATATAATGCCTCCCTCAGGGTCAGGGGTGCTGCTGTCTATATGACATTCTTCAAGCCCTTTGCTGTTGAGCCACGCCATATGAAGCTCCTCATCGAGAAGAAATACAGGTCTGTCAGGGATAGTCGCATCGAGAGTGCCGCAGTCCGGCATAGATGTGTCCTCCCACGACATTCTTCTGAAGCCTACGCCCATAACCCATTTTTCATCGGGAATAGTCTTTGCAAATCTTGCCATCGCCTCTGCCACATCTTCTTTTGACGGATTTGTATACAGCTTTTCATACTTTTCCAGTATACCCGCCTGAATAAGATGAACGTGATTGTCGTGAAGCCCTGCGGTTATGAAGTTGTCCTTAGTATATGATATGACCCTTGTGTCATCGCCGATATACTCCTGCATTTCCTCTTTTTTGCCAAGAGCCAGTATTCTGCTGCCCTTAACCGCAACAAAATCCACATCGTTGTCAAGTCCTCTGCCACAATAAAAACTTGCGCCCTCTAAAATTATATCTGCCTTTAAATTTGTTTTCATTGTTATTCTCCTTAGCCTTTACCCAATCTATACTATTCTTTCTATGCCTGTTTCATCTGTAGGCTCACCTTTTCTCTTGTGCTCAAGCTGTACCATAAGCTTTTCAAAAGCGCCCTTTGTCAGCGGATAAGTAACACATAAGATGCCGCATATAACAAACGCGATTACAGGTATGCCAAGCACGATTGCTGCGATACCGTTTATTGTGTCAGCGGACTGAACGGCAAGTGATGAGTCATATCCTGCTATTGTCATTGCAATAGTCAGAACCTGTGTACCCAGTGCTGTTGAAAGTGTGAATATGCAGCCGTAAAGTGACAGCATCGCACCCTCTTTTCTTTCGCCGTATTTGTATTCGTAAAGCTCTACGATATCATATACTATCGGATAGATAAGCAGCCAGAATGATGAGTTACCGAATCCGAATACTGTAAGCATCAGTACCAGCATTCCGAAGCTGTGCACTCCGCATACCCAGAAGATTGCAACGCATGCAGCCGAAAGCAGGAAGCCTATCGCTATAGCTGTTTTTTTGCTTGTCTTGGTTGCAAGGAATGACATAATTACAGTCAGTCCCATTCCTATGAAAATCCACAGCAGTGTTGCCGTTGACATCTGAACTTCTGTAAGTCCCGCATAGTACAGCACATAGTATGTAAGACCTGATGAGAAAACAGTGTATCCTATGCCGAAGCTTGCAACAATCCCTATAATCCATCTGAACGGCTTCAGCTTGATTATGCGCCAGAATTCTTTAAAGATATTGGCATTCTCTGCTGCCACCTCTGTTTCAACCTTGAGTTCCTTGCCCTTTGTTGTTATCCACGATATCATTACAGCCACAAAACATGCCGCTGCCACGATAATCGCGTAGATGTTCCATGCAGCTCCCTCTGTTTCAACGTGCTTCATAAAGAATGCAACGCCTGCCATAGGAAGTGAAATACCGATAATGTTTCCGACATAGTTCATTATTGTTGCCGGGGTTCTGAGCTTTGTTCTCTCGTCATAGTCGTCTGTAAGTTCAGCGCCCATTGCGTTGTAAGGAACCAGGAACACTACATATCCCAGATATGTAAGCATAAAAAATACGATATAATAGCAGAACTTTCCTGTGTCCCCAAGTCCCAGCATCGGTCTGAATACGAGTGATAAGCCTACAAGAAGCATAAGCGCTCCGATTACAAGGTATATACGTCTTGTACCTTTTTTTGCTCTGGTTCTGTCGCTTGCCGGTCCTATAAATATTGCGACAACCGCAGCCACCACTGTTGTTATTGAAATAATCGCTCCTGATTTGCCTGCGCTCATTCCTACTACTGTTGTAAAGAAATAGAGCATGTACAGGAGGAAAAAGTTGTTTGCCGCCGCATCGGAAAATGCGCCGAACCCGTAGCCAAATATTGTTCCATTTGACAGTTTTCTTTTTTCGTTCATAATCCTTTTGTCCTTTCACTTTATTTTTTTAGAGGTTGTTTTGTTGCTACAGTATACACATTACATTTTTGAATTTACAGAATATTGTTGCTTAATATATGATTTATTTATGATTGTTCTTTGACTTTTACGGCATTTTTGCTATATAATATAATTGTTTATAGCAACTTAATCAGTTTTTTGACCGTTTTAAAGGAGATATTGATGATAAAAGACATTACCTATTATGAAAACCTGTCCGTCAAGGTTGAGCTTATGGACATAAAAAGCTATCCCATACACAGCCATCCTGACTTTCAGATTTTTTATGTGCTGGAGGGCGAACTGTCGCTGACGCTGTTTTACGCCACCTACAGACTTCAGCCTGGCAGTATTCATATAATACATTCCGAGGACGTACATTCAATCAAAAGCATTACCGAGAGCAATCTTGTGCTGGTTTTAAGCTTTGACAGGGACTATTTCAAGAGCGTATTTCCTCACTTTGTAACTACTGTGTTCATTACAAATATCGAAGAGGGCTCTTTTGCCAAGCGTGATATACTGCGGGATCAGATATTTGCCATAGCCGCAGAGGATTACGACCGTTCTCCCGGTTATGTGGCGCGCATAAACAACGCTGCGGTTTCTCTTATCAACACCCTTATGAACAATTTCAGAGGCTTTGTAATAGACTCCTCCGAAAAGGCTTTTGTTCACAGAACCTCTCACGACTATATGCAGGTTGACAGAATAAGCCGCATCATTCAGTTTGTTTACGAAAACTACCCGTACAAGATAAGCCTTTCGGATATAGCTGAAAAAGAGCATATGAGCTCGTATTATCTCTCCCATGTGTTTCGCAAGCTGGTGGGAGTGAATTTCAGGGATTTTTTAAGTATGGTGCGTATAGAGATGTCGGAGGTTTCCGTGCTGTCAACAGACAAGAGCATTGCGCAGATTTCGCAGGATATGGGATTTTCGGACGCCAAATACTATGTCAGCCATTTCTATAACCATATGGGCTGTCACCCCAAGGAATACCGCAGAAGATATCGCGATAAGGTTCTGGGAGCAGTCGAGCCTGAAGTAACGGAATATTCTCTTGAAAAGCTCAAGCCGATTATTGGGAATTTCACTCAGTATCCCGTATTCAAAAATGATATCGAAAAGGTAAATCATATTGAAATGGATTTCAGCTCGCAGCCGGAGGGCAGGTTCAGACCGCCTGCAAAAAACTCCGCAATATTCGATGATATATATTCAGGCTTCGCCACCGGCTCTGTCAGCTACGATATGTCGAGAATATATCGCGACATACTGCCGCAGGAGTCGGCTGTAAGCCTGCTGCGCTGTATAACAGAAGCTCCGGGAAGCTTCGCCTATCCTCAGATAAACCTTACCGACAGACCCGACTCTGTTGCCGGACTTCTGACGCCCAACGGTCTCCGAAAGCCTTTGTATTACCTGCTGGAAATGCTTGAAAGGCTTCCCGCAGACATCGTGCTTCACGGCCCAAACTATCTTGGATTACAGGATACGGACACTAAATATCTGCTGATTTTCAATCCCGAAAAGAACGAAAATCTGACGGTGGACATAATCGCAAGGAACCTTTCCTCCGAGTACAAGGTTACAAAGCACAAGATGATTGCGGCCAATTCCTGCCTCAATTTCTGGGCGCAGCTTAATTTCAGCAGCAGCCTTGAAGATGAGGATATAGAGAATATAAACTATATGTCAAAGCCCGACATAGAATTTGAGCTTATTCCTATGATGGAGCAGTACTACACATCAATAGAGCTGGCTCCCTATGATATATTCCTGCTGAAATTCACGAAATACTGATAATTGACTAATCGCCCCAAAAAGTATATACTTCAAGCAATGGGGAAAAGGGGTGAATTATGTCGAAAAAAAGAAAACGAAAAACAAAAAACAGGAAGAAATATATATTTTCACTGCTGCTGACGCTGGCGCTGCTGCTTGTACTCATATTTATGAAAAGCTGCTCGTCATCACACAGCGATACCAGAATTGTCGGCTATCTGCCGAGCTGGTACTATCAGTGCTATCACGATGTGGATTTTGCAGACCTTACGCATATCAACATTGCATTTGTAAATCCCGACTCAGACGGTAATATGAAATGCAGTATTCCCGACAAAGAGCTTAAAAAAATAATCAGAAAGGCTCATCATCACAAGGTCAAAGTTATCGCAGCCCTCGGCGGAGGCGGAGGCTACAGGCACTATACGGACCTGACATCAGACAGAGCCTCAATCAAAGCCTTTGATGACAAAATCATAGAGTATATACAGAAATACGGATTTGACGGCATCGACCTTAATATAGAGGGAGATGTGGAGTCTGAATTCTGGAAAAGCTACGATATATGGGTAAAGGATTTATCAAAGAAATGCCGCAAGAACAGCCTCATTCTCTCCTGCGCCGTCGCTTCGTGGTTTGACGGCTACATAGAGGAGAAAACCCTGGACAGATTTGACTTCATTTCTGTTATGGCATATGACAACAGGGGAAGCAGTGAGAACCATTCAACCTATGAATATGCGCAGAGCTGTCTTTCATATTTTGAAAATGAGAGAAATGTAGACAAAGACAAGCTGGTGCTGGGAATTCCGTTTTACGGCTACAGATATGATGCAAACGGCACCTGCACCGGCAAGGTCGTAACCTACAAGGAGGTCGCAACCTACAACGCAGACTCCGAGTATGATGATATAAGCGGGACATGCAGATATAACGGTATCAATACCGTAAGCAAAAAAGCCCTGCTGGGCGCAGATTACGGCGGTGTTATGGTATGGGCTCTGGGGCAGGATATGACAGGTAAAACATCACTTCTCAAGGCCATAAGTGACACCCTTGAAAAATAGGACATTTACAATTCCAAGCTGTATGTGCTAAACTATCAGTGTCTTTCATAGACTACCTCCTTGTTACATAATGCGGTTGGGGAACCACATTCATTGTAATACAGGAGGTTTTTTACTTATAGCTAAAGCAGCACCGGCATATCCGATGGATTATTGTTCCTTGCACTCTGTGCTCGGAGCCTCTGCTAAAGCGACATTAAAAAACACGGGAGAGGCTGTATTGCCTGTCCCGTATTTATATATACCCTTTATTTCACTTCAAAGTCGAGACCATCCGCATTTGCAGTAATGGTTACTGTATTGCCGTCGACGATATCGCCCCTGATTATCTTGGCTGCCAGCTCGGTTTCAATATATTTCTGAATATATCTGTTTACAGGTCTAGCGCCGTAGTTAGGGTCATAAGCCTCTTTGGCAATAAAGTCTCTGCCCTCATCGGAAAGTACAAGACTTATATCTCTGTCTGCAAGACGTTTTTCAAGGCTCTTGAGTGAAAGCGATATAATCTGTCCCACCTGCGCCTCTGTAAGAGGACTGAATACAACTATATCATCAATTCTGTTAAGGAATTCAGGTCTGAAGTAGTTCTTCATTTCGTTTTTGACCTGCTCTTTAACTGTCTCGTCAATAGTGCCGTCAGCTCTGATATTCTCAATCAGACTCATACTGCCTATATTCGATGTCATTATAACTATTGTATTCTTGAAGTCTACCGTCCTGCCCTGATTGTCTGTAAGTCTGCCGTCATCAAGGAGCTGCAGCAGTATGTTGAACACATCAGGGTGAGCCTTTTCGATTTCATCAAACAGTACAACGCTGTACGGTTTTCTTCTTACAGCCTCTGTAAGCTGACCGCCCTCGTCATATCCCACATATCCCGGAGGCGCTCCGACAAGTCTTGATACCGAGTGTTTTTCCATGTACTCGGACATATCTATTCTTATCATGTTGTTTTCGGAGTCAAACAGGGCTTCCGACAGCGCCTTTGCAAGCTCTGTCTTACCTACGCCTGTAGGTCCGAGGAATATGAATGAACCGATAGGTCTGTTTTCGTCCTTGAGGCCTGCTCTTGCTCTTAATATAGCCTCTGAAACGGCCTGAATACCCTCGTCCTGACCGATTACTCTCCTGTGCAGTATCTCAGGGAGTTTAAGCAGCTTTTCTCTTTCGGATTCAACCAGCTTTGATACCGGTATGCCTGTCCATGCGGATACAACCTCTGCGATTTCCTCCTCTGTAACCTCCTCTTTGAGCAGTCTGTTTTCATCTCCTCTGCCTGCAAGGTCTTTTTCTTCCTCAAGCTTCTTTTCGAGGTTAGGAAGCGCGCCGTATTTAAGCTGCGCCAGCTTTTCAAGGTCATATGCTCTTTCGGCATCTTCAATCTGATGCTTAACCTCTTCAATCTGCTGTTTGGTGCTCTTAACCTCTGTAATTGCTTTCTTTTCGTTTTCCCACTGGGTTCTCATGGAAAGCTCTTCTTCCTTGAGAGCGGAAAGCTCCTTTTCGATGGCTTCAAGTCTTGCTTTAGATCCCTTGTCATCCTCTTTGCCAAGAGCCTGCTTCTCTATTTCAAGCTGCATTATTTTTCTTGATATCTCGTCAAGCTCCGCCGGCATTGAGTCTATTTCCGTTCTGATTTTTGATGCCGCCTCGTCCATAAGGTCTATGGCCTTGTCCGGCAGAAATCTGTCTGAAATATATCTGTCCGAAAGCGTAGCGCACGCAATCAGCGCATTGTCTGTAATTCTGACGCCGTGATGGATTTCAAAACGTTCCTTGAGGCCTCTGAGTATCGAGATGGTATCCTCAACTGTAGGCTGGTCAACCAGCACTTTCTGAAATCTTCTTTCAAGAGCCGCGTCCTTTTCGATGTATTTACGATACTCATCAAGAGTAGTTGCACCTATGCAGTGCAGCTCGCCTCTTGCAAGTTTAGGCTTGAGCAGGTTGCCTGCGTCCATTGAGCCTTCTGTCCTGCCTGCTCCAACGATATTGTGTATCTCATCTATGAACAGAATAATTCTGCCCTCTGATTTTTCGATTTCGTTAAGTACGGCCTTGAGTCTTTCTTCAAACTCGCCTCTGAACTTGGCTCCGGCTATAAGGGAGCCCATATCAAGAGCGTATATAGTCTTATCCTTAAGGCCCTCAGGCACGTCGCCGTTTAATATTCTCTGCGCCAGTCCCTCTACTACTGCGGTCTTGCCGACACCCGGCTCACCTATGAGTACAGGGTTGTTTTTGGTTCTTCTTGAAAGTATCTGTATGGCGTGACGGATTTCACTGTCCCTGCCGATTACAGGGTCCAGCTTGCCCTCTCTTGCCATTTCAACCAGATCTCTGCCGTATTTGTTAAGGGCATCGTAATTGTCCTCAGGGTTCTGGCTGGTTACTCTCTGATTGCCTCTGACCTTTGACAGCGCTTCGAGGAATTTGTTTCTGTCTATGTGATATTTGGCAAATATCTTTGCAGACGGAGTGCCCTTCTCGTCAAGCAGAGCAAGGTATATATGCTCAACGCTTACATACTCGTCCTTGAAACTCTCTGCGTTTTTCTCCGCATTCATAAGTATCGTGGAAAGTCTGCGGGAGGAATATATGTTGTCTCCGCCGCCTGAAACCTTAGGCAGCTTCTCCATCTCCTCCTCAAGGTCCGCAATGATAAGATGCGGGTCTACCTCCATAAATTTAAGCAACTTCGGAATAAGTCCGTCTGTCTGCTGCAAAAGAGCCAGATGCAGATGCTCTCCGTCAAGCATCTGATGACCCTCTGATATTGCGATATTCTGGCAGTCCATTATGGCCTGCTGCGCATTCTGTGTGAATTTTTCTATGTTCATATATTTACCCCCATAATCAATATATCTGTTTTAGCCAATCTCTATATTTATATAATATACCTATTGAAGCAAAAAGTAAACACTTTTTTAGCACTCACCGCCAAAGAGTGCTAATAATTTTCGCAAAACGCCTGTTTTTCAACGTTTGCGGGCGCAAAAAAATTTCAAAAAAAGACAGGCAGAGCATAATTTTATGTCCTGTCTGTCCTTCGCAAGGTTTAATTAAACATATATTATCTTGACTTCACCGCAGGTTACGCTGCCGCCTACATTTACCTTAGGTCCGTCTGTGGCTGTAAATCTGCTCTCGTGTTCAGATGATGCAAGAAACACACTTATATCCGAAATAACATTCCATGCCGACGGCATATACAGCACCATGCTGCCGAACCTGTTATTAACCCGTATATCTATTGATGTCTCTGTTATCTTTGCATTATCAAAATATACCTTAAGTTCCCCGAATGAGTTCTCTAGTTCCGCGCCTTTGAGATCATCGCTGCTTATGTACTTGGCCGCAGCTCCGAAGCGGTTGCAGCAGTATATGTGTCCGTCTCTGTTTTCTTCTCTTACCTGCTGGTATTCTCCTGTCTGATTTTCGTCCTCATAGGGCTGCCATTTCTCATCATTGTTTCTGTGGTGGTTTGTTCTTTTTCTTTTGGGAAAAATACATTCAAAGCCTGCCGAAAGCAGTATTACCACAAGTATCACTATCCATACCGATATATTGGGAAGCGACAGCACCTCGTCAAAGGTGACAAGAGCAATACCCAGCGCGCAGAATATTTCAAAGAAGCTGCGCTCTGCAATTCCGTGAACAAGCATTGCAGCAGCCAGAACTCCCATAAGTATGCTCCATATGCCTATAGTCGCAGTTATAAGGCCAAGCTGGCTCAGTATGAGCAGCAGCGCTATCGCTATTAAAATCAGTCCGTAAAACCATCTTCCTCTTCTCTTCATAAATATCTACCTCATTTCCTCAAGTTTTTCTTTTAATGCCTTGTAATAACCTCTTGATACATATACCTGCTTGTGCGTGCCCTGAAACTCCACCGCGCTTGATGCCGTCAGATTTCTGTTAATCGAATATATTCTGTCCGTATTCACAATAGACGATTTGGATATTCTCATAAACGATGCTGGAAGCAGCTCCTCAAGCTCATACAGCCGGAGCCTTGTTTCATATACATCCGCAGCGGTATGCGCCATAACGGAGGTGCCCTCTGTTTCAAAGAAAAGTATATCTGCCGTTTCTATGTAATACTCCGTATCGCCTCTGAAAAGCGCCAGCTGCCTGCTGCTTCCTGCAGCCTCTGTAAGCATCTGCTGAAGCCTTATTATTTCAGGAGTAAGCTGTCTGCATTTTATTACGATTTCTTCTTCGATATCTGTATCTGTTTCTATTCGTATCTTCACCGCATCTCCTCCTGTTATCTGATAGCCCCATTATACCACTCACAAACTACCTGTAAACAGCTTATCCGCAAGTGGTAGGAATACGGCTGCAAGTGGTAAATATATTAATGCCAAATATCAGGCTTGCATTTCGCTTACGCCGTATCTATACTTAATCCTGAGGAGGAAATACGCAATGAGAAATATATCCGCAAAGAAAAAAGCAGTAATCGCAATTCTTATCATATGCGCGGCAGTCACAGTATTCCTGTGTTTTGGCAGGGCAAAACTTATAGACCTTGAAAACTCCTATGCCGGCTATGTCAAAACCGGTCTGCCCTATGAAAACCTGATTGTTCCCGTTGATATGGAGCGCCGTGGCACTGTAAGCATTTATACAGAGCCTGGCGCACTTCTGATAAATAAGTTTGTACTTGAAGAAAAAAAAGACGGCAAATGGCACAAGCTCGCCAAATCGCCTGTAGACGATACATGCGCATCACTGAGTAAAATACTTGACCCCGGCACATACCGGATACGCATATCAATGATGAAAAACGGCACCTATACGGAATACCAGAAGAAATATGAGCCTGCCCTGCATACCGAAAAGTCCAAGGCCCTAAATGTAGAAAACAACGGCGGGCTGGGCAATATATTCACGAAGTCAGAAAACCTGACATGGTACAAATTCACCTTACCGGAGAAAAAGCAGGTGCTGTTTGACTTCTGGTGCTGCAGCTCCATGCCGTCAAAGATGACTGCTTATGATGCAGGAGACAAGGCTTTGCTTGAAAGCTCACCCGATGCATCGAATAAAGAAGAGTACACTATGTCATCGTCAGTAGAGAAAGAACTCGACAAAGGAACCTATTATGTGAAGATAGAAAAGCTCAAAGAAACAACAGAGGGTGAATTCTGTTTTAATTACACATATTAAGCATACCGCTGCAAACAAAAATACTCTCCGGGCCTTGGAGAGTATCTTTGCTGTTTAAGTCTTTGTATATTTTTCAGTCTACTTATTCACAAGCTTTAAACAAGTTGTTATAATTTATACTTTTAGTATATGCCATTAAGCTATATTGACTGCAACAACATATTTTTTAAAAATACAAACTATACTTTACATTTTATTCGATTTTAGTCATTGCCGCATATTCTTCTTCAGTTACATGCGATCTGCCTGCAAGACCGGTCTTCATCAGAAGCATATAAACTACGAAGCCTACTACGAATGACCATATGTAGTTGATTGAGTTGATAGCTGTGAAGAATGCATTGTCAACTCCAAAGTACAGCATCAGCGGAAGTATGAACGCTACGAACCACGAAATTACCGCAGCCCAGTTGATACCGTTGCTGTAAGCGTATCTGCCGTCGCCGACAAACAGAGCCTTAATATCGATTCTCTGCTTCTTAACTATCCAGTAGTCAGCCACAAGGATAGCAGCTACCGGTGACAGTATGGTACCGTACGCATTCATCCATGTGAAGTATGCCGAACCCGAACCGTATATCCACCATGCCTGCAGAATGAAGAATGCCATCAGGCAGGTGATAATAACGCCGCCTCTGTAGCTTATCTTCCTAGGGTATACATTTGAAAGTCCGTTTGCCGGAGCTACAACGTTAGCGGCACAGCAGGTTGTGATTGTTGCCATAACTACGCCGATCGCCGATATGAATATAACCACCTTGTTGTCAAGATAGTAGAATACTGTAGTCGGGTCAAAGGATGCAGTGCCGTCAACAAGTTTGGTTGCCTGTGCGAAATATGCGCCTACAAACGCACAGAACGCCATCGGAACAGGCATACCAATCATCTGTCCCCAGAACTGTGAACCGTTGCTCTTTGCATATCTTGAGAAGTCAGGAATATTAAGCGCAATCGTAGCCCAGAAAGCTATATTGCCCATCAGACCTGTCAGGTATACAAATGCCCAGCCACCTTTCTCATTAATAAGAGTCATATCGTTTGGCTGCTTCATTACTTCCCAGAAACCTATGCCGGATGCACCGTGCGCATAAGAATAAGACCACAGAAGAAGGCCGATCATTACTGCAATAAGTATAGGACCTCCAATGTTCTGAACCCATTTAATGTTTTCAAGACCGTTGTATGCAACCCATGCAGTAAGAGCCATAAACAGAATAAATCCAACGAAAGTTCCTGCGGAAGCAGTCTGTATTCCGCCCCATGACGGAAGTCCGATAGTCCAGTTCGCATCTAAGAATTTAGGCGCAAAGCAACCGATAATCGCTGCAAAAGCGCCACCGCCTACCCACGACTGTACAGAACACCAGCCCATAGCCGTAAATGCCCTCAGCAGCGCAGGAAGGTGCGCTCCCTTCATTCCGAAGGTCAGCCTTGCGAACAGCGGAAACGGTATGCCGTATTTGGTACCGATAGTTGAGTTAAGCTGAATAGGTATTAAAACGATAAGGTTTCCCAGCGCTACATTAAATACCGACAGCCAAGGGGATACGCCCATCGTTATAAGCCCTGAAGCCAACGCCAGAGACGGAATACATATTGACATTCCAACCCATAACATTGTTATGGTGTATGTAGTCCATGTTCTCTCGGCAACCGATGATGGAGCGAGGTCGTCATTGAAATATTTCGAGGTTGAAAGTTCTTCTCTTGCTTCCTGAGATAATTCAAACAGACCGTTTTTTTCGATTTGTGTGATAGTACTCATCTACAAATTCCTCCTTTTTAAACTTGAATCAATAAATTGCATAATCATTTTACAACCTAAAGTCTGATTGACTTCAACAGTTAAAGTTTATATAACCCAAAGCTACTTTACATATTCGCCGTTTTATCCGAAAAGATAAACCTGCTTTATATATTGAGTTTGTTATACGTTTAAGTGTATAATGTAATAAAATACGGGAGGGGGTGATTATATGAAAACGGGAGCTTTTGCAAAAAAATACGGATTAAAGCCAAGCGCTGTCAGATTTTATATAGACAAGGCGCTGCTTACTCCGAAACTTGAAAACGGTCAGTATATATTTGACCACACCTGTATGGATCAGATGGAAAAAATCATCAAGTACAAAAATCTCAAGTTCACTCTTGAAGAAATAGAGATTATGTTAAACTATGAACATTCCGGCGCTGTAAAAGACAGGGCAGTTGTGAATACTATTTTAGCGAATCTTGAAGCAAAAATGATTCAGCTGGATACTGAAGCAAAAGACCTTGAAACGGCCAAAGAGCAGCTGGCAGAAGAGATAAAAAGATATAACGACATATGGCCGGTACATGAAAAGCCGGACAATACTGCTATGCCTTTAGATGCTTTGAATATTCTGTGCTGCCCCGAATGTTTCGGAGAGATTTCTGTAATAGACGCTGTTATCTCCAAAGGCGGCATCAGATCCGCGGCATTAAACTGTGAATGCGGATATACGGCTGCTGTTTCAGACGGCGTGCTTTTATGCGATGAACATCTGAATGACACACCGTTTAAGCTGTTTGAAAATATAAATTCAATTCTGTCAGCAACAGACAATTTTTCTCCCGGCTACAGAAACCTGATGGACAAGGCTCAGCTTTGGGTATATCAGCAGATCCACCTCCAAAAAAAAGAGTTCAGATATATAATGGACGGACCTTTTTCATATAACTTCCTGCTCAAGCACATCAGAGGTCTGCCGGAGGAGGCTCTGTATATACTTGTTGATATATCTGTTCAAAAAATCAGCAAGCTCAAAGAATATTTCAGCGACACCGACAGAAAAATCATGTTTATTGCAGGTGACATAAACAGGCTGCCTCTGAAAGCTTCTTTTCTGGATTTATACATAGACGATTTTTCAAACATCAATCATATTTTTACATACAATGAGGGTGTATATGGCGCCGTCAGCCGCCTGCTTAAACCACGGGGAAATATAACAGGCATCCATATAGACTATACAACTGCTCCCAACAGTCTTGAGGAATTCAGGAAAGACCATAAAGACTTTGACCCTAAAATGATTAACCTCAAAAGGATATACAGCAATCTTGCAATGGCAGGAATAAAATTCATAGAAAAAAACGCCCTCGGCTCGCCTCGCGGAAGGAAAAAAGATTTCACAAGGCAGATAGGCAAAGAAAAGGTGCAGGTTATTTCATACGTTGCCGAAAAGACAGAATGACAGAAAACAGCCAAAACAGAGATAATCTGCCCGGCGGTTTTTATCAATCCTGAAACAAATCGTCCATTGTTATTACATTAGAAAATATCCCGCTGTATTCGTTATAGGCAAGTCCGAATGTCGTTATCAGCGTGCTGTGAACAGAAACTTTTGGAGAAACTTCTTTTGATAAAATTCCCTGACGGTGAAGCAATACCTGATAATATTCCTTTTCTACAGTGAATTTATCACTGTAATATTTTATCTCACACATATTTACTACATTATCATTTCGTGAAATAAGCAAATCTATTTGAAGTCCGTCCGTATCATCTCCCCGCTTTGACCATGCCGAATGGCTGGTAATCACTCCGCTTATGCCTAATGCTTTCTTAATCTGAGGCACATGATTAAAGCAGACGTTTTCATAAGCAAAGCCTCTCCATACGGCAATCTGCTGCGAGGTTACATTCTGACTCCAGAAGTTCTCACTCAGGTTGCGTTTTTTGTTAACAAAGTGTAAATAAAACAGACAAAACGGATCAATCAGTTTGTAATGCTCACGTTTGCCTTTTCCAAACGGAATATATTTAACAACAAAGTCACTGGCAATCAGAGCATTAAGACTCTTTGACAGTCTTCCCCCGTCGTTTGCATTCAGTTTTTCTGCAATTTCACTTCTTGTAAATCCGGCGTTTTTGGTATACAGAAGCTCAACAATTTTTTTCATCGACTCAGGGTTGCTGAAAATCGATGCAAACAGGCGATCATATTCATCTCTTAATTTGCCGCGTTTGTTAAACAGTATATTATCTATATTCTGCGCCAGACTCATTCCTTTCTGGAAGTAGCCCATATAATACGGGACTCCGCCAAGGATCATATAGCTTTGCACGATATCATATCGGGACAGCTTCACCTCTTTGCTCTCATAAAACGCTTCACATTCTCCAAGAGTGAAAGGTGCCAGCTTCATTTCATAAGTAACTCTGTTATATAATCCCCTGTGACTGTTTATCAGTTTATCTAAAATCCATGAGTTTGCACTTCCACAAACAACAACCATTAAATTGTCCCTGTGGCAGCCCCACGTATTCCAGAAGCCTTCGAAAGCTGTCATAAAGCCGGACCTTGGAGTATCAAGCCACGGCAGCTCATCTAAAAATACAACCTGTCTTTCACCGTTATCAATTTCTTCTAAGAATGTTTCCAGCATATAGAATGCCTCCAGCCAGCTTTCCGGTTTTTTGCTTTTTTTCATCCCATGCAGAAGCAGTGAATAATAAAAGTGCTCCAGCTGCGCCTTGAGCATACCGCTTTTGTTTTCTTCTACCGGTGACAAACCTGCGTGTCTGAATGTAATACGCCCTTTAAAGGATTCATCAACTAAATATGTCTTGCCTATGCGACGTCCGCCATAAATGGCAACAAGTTCTGCTTTGCCGCTGTTATATAAACGATTTAATTCTCCGGTTTCTTTTATTCTTCCTATCATATCCGTAATACCTTTTCTTATTATTATATACATCATAAAACCTTTTAAGCGGCGGTCAACAGCCTTTTTTGTAGCCAAACCGCCTCTTTAAATGTGTTTTTCCATCTTTATCCGGCGGTTTACTCATAAAAAGCCGCCTGTTCTGAAATCAATCCAGTCCAAACGGCTTATCTCCCTGTAAATATTTTAATGTCCTTAATCTATGCATTCAGCAACACAGCAAGCAGGGCAGCACCGTCCACAGAATGCTCTGCTTCGACGGTTTTTCTTTTCTGTCCGCTCCTTATTTTTTACTCCACACTACTGAGGTATATCTGCACTGCTCCGGTTCGGTATTTGCAATGAGTTTACCTGTTTTGTCGTAAACAATAACCTGAGCCCTGTAGAAGTATTTCTTGCCGTTTTTACCGCTTGTATTAGTATAATACGGGGTTTCTTTTGTCACCACCGCTTCGTATGATGACCGGTTGCCCTCTGAACGATAAAATCGGTACTTTACAGTACAGCCCATACCTTTTAGCTGATTTATAATCTCATTATCCTGCTCATCAAGTTCCAGCGTAACTTTAACGTTCTTTTTTGCATCTTTAGCTGAAGCTGCAACCGGAGTCAGGTTTTTAACAAGTGCTTCTGCTTCCTTACGCTGCGCCTGTCTTACTTCGTAATCCGCAAGAATCTGTTCGTATTCCTCATCGGAAACCATAGTATTCGCCGAGTTATTAAACAGGTTGGACCATGTTTCTTTGCCGATGGCACCGTTATTGGAAAGGTCATGCATTACCTGAAATTTCGTTACAGCTTCCGCAAGCGCTTCCGTATATGAAGCTTCTTCACCGACTGCCGTCTGATTGTAGTACCCCAGCGCATTTAAGCGTTTTGCTGCTGCGCGGATATACGGAAGTCTGGACGACCTCGATTCACCGACGTTCAGATAATATTTGTAGCTGTCCGGATTCAGCACGAAGCGGATGCTGTAGCCGACTGCTTTCGGTGTAAAATGATAAGTCGTCTTAGTCGAGAGCCTGTCCCCTGTGCCTGTACTGTAAACACCACCCAGTTTATAGCCTATGTCCGGGTCGGAATACAGCGACAGACTGCTGTTTTTGTAGCTTGTATCCAGCGTAAAACAGAAAGTTCCGTTATCGCCTGCGATGAAGCTTCGGTTGCGACCGTTGACATAAAGCTTAAGATTTTTCATCGGGTTGTTTTGCGCGCGAACATAGCTCAGCTTATAGCAACTGCTTAAATCAATGCTTGTCAGACTGTTGTTGTAAAGATAAACGCTCTTTAATACAGGCGAACCGGACAGGTCAGCCGTCTCGTATTTATTATCGTGAGAAGATAATAAAGTCATCTTTGTAAATCCCGAAAGATTGAGCGGACCGGTGAAGCCTTTATAGCTCCACTGAATCTGCGCTGTTTTTCCTCGTCCGTTTGTCATAAAGTGTGACTTGGTTCCGTCTCCCCATGTGGCTGTATCATAATCCGAATAGGAACTGTTCATTACCGAGCCGTTTGTCTGATTGGAATCGCCGACGCGCTGGTTAAAGAAAGTACGGAGCTTCTCCATTTCGTATGTATCGTCAATATATTTTCCGGCTCTGTAGTCCGGGTAGATATTCATATATACATGGCTGGTCGCAACCTGCTCGTTCGACGCATCGAAGTATGTATAGTTTGTCAGTCCTGTGTAAGTCCATGCGCCTGTGTTTTTGTTGTATTTATTGGTTGTTCCAACAGTCGGATCGACAAAAATCCATTTGCCGTTTACATAGGATTCCGTCCACCAGTGGTCGCGCACATCAATATTATCTTCTGTGAGCCAGTCGTTAGACGGAATGGCAAGTCTGTGACCGTAAACAAATCTGGTCGGAATACCCTGTGCGCGGGCAAGCGCAAGGTAAATCGCAGAAAAGCCCTGACATGTAGTGTGAACACGCCCGAAAACGCTGTTTGCACTGCTCAGACCGTTTTCGTAATTGTAAATATTATCATAAGGGTCCGCATACTGATACGAGTGCGTGGAAAATGCCACAGAGTCGTAGTAAAAATTCTTTGCGGTATACTCATATATTTTGAGGAGTTTGTCGTAGTTCGTATAAGCGCCCTGCGTAACGCGGTCGGAAATCCTCTGAATGTAGGCGATTTTGCTCGGTGTCATCTTCGCATAGACATCGGTTGCAGGATTTCTCAGCACGAAGCGGATATCCTCCAGCGTGTTGTCCAGATAACGGTCAGTGCTGTAGAGCGCGCCGATATCCTTTATAGAGTTGTTGTATTCGATAACATCCTTGTAACGCAGGATTTTTACCTTGCCGTCCGTCACCTTGATTTCCATATTTTTATACAGAACGCCGCTGGACTTGTAGTTCAGGGTTTCGGCATCGGCTGCGGTTGTGCAGCGTCTGAGATAGAGATTGTAGTATCCGTCCGGAACATCAAATTGCTCCACATCCAGATAATAGGTAAAGCCGTACAGCGTAGTGCCGTCCGATGCTGCGCTCTGCTTTGCATCAACAAAAATATCCAGGTTGATGTCGCCTTTGTCTGCTCCTACCCGATAAAGAGAAACTCTGAACAATGTTGCTTCAAGAGGTGTCTTGTAGTTGATTTTCAGAACCGTATCGTCTGTAACATAGGCTCTTACATATTCTTTTTCAAAATCCGTTGTGGATTTAAATGTCGTTACCTGCGCCGGAGCTTTCACCTCGGAAAGCGCCGCAAAAGCGCTGTCTGTCGGCACAGTAAGCACTATAAGCACCGCGGCAAGTGCAATTGATGCAAATCTCAAAATCCTTTTTTTCATATAGCCTCCTGTGATAATTACTGTTTTGTGCAGATGCTCTCTGACAGAGCAGATATTTCCCGATACAGCCGGAAGTCATTCTACGGTTTCTCAGAAAAATTTCCTTTAGATAGGAAAATATATCATTTTTCATGTATACTAAAAAAGGCATCCTTATGGATGTCTTTTTGATTTGGTGCGGATAAAGGGATTCGAACCCCCATGATGTTACTCACACGGACCTGAACCGTGCGCGTCTGCCAATTCCGCCATATCCGCAGATGGTAGTCCTACCGGGAATCGAACCCGGGTTACCGCCGTGAGAGGGCGGTGTCTTAACCTCTTGACCATAGGACCAGATACTCTATTATTATACTATAAATTTCTCATATTTCAAGGATAAATTTAATATATAGCAAATGTTTTTTGTAAAACTGAATTGTAAAAGTAAATTCAACACCTGATGTTCGAACCATAGCTTTCCGGAAAACAGGTCTTTGTTTTGCATCAATAATTCTTTTTCATATCTGTAATACCACAGTATAGAGTATTCTTTCTCCAACAACACTCCATACTGTAGATTTTACTCCTGCAATTTACATATGTTACAGCACCAGCAGGTTGATAAGACCTATTACAAATCCTATCAGCGCGCCCAGATTGACAACCGCCTGCAATTCTTTTTTCATTACCGAAAGCACCAGCTTTTCAAACTCTCTGACGTCCATACGGTTTATCTTGTCCTCAACCACAGCGGCTATATCTATTTTCGAGGTAAGCGTTCCCAGTTTCTCATCGATAAACTCATCGAATATCCTGTCTGTAAAGCCGCCTATGTCAAGATTAAGCGCTGCGGCTTCCTGTCCCAGAGTACGGCTTCTTACGGTTTCAATTTCGCCTTTGATTTTCAGATTAAGATATACATATCCCTCTCCGTCAAGGTACTGCATCACTTTCTGTTCAATTGGCTCTGCAAACGAAGCTATCATATCCCTGTTTACAAACATGGCAAGCATGGTATCTTTGACCTTTTCCTCCAGTATCGCTGTACCTTTTTCAGCTATGATGCCTTTGATGTCTATCTTTTTAATCTCGCCCGTCAGCTTGTCCGCAAGGGTTTCCGCAAACTGCTCCGACAGGTCCTCGCTTACAATATCAGCCACTTTAATGCTGTCTATATCGGGTTTTTTGATGCTGCCGGTTATTGCTTTTTTAATATCGTCCTGTGAGAACAGGCTGCTTTCAACCACAGCTCCGCAGGCTTTCGCTATTCTCTGCTTGTTTTTCGGTATCACTCCCGGTGTGAAAGGCAGAGTCCGGCTCCCTATTTTAACAGCCCTGTACGGTCTGAAAAGCATTCTGACCGCTATATAGTTTGTCACATATCCTATGAGCGCCCCTAAGACAAGAGGCAGTACAATATGCAGTATTTCCATTTATCCGTTCATCCTCCCCATTTTGTATCCCTCGAGGTCCAAGGCTGTAAATTTAAAGCCCGCAGCCTTGCCCGCCTCATCTATTTCTTTGAATTTGGCAATATCCCATTCCGACGGCAGAAGCTCTATTCTAACCACCTCGCCGTGATGTCTTGCTCTTACCTGCGTGAAGCCCATCTGTTTAAGTGCGCACTCCACCTTATATACAGCTTCAAGCTTTGCCTCTGTTATCTCCTGTCCGTAGGGAATTCTCGATGCCAGACACGCAAATGCAGGCTTATCCCATATGCTTATGTTTCTTTCTTTGAGCGCCTGTCTGATTTCGGCCTTGGTAAGTCCCGCATCTCTGAGGGGGCTCCATATACCGAGCTCCTCAAGGGCTTTCAGTCCCGGTCTGTAGTCCGACATATCGTCAAGATTGGTGCCGTCGGCCAGATTCGTACCCGTCTTTATCAGCTCTGAAAATATTTTTTTCTTGCAGTGATAGCACCTGTCCTTAGGATTGTTCCTGAGCACGTCCATAACGGAAATCTCTATGACTTTATGTTTAACTCCAAGTTTTCCGCAAATCTCCCTTGCGTATTCTGTTTCATCGGGAGCAAAGTTTGCGGCCGTACCCGTTACCGCCGTTACTTTATCCCCCAGAACTTCCTTTGCAAAACAGACAAGAAATACGCTGTCAACACCTCCTGACAGCGCAATAGTTATATTTCTTTTAGCGATTAAATCTTCTCTCAGTTTTTCAAGCTTATCCTTTAACAAATTCTGCTCCTCCCATAGCTTTAACCGTTTTGATTATCCTGTTTATATCATCTGTCATCTCGCCGTATTCCGCTGACGTACCCTCTGAAAACTGTACGTC
>OLOV01000868.1_pt1 | contig 25770 bp, 21 predicted proteins | sample 1672931 | NCBI WGS metagenome assembly OLOV01 (sample SAMEA3136738, study PRJEB25190) | human gut metagenome | biome: human gut; feature: human-associated habitat; material: faeces | place: Austria | collected 2013 | reverse complement strand
TTTCTCTCCCAAAAAATAGTAAATAGTTCCTTTAAATCTAATTCTTCCATTTTTTTACCTCTTTCATTTGTATTTTTTAATTATTATACATTTTAATTTTTATTTTTTCAATATATTTTTTATATGTTTTCAAAATTCTTGTTATCTAAGATTCCTAAAGCTACCCAAAATAATGGAGCTATACCTATTGTACTTATATTAAAAAACGCCTGAGCTAAATAACTAATTATCACACTCAAAATAATAAATATGCTTTCTTTTTTAAATATTTTTTTGATATTTGGCAGTATTACTAAAGCAATAAATGTTAAATATAAAATTAACGCTGGTATTCCAATAGTTACTGCAATATGAAGATATTCATTATGTGCTTTATCCATTATTCCTTTTGCTCTTTGTATAAAATCTATACTTGTTTCAGTTAAGTTTTCCCCTACTCCATTTTTTAAATTATCAGTTCCTACACCAAATATTGGGTGTTTTTCTATTAATTCTATTACTACTTTCCAAATTTGAATTCTATTAGAGCCTAGCTTATCATCTATTCCACTTGTTTTTACAACTGTTACATCATTTTTTACTTGTTCTATTTTGATTCTAACTTTACTGCTTTGTGGTAAATATATTACTCCAAATATTGTTATAAAACATACTAATAAAATTAATGCTCTTTTTGCGTATTCTTTGTTCTTATTTTTTATTAAATATATAAGCATTAAAACACTAAAAATAGCAAATGCAATCCAACCGTTTCTTGCCTGACATGCTATTAAATTAAAGAATACTAATAGGCTTGTACAAAAGCTTATTTTATTATTTTTTGTAATATATATTATTATAAATATTGGAATTCCCATGCTTATAAAGCTTCCCATAAAATTAGTATTTCCAAAAGTTCCACATGTTCCTTTATTAAATATTGGAATTAAAGCATTTGTTGGAAGTTTAATATAATACTGCAAAATTCCTAAAATGCTTATTACAATGTATATCGCATGTAAAATATTTAGTAATATTTTATTGTTTTTGTATTTTAAAAACTTTTTTACACAAAAATATATTAGTATATACGTATAAAATGCTATCATTCCTTCGTATCTGTTTATTTCCCCTATAATTGATATTTTTACTTTACTTGAGAGCATTGTGCTTATAAACACTAATACTGCAAATGCTAGTATTACATAGTCTTTGTTATCCAATTTTAATTTCTTATAATTTACCAGTAGCAATATTAATAAAGTTATTCCTCCTATTGCTAAAATCCATATTTTGGGTAAGTTATATAGGGTTTCATTTGGAATTATTGCTATTGGTAAGGCTATTATTAGTATTGTTATGGCTATTGTGATTAGTGTTGATTTCATCTTTGTTCCTTTCTGATATATTATTACTTTATTGTTTCTGTTATTTTTCTTAGAACCTTTTTTATTATCTTTTTAATAATATTCTCTTCTGGAATACACTTGTTTACTGCTCGATCAAAGGAACTGTTGCTTAGCATATCAAAAAATTCTTTTCTTTTAGGATTTTCCTTTGCTGAAGTCACCATACTTGGATTATACTTTAGAGCTTCTTCAATACTAACCTGTTCATATTTCATTTTGCCTTTTATTTTTTCAAATAACCATTTTCCTTTTTCTGAGTTTACAATAACTAGTGAAGTTCCCTTGTTATCATTCATTTTAGGTAAGACATAATTAATTCCCCAAAAGTCTGCTAATGTTATATCGGATTTTCTGTTATAATTTTTACATTTACAGTTATAACAAGATGGTCGTAAAATTAAATTGGATAAAAAAGCTTTCATATACATGTCTTTTGTTTGATCTTTTTTATAACTGTTTGTTTCATTATATTGTATTTTTAAATTAAAATTTTTCCAACCGTTATCTTTATTCCTAAAATCGATATTTTTTGGAATATCTTTATCAATTTTTTTTCTATAATCTTTATATTTTTTCCATACCATTGGAGATGGAACTCCATGACAAATTATATCTTGAGTGTATAATTTATTATAGTCTTTTTGTAAATATGAATATAACCCATCTATTTGACAAGGTGTACCTGTAAATAGCACATATCTATCATTTTCCAAAAATTCTTTAGTTTTGATATAACAGTCTCCAATTTGACTTTGTACATATTTTGAACCTCTAAATAGTTTTAAGTCGTTCTTTTTTTCTACAAATGAATGAACTACGTCAAAATTATCATTAAATTTAGCTCCAAAGACTACTCCTCCTTGGTTTAAAATTTCTTCTGCAATTAATGTAAATATTCCTCCTGAAGAGCTTTGTTTTCTTATAGTTTCATTATTGTTTATGCAAGCATATGCCTTAGGTTCATTATTTGTAATTTTCTTTTTATTCGCAATAGGGCACACCGTTTCACATAAATTACATCTATGACATTTTTTCTCATCAACATTTGGATATTTAAATCCCTCTTCGTCTTCTTTCATGATTATGGCATTTTTAGGGCATACATTACTACAAGCATAACAACCACAACATTTACTTGTTACCTTAATTTGTATCATATTTTTTATTTCCTTTCATCATAGCTAAAAGTTTATTTATAGGCTTTTTAAACATTTTTCTTTCTTCTTCTTTCATCCCTAAATACCACATTAGCAACATATAAATTATAACATATAAAACTATCTTAAATGCAAAAACTATGATGCTATAATTTTTTATAAAGTTGTTAATTCCTATTCCAATTATAAATGTAATTGCAACTGGAATAGTCATCCTAAAAATATTCTTCCAAAAAGCAATAATATCTATGTTTATTTTTTTATAATAGTATATGTTCATTATAATAATTTGTCCTACTATTAATGCAATTGCTGTTCCTGTTGATGTCCCTATTCCACCATATTTTTTGGCCAAGGGAATACTTAACATTATATTTAATATGGCAATAAAGAAGAATACTATTGTTCTAAATTTATACTTGTTTTTAGCTTGAATAATATTTAGTCCAACATTTTGTATTAAAGGAACTGTTACTGGTATCATTAAAATGCATGCCATATAATATGCCTGTTCATATTCTTTGCCAAATAAAGTTAAAATAAAAAATTTTCCAAATAGCACAAAGCCAGTAATAATTAGTGCCATAATAATATATTGAATTCTTCCTGTCTTTATAAAAATATTTGTAAATTGTTTGTCACTTGAGTTTTGTGCTTCCATTTTAGCAACTTTTGGAAGTAGTACCCCGCTTATTGCTGTTGAAAACGATAAATACATTGTATTAAATTGTGCAGCAACAGCATAAACTGCTACAGCGACTGTTCCTGATACTGTTCCCAGTATAAAATTATCCACACTCCAATTAATTTTATCTATGATACTATTTAAGAAAATAAAGAAAGAATATGCAAATATTTCCTTTAATAATTTAAAATCAAAACCATTAAATTTTAATTTAATATTTAAATTCTTTAAACAATACAACATATTTGTAATTAAACAAATTGCATTTACAATTGTTGTTAAAATTGCTAATGTTATTGACTTATACCCTAACAACAACAATGGAATCATTATTATTGGCATTAAGATAATTCTTATAATATTTAGACATTTTCTAAATATAAATTTTTCATATGCCGTAATAATTGAACTAAATATGCTAAACGGAAATGTTATTATTAAATTAAATGTTAATATTGCCATTAATATTTTTGCCTTGTGTATTTCTTCATAATTCATGCTTTGTCCAAACATTTTATCAACATTTAAATATAATATTGTACCCATTATACCTGCTATTATTCCAATAATAGTATAGATTATAAAGAACATTCCGTGTAAATTACTTTCACTCTTCTTATCATTTTTTGCCAAGAATTTGGAAGTATATATAATAATTGCATTTCCAAATCCTAAGTCTAAAACAGTTAAATATGATATTACTGATACCACTAATGAATATAATCCATACTCAGATTGCCCTAACATTTTTGTCAAAAAAGGGGTATATGCAATACCTATAATCATGTTTAATATTATTACTACATAAGATAATATTGCTCCAATTTTTATTTCTGCACTCTTATTCACCTTTTTATTTTTACTCCTTTATATCTAATGCTTTTTTCAAAAAATCTAAAGACTTTTTACGCTCTTTTTCTAGTATTTTATAAGCAATTGTATAATCAGCTTGTAAGATTTGATTATTAATTTTGCCTTTATAATATCTATTTTCTAGTTGAAATTTTAATAATAATGTTGTTATTCTTGAATTCATACTAGTACCATTGTGTTCTCTATTAAAAACAATAAATGGAACATTATATAATATTGCAAAAACACATGAATGGAAAGAATCTGTACATATTAAAAATGCATTTTTTTCTAAATATAAAAATTCACTCGGCCCAGTTTGGTAAAATGGACTATTTTTGTCTGAAATGTCAATTATTTCGCAATCATTTTCTTTCGCAATTCTATTAATTTCATCATTTTTATCTTTAGAAATATTTCCTAAAAAATATTTTAATATGTATTTTTTATTTATTGCTTGCTCTGGTTTCATAATTACTTTGTCCCAGTCATTTGAAGTCAACATCATTGTAGGATCAATTAAAACTTGTATGTCTCTTCTTTGTGTAAGTTTTTCCACAATCTCTTTTCCCTGATATTCTCTTACTGAAATTGCTTTAAAATTAGCAATTTCGTTTGAAATTTTATTCTTATACTCATTTGGAACATCATTTATTCCAAATGAAGCAGCATAGGATATTCTTTTATTTGGGCTTATAAATTTAAGTATATCTAGGTTACTTAATCTATTGAAGTATGGATTCCAAACTTGATCTGAACCAACAACAACATATTCAAATTTTTCTTTGATTTTAGGATGTCTAAAGTCAACAGTGTATTTTGAATACTTAATTTTCTTATTAAATTCTTCAAATTGTTTTTTTCTTAATCTTATTTCTCTTGTATTAGCCTTTCGTTTTAAAATACTTTTTATAAGTTTTTTAACTTTTATGCTTAGCCTCTTATCCTCATCATGAATTACAGTAACATCTGCTCCTAATTCTGTTAATTTCTGTTGAAGTGCAAAGCATTGTAGTTTATTTCCATAATTATTATTATCATATATTGTTACAATTCCTACCTTCATAGTGTCATCTCCTATAATAATTTATAAATCTTTAATAGCATTTTTAATTCTATAGTTTTTTTTCTCTTTATCATTTTGTTTAAACAAATAAGATACCATTTTTTATTATTAATATTGTCAATAATATCACAATATTTACTTCTATAGATAAATTCAATATTATTTATATTAAAGAACGCCTTCAACACCCTAAGCTGAAGTTTGTTATCAGGAAATTTTTGTTGTTTGTAAAATGCTATTTGTTCTTCTAATGATTTAATTATTCTTTCTGCTCTAGTATTTTCATTTTTTACTGTTAAACCATCTTCGTTTAAATAATACTTATATATCACATCGTTTATAACAGAACTTGTTTTTACATATTTCATATATTCAAAATTAAATTTTGCATCTTCCCCTATTACTTTTGTTTCATCAAATTTAATTTTGTTTTCTGTTATAATTTTTCTTATATATATCTTATTCCAATTTGTATTAAACAAGCCTTTTTGTTGTAAGTAGTCTATATATTTAAAATTATCTTCTTTGTGTTCAAATGAAGTATTTTTGACATTTCTTGGTGGATTAGTCTTTTTTTCATTATAACTAATATAATTTCCCGTAACAATATCATAATTATTTTTATTCATGATGTTCATCATTGTTTCTAACGTATTGTCGCAATATAAATCGTCAGAATCGATAAACATAATATACTTTCCTCTTGCTTCCTTTAGTCCAATATTTCTAGAAGAGCTTGGTCCTTCATTTAGTTTATTAATTAGTCTTACTCTTTTATCTTTAATTGTTTCACATATTTCTCTTGTTTTATCTGTAGAACCATCATTCACAATAATTAATTCAAAATCCTGGTAAGTCTGTCTTAATACTGAATTAATTGTTTCTAATATTGTATTTTCACAATTATATACAGGCATAATTATAGTAATTAATTCCATAATTCAATCACCTTATCTCTAGCTTTTTTTAATTTTCCTTTTATTTTTATATACATCATTTTTTTTAGTCCAATTATTTTATGAATAACCTTTTTAAAATTTCCTTGTCTATATTCTCCCTTAAAAATGTTCACATCATCTGTTCTTTTGGTTGGTTCACGTAGTTGAGTATTAAATTTTATGGCTTCATTGATACTTGCCTCAAATATTACTATACTGCTTAAGCTTTCTACAAACTTTTTACCTTTTGGGCTATTTATTAGCATTAATGATATTCCATCTTTATGCTTTATTCCTGTATATCCCCAAAAATCTCCTATTGTTATATCTCCTATTCTCTTAGTTTGAGCAAATGTACATTTATAACAATTTTCTCTATAATCCATTCCTTTTAAAAATGCATAAAAATATTCACTTTCATATTTATTTTTTTTTGAAATCAATTTATTATTTTTTTTTGCAGTTAAAACAAAGCCATCTATTCCTCTAAAATTCACATAATCAAAGTCTTTTTTTATTTCTTCTTTTAACATTTTTTGAGCTGGAACACCATGGCATACTAAATCTACACATATTAAATTTGCATAATTTTTCCCTAGAAAATTATACAATCCAGCTACTTGGCAAGGTGTACCAATAAAAAGTACTGTTTTGCCATTTACTAAATCTTCTTTCACATTTCTGAATATGCCTTTCACATAGGCATGAACATATTTTGAGCCTGGAGTTTTAGTAAGTTCATTTTCATTATTTATCCTAAAAAAGCTAACATCTTTATTATCATCTAAATATGAATTAACAGCATATACTATACCTTTACTTGCTATTATTTCTCTTGAAAATTCAAATGCCAATCCTCCTGATGCTGATGCTTTATGTATTTTATCATCTTTGGAAAATGCCGCATAACACTTAATTGGTTCTTTTAAATTTTCCACTAAGTTTAATGCTGGGCACCTCTTTTTGCATAAATTACAGGAAATACATTTTTCTTTTTCAATTTTTGGATATATATACCCTTGTTCATCTTCCACCATCTTTATTGCATTCTGTGGACAAATATTGAAACATGCATAACATCCATAGCATTCTTCTTTATTGCAAATCATATATCCTCCTATAAATTCGATTTTAAATAATTAAGAGTATGTTTTCTTTCATTATTTAAAATTTCTTTCACTTTTTCATAATCAATATATGTATTCATTTTTACTTCTAAATCATCTAATTCATCTAATTCTCTGTCACTTAAGTTTAAGCGTTCTAGTAAATCTCCCAGTTTTTCACTATTCGTTTTTCTAATTAAAGTCACAAATTTTTTTTCATATATTATGGAAAAAATACTTCCATGAAAAGTATCTGTAATAACATAATCTGCATTTTTAAAATATGCCAACATTTTAAACGGATTTGCAACAATATTTTTATCTGCATATGAATTGTAATAACCTAAACTTATAATTTTTTTATGATGCTTGTCCGCAAATGCTCTTATATATTTACTTTCTTTTTCTGTTATTCTTCCACAATAAGAATATACAACAATATAATTTTTAATTTTTATTTGTGGAAGCTCCATTTTGGATATATCTGAAACCAATACTGGATCTAAATTTACTTCTGGTTTTATTCCTGTTAATTCTTTTACTATATTGTATGAATTTTTATCACGAACTGAAATGCTTGATATTGATTTCAGCATTTTGGATACTTCAGTATCTATTTTATATCTTTTTAGTCTTTCTCCTGTTGTATACCCAAAAGAGGCAGCATAAGTTAAAACATTTTTTCTACCATATCCAAAAAGTTCTTTTGAATATCCTACAGTTTTACTACTTTGTGTACAGTTAAAAACCTCATCGCTTCCAATAACCAATTTGTCAATTTTAGGATTAAAACACTTTTCTTTTTTTACTCCTAAATATTTCGGAAGCCATATATAATTATATAATACTGCAAATTTTACACTTGTTATTTTTTTCTTTATTAGCTTACCTATTGAAAGTTTTGATACATTGTCAATATTTTTTTCATTCGATACAGGATCTCCAGCATGAAAATCCACAAAGCATACCTGATTATTATTCTGTTCTAACATTCTTTTTAGGCAAAATGCTTGCATAAAAGAGCCATAATTTCTTATACGTTGCATAGACATTATTCCAATTTTCATTTTTTACCATTCCATTCATTTATTATATTTTAATTATTCCTTTATTTTTTAGTACTAAATAACATTTTAAAATCAATATTCCTAAATTGTATCCAAAAATTTTAAAAATCCTATTGCTCATCTTTACTCTGTAATTGGCATCATTTTTCAGTATGTCTTTTAGCTGATATATTTCCTGTTTTAAAGCACTGTTACAATTTTTTCCATTCATAATAGTTAGTAATATTATGTACTGATATGCTAAATAATTTAAATAAATTATTTTAATTTTTGTGTTTGAGTATTCATAATTATACCAGTATTTTATTATTTTAAATAGAGACAATATGCTCTTTTCACTGATAGAATTTGTTATAGAACCTGCTCTTTGTTGCCTATAGACGTAAATATCTTGGTTAATTACTTTGAGTGATTTTATATGTAAGTATAGCTTCAATGACCAGTCTATATCTTCTGATAGTAGTTCTTCATCAAAAAATATATTATTATCAATAATAATGTCTCTCCTTACTATTTTATTACATGCTGATATTGATATAGTTCCATCTTGTACTTTCTTAAATAATAAATCTTCAAAATCTATATTATGGTATAATTCGTTTTCTTTAAAGTACCTATATTTATTTTTATTTTCATAAAAGTAAATCCATTTGAATTGTATCACATCTTCTCGTAATTGTGCAATAGTTTCTTTGAGTGCAACTTTTTTATTAATAAAGTCGTCACTATCTACAAACATTAAGTATTCTCCTTTTGCTTCTCTTATTCCAGTATTTCTTGCTCCAGACAGTCCTTTATTATTTTGATGAATTGTTCTAATATTATTATATTTATTGGCATATTTGTCACATATATTTCCACTATTATCTGTTGAACCATCATCTATTAAAACAATTTCATAATTATCTAACTTCTGTATGAGTATGCTATCGATGCACTTTTCAATATATGTTTCAACATTATATACAGGTATTATAATTGTTAATTTTATCATCTTAAACTCCTTAAATTTTTGTCAATATTGATTGATATGGTAAAATCTGTCCTCCATTAATTGTTAATGATCTATACATATATGCAATGCCTAAAATTATTACAATAACATATATAAATTTTCTCTGGTTTTCAATTACAACTTTTAGCATATTGGGTATTATAACTGCTAAATATGGTAAAAAATATAACTGTAATCTTGAAAAAATCATACTATTTATTCCCATTATAGAAAATGCTAACATAAAAACTAACATAATAATATCTTCTTTGCCATGTTCATTTTTTAATAAATACTGTTTTTTTGTAAATAGTATGATTAATAGGGTCATCATTGTAATAATAGAATATGCATATCCATTTGCACCAATAGTATCATCTTTATTAAAATAATTCAAATATTTTGTAGTATTAATATTAAATATACTGTTCGCTTTTAGTAAAATTGTATCTAATCCAACATATAACATTAAAATTGTCAAGGATACAATTATTATGTTTTTTTTATTCAATTTCATGTTTAAAATAAAATACATTGGTATTGTTATTATTGCTGTTTTATGAAATGTACATGCTATAAAAATGCAGAATAAATATTTTTTTAAGTCTTTATTATATATGTATCTAATAGCATATAAAAATATAGCAATTGCAATCCATTGTCTTAATATATTAAAACTTGAATAATAAAAATATAACGATATAAACAAGAAATATCCTAGTTCAAAATAATCTGTATGTTTTCTAATAAAATTTATTACCAATATATTAATAATAATAGCTACACTCAAAAATAAAAATTGTGAATTTTGTGTAAATAATTGAATCCCCTTAATAAGAATTCCAAATCCAATTTCGTCATTTTTTAAAGAAAGCTTATGTGATAAATAATAGCTAAACCACTGTTGATAGCTAATATAATCGGTTCCTACATTATACCTTAATCCACATACAAGTATAGGAATAAGTATAGCAAATGCTCCAATAATTATTGAAGCTTTTATATTTTTCTTTTTTGTTATTCTTGCAAAAAAATTTAATATTGTGGATATAAATAAATTTAATATATATACTATCATTTGTTCTCCTTAATCTATTGATATATCTTTCTCAATTTTTCTTCTATCTTATTAAACCCATAATTTTTAACTATCTTTTGTGTTTGAGCTCTAAAGTAATTACAAACTGCTTCATTTTGCTGTAAAAATATGATTTTTTCTTCTAATTTTCTCACATCATTATTATTAATGATATATCCATTTTCCCCATCAACTATCAGATCTCTATTTCCTCTACAATTTGTAGCTATTACTGGTAATCCTGATGCCATTGCTTCAATAACATTAACTGGCAATCCCTCTCTATAGCTTAATGATAATAGTATATTTGATATTTTCATTAGCTGCGGAACATCCTGCCTATATCCTAATACATATACATTATTTTGTAAATTATATTCGATTATTTTATTTTTGTAAAATTGTTCCAACCTTCCTTTTCCAACTAATAATAATTTTATTTTTTTATTAGTTTTTGTTAATTCCTTCATTGCCTCTATTGCTAGTATTTGGTTTTTATTTTTATTTAGCTCTCCAACTTGTAATATAACAAAATCATCTTTTTCTAAGTTAAGATTTTGCATAAGTTCATTTTTTTGTTCATTTAGCAAGTCTGTGCTAAATTTTTCTATATTAATTCCTGCACCATTAACTAATTCTATTTTTTTGCATTTTTTAAAATTTTCCTTTGCTAACTCATAATCTTCCTTGTTAATGGTAATTAAACAGTCTGTATACTTTGATAATACTTTCTCTATTGTATAATATATCATCCAATTTTTTATTGGTGCATTTTTGTAAAAATGGAATCCATGAGCTGTATATATCACTCTAGTTCCTCTTTTTCTTGCTTTTTTGCAAGCAAACCTGGTAATTGCACCACAAATTGGTGTATGACAATGTACTATATCAATTTGTTCATCATTTAATATTTTTTTTGTCTGCTTATATGCTTTTAGATTTTTTAAATTTATAGGATTTCTCGAAAATTCAATATTTTTAATTGATATTTGATTTTCTTGTAATTCTTTTTTAAACTCTTCTAATCTTTTTTCATCAATATTACCTGTAACATTAAAATTAGATGCCACAGAAACTTTATACCCCATTTCTTTTAAAATTTTGATATTTATCATATTGAATTGTTCTATTGTAGACGGTACTGTTGTTAAGATAATTGCTTTTTTTGGTGGTGTTTGTTTCTTTTTATATTGCCCAACTTCTTCTTTTATTCCTTCCTCAAATTTTATAGTTGTATACCCAAAATCTTCTCTTGCCTCTTTATTATCAAATGTGCGTGTTTCACCCATTCTCAATACTTTCTCCACAATGTCTTTTTTACCAAATGTGATAATTTTAAATAAATAAGCTACTGCTACGCTTATAAACATTGGTATTGGTATAAATATTGTTTTTTTGTCTAAATACTTAAGTATTAATTTTAGCATATTTTTTATTGTGATTGGCTTTTCTCCAGATAGGTTGTAGCTTTTATTTTTTGTTGTCTCAGGATTCATTAATACTTGATAATATGCTTTTCCTAAATCTCGTGCATTTACAGGTTGTATTTCAGATTTCCCTCCTGCTATTAATGGATAAATACGCATTTTGTCCATCATTTTTATGAATTTGCTTATATTATGATCGCACATATCTCCATATATCATTGTTGGTCTTAATATTGTTATATCTATTTTTCCTTTTGATTTTTCTATAACTTCTCTTTCCATTTTTTTATATTCAGTAGATGCCATTTTGAATTTTGAAAATATTCCTGTTGTATGTACAAATATTATTCTTTTAACATTATTTTCTAGTGCCGCTTCTAAGATTTTCAATGAATAGTTTATATTATATATTTCAACAATTGTATCTATTCCTAGACATGCTTTTTTTAAGAATTTAATATCTTGTAAATCTCCTACTGCGATTTCATAGTTTAGTCCTGTTTCTTTAAGAATTTTTTCACTTTTTACATTTCTAATTATGCATCTAATTTTTTCTTTGTAATTATTTTTCTTTAATTCTTCTATGAAATATTTTCCTGTATGTCCTGTTATTCCTGTTACTAATACCATTGGTTTTTCTACACCTCAATTTTTTCTTTGCTTCCTTCTACAACTCCATCATGTTTAAAAACTTTAATTATTGTTCTAAAGAAAATCTTTATATCAAAAACTAAAGACATCTTTTCCACATATTCACCATCAAATTTTGCTTTAACTGATATTTCTAGTTCATCTCTACCATTTACTTGTGCCCATCCTGTTAGTCCTGGTTTTATTGAATTTGCATTGTACTTATCTCTTTCTTCTATTAAATCTTCTTGATTCCATAGTGCTGGTCTTGGTCCTATAATGCTCATTTGTCCCTTTAATATGTTTATTATTTGTGGTAATTCGTCTATGCTAGTTTTTCTGAAAAATTTCCCACTTTTTGTTATGTATGTCTCTGCATTTTTTAGCATGTGAGTAGGTATATCGTTTGGAGTATCTGTCCTCATTGTTCTAAACTTGTATATATAAAATTCTTTTTTGTTTTTTCCAATTCTCTTCTGTTTGAAAAATACTGGGCCTTCTGATTCTAATTTTATTATTATTGCAAATATACAGAAAAATGGTAATAATATTATTAATGCTATTAAAGAAAAAGTAAAATCTATTACATTTTTTATTATAATATATCTTTTCCCCATATCATTTTCCTTCTTTCTAGGCAGTTGCCATTTCTATTTTTATTTGTTCGTCTTTTGCCTTTTTTTCTATTTCTTCCCTTGAATTTTTTATTTCGATATTTACTTCATCTGGAGTATGATATGTAGGCACAACCTCTCTTATTGTTTGCTCCATTATATTTAGTGGAGTATCTTCACTTTTTATTACAGCTCTTAGTTTATCCAATTTACTTTCTAATTCAGAATAAGTTATATCTGAAAGCTCTCCAATAAATATTTTATTATGTGCTGTTTTCTTTAAGCCTTCTTCTGTCATTAGTAGTTCTTCGTATAGTTTTTCTCCAGGTCTTAAACCTGTTATTTTTATTGGTATATCAACATCTGGTTCTAGGCCTGATAGTTTTATTAAGCTAACTGCTAAATCATATATTTTTACTGGCTCACCCATGTCAAGCACAAATATCTCTCCGCCCTTTGCAAATGTCATTGCTTGAAGTACTAATCCTACTGCTTCTGGTATTGTCATAAAAAATCTTGTTATTTCTCTATGTGTAACTGTTACAGGTCCTCCTGTTGCAATTTGTTTTTTGAATAATGGCACTACTGAACCATTGCTTCCTAAAACATTTCCAAATCTTACTGCTGCATATTCTGTATTGCTTACTTTGTTTTTTGCTTGCACAATCATTTCGCATAGTCTTTTTGTTGCTCCCATTATGTTGGTTGGATTTACGGCTTTATCTGTTGAAATAAGTATCATTTTTTTAGCTTGATACTTGTCTGCACAATTTGCAACATTAAATGTTCCAAATACATTATTTTTTATTGCTTCAAATGGACTTATTTGCATTAATGGAACATGTTTATGTGCTGCTGCATGAAATACTAAATATGGTCTGTATTCTTTGAAAATCTTTTCAAGTCTTGCTATATCTCTAACACTTCCAACTACTGGAATTATCTCTATTTTTTCATCATAATGATTTTGCCTTAGTTCCATTTCTATGCTATATAGATTGTTTTCATATATATCAAATATTACAAGTCTTTTAGGGTTATATTTTACTATTTGTCTGCAAAGTTCAGAACCTATTGAACCTCCTCCACCTGTAACTAATATAGTTTTGTTCTCTATTAACTCTCCTATGTTATCATTATTTAATGTTATAGGTTCACGACCTAATATATCATCTATTTCAACATCTCTTAAATTTTGCATTACATTTTTGTTTTTTATTATATCTGCTGTTCCTGGCAATACTCTAAGTTTTGCTCCTGTTTCTTGGCATATATTTAAAATTTCTTTTTTATCTTTTGCAGATATGTTTGCTATTGAAAAGAAAATAGTTTCAACATTGTTTTTCTTGCATATTTCTTTTATTTGATACCTGTCTCCTAGAATTTTTGCACCTGAAATTGTGTATCCTATTTTATTTTGATTATCGTCTATTAACCCTACTAAGTGATATGTTCCTCTAATTGATGAAGTTTTTAAAGCTTTTATTATATCTCTTGCTGCCTCTCCTGCTCCTATTATTAATAGCTTTTTCTCTTCTCCTTTTTTAGGTTCTTTTCCTACTGTTGTTAAAATAAATCTTATAATTACTCTGTATGAAACTATGCCTACTGCAATAAGTATATTTGCTAATATAATCTGTTTGTAGCCTACCGCTGGAAATTTAAAAATATAGCTTATTAAAAATACTATTAATCCTGAAAATGCTGATAATGATATGTATTTTATGTAATCTTTTCCATTTTCATATCTCGTAATATTTTTATATACTCCAAATAATTGAAAAATAATTTGATATACTACTACTGATACAATTATAGTATTTGAAATAAGTGTATTGTATTTTTCAGTAAAAACAACATTGTTGCTTGTTAATAAAAATGCACTTGCCAAATAAGCCAAACAGATTGTAATTATGTCAATCACAAATAGTACAACTACTCTGTATTTTCTCAAGGATTTCATTTGTAGACTTCCTCCTTCTTGTTTTATCTATTATATCCTGTTTTGTTTATTATTTTGTTACTAATTTCTTTTACTGTTTCAGTTGGGATATAGTTTTCTTTACCAAATAATTCTTGGTGAAGTTCTATTACGTTTTTTTCTAGGTTTACAGGTGGTCCATACCATACTCCACCTAACATTATTCCTTTTGTCTCATAAGGCCAACCCTGGCTCTCAACTATTGAATAAGAATATATCTTTGGTACTAGTGCAAGTATATCTGTTGCACTTATATTTGTATATACTTCTGGTAATAGCTTGTCTACTAATCTATTTAATTCTGTTACATTCATAGTTTTTGCTTTTTCAAATACGGCCATTACTACAGTTCTCATTCTTTCTGTTCTCTTGTAGTCATTATCAATTTTTCTTATTCTTCCATAAGCTAATGCTTGTTCTCCGTCTAATAGATATGTGCCACCCCCAGGTATTCTAGGTATTGATCCTGCTTCATCATCTGTTACTGTTAAAGTTACTCCTCCTATTGCGTCTATTATATCTTTTGTTGCAGTAAAGTTTACTGTTGCAAATTCTGTTATATCCAAATCCAAGTTTGTGTTTAATGTACTCATTGAAAGTGCTGGTCCGCCAAAAGCATACGCATGGTTTACTTTGTCTAAGCCTCTTCCTGGTATGTTTAAATATGTGTCTCTGTATACTGATACTAGTTTTATTTCTTTTGTATCGTGATTTATACTTGCAATCATTATACAATCGCTTCTGCTACCTGAATATGTATCTTCCCTAGTATCTATACCAAATATAGCTATATTTCTATATCCACTTAATGTTTCTTCTATGCCTGTATTTACTTCTATTTCTTCTTTTGGTATATCTACATAATTGATTTTATTTAATTTATTAAGTACAAAAAAAGCTATAATTGCTACTAACACAATTATTACAATTAAAATTATAAGAAATACTTTTAAAAATTTTTTCATATTTTCCCTCGACTTTTTCCACTAAAATATTTACAAATACATTATATATTTATGTTATATTAATGTCAATATTTTTTTCTAAAATACATTATTTTCCACTTGTTTGCGTAAGAGACGAGCAAAGCATAGCTTGACTTGCTTTTGAATATATTGTATAATAGTTTTCAAAATTAATTATTTTAGTTTGATAAAATTTAAGGGAGATTTATTTCGAATGAAAAAAAATATACAAAAATTCAATAATATTAAGGAGATAATATATCACTCAGCTAGTACATATTCTAATAATATTGCTTTTACAGTTAAGAACAAAAATGGAAATAAAGTTGATTATATCAACCATACTTATACTGATTTATTAAATGATATAAATTGTTTTGGCTCTGCTTTATATAAGCTAGGTCTAAAAGATAAAAGAGTTGCTGTTGTTGGTCATAATAGTTATGAATGGGCTGTTGCACACCTTAGTAATTTGTTAGGTGGCATAGTTTCCGTTCCTTTGGATAAAGGTTTGCAATTAGGCGAGCTTGAAAATTCATTAATTCGAAGCCAAGTTCAAGCCGTTGTTTTTGATGATAAATTAAAAGATATAATGCTTGAAATAAAAGAAAACAATAAGACTAATATAAAATACTTTATTTGCACTAGCAAAACTCAAGATTTTCTATATTTTTATGATTTACTTTTAGACGGCAAAGAAATTTTGGGAAATGGTAATACAGAATATGTTGAACATAAAATTGATTCAAAGAAAATGAGTATATTGCTTTTTACCTCTGGAACAACATCAAAATCAAAAGCTGTAATGCTAAATCAATATGGAATTGCCACAAATGTATATGATATGCTACTGGTAGAAAGCTTTTACAGTACTGATGTAAATATTGCATTTCTTCCATATCATCATATTTTTGGTTCAACTGGGATGATAGTAATGCTAGCTTCTGGTGTAAAAACAGTTTTTCCTGATGGTTTAAAGTATATACAAAAAAATTTAGTTGAATATAAGGTTTCAGTATTTGTTGGTGTTCCAGTTCTTATTGATAAGATGTATTCAACAATATTAAAAGAAGTAAAAAAGCAAGGTAAAGACAAACTTGTAAACTTTATGCTACACCTTAGTAATATACTTATGAAATTGCATATAGATATAAGAAGAACTTTATTTAAACAGCTAATTAATGCACTTGGTGGAAATATGCGTTTTATAATTTCTGGTGGTGCTCCTTTAGATAAGAAAGTCGCAAAATGGTTTAATGATATTGGAATACACCTAGTTCAAGGATATGGTTTAACTGAAACATCCCCTGTTATTGCAGCTGAAAATGATACTTCAGTTAGGTATGGATCTGTTGGTAAAGCTATGGGAAGTTTAAACATTAAGATTCAAAATAAAGATAAAGAAGGTATGGGAGAAATTTTGATCAAAGGTCCTAATGTAATGCTTGGATATTATAATGAACCAGAACTAACAAAAGAAGTTTTAAAAAATGGTTGGTTCCATACAGGAGACCTAGGTTTTATTGATAAAGACGGCTTCTTATTTATAACTGGTAGAAAAAAAGATTTAATTGTTCTTAAAAATGGTAAAAAAGTTTTTCCTGAAGAGCTTGAATTATTAATAAATAGATTAGATTTTGTTGAAGAATCTTTCGTTTATGGTCTTCCAAGTAAAGAAGATAAAAATGATGTTAAAGTTGCAGTAGAAGTTGTATTAAATGAAAAAAACATAAAAGAAAAATACCCAAATATAGCTGAAAATGAAATTCATGACATTATTTGGAATGAAATTAAAGAAATAAATAAAACATTACCAATGTATAAATACATTAAACATTTAGAGTTAAGCAAAGAACCACTAATCAAAACTACTACAAATAAAATTAAAAGAAAAGAAGAATTGAAAAAAGTTTTAGGAGAGCAATAAAAGCTCCCCTATTTTATTTTTTTAATACAACTCTAAAATCCACATTTTCCAACTTTGGATTCCAATATTTCAAAGCAGATAAACCTTTATCTATTGTCATTATAATTGTCAAACAAATTAATATTATCCAAATATTCTTATTTGAAAAATGTTTTCTTATTGTTTTTGTAAATGTTTGAAGTCTAGGATAAATCACTTTCATAAAGAAAATGCCAGCTAGTCCAAAAAACAATGAAAAAATTAGGCATATTCTACCATTTATATTTAAAAAATAATCTGTATAATCCCACCATCTCAAATGAAATAATACTTCTAAAAATACTGAAGCAATATATTCAAGAACTGTGGCAATTATAGTTATAATACCATATATTGCAAATACATTCTTAATCTTTTTCTTTTCAATCCACTCAATAATTAAAACCATTGCAACAGCCCCATATCCATAAATAGGACAAATAGGGCCATGCAGAAATCCTCTATCTACATAAGTTCCATACACACTAAATGCATACGCAACTTCTAAAAACCAGCCAAGAAAACTACTTATGAAAAAATATATAAATAAATCTTGAATTTTTATTAAAAGCTCCTTCTTTTTCATATTTCTATCACCTTTTCTTTAATACTATACCATAAAAAGAATTAATTGGCAATGTTTTTTTAGCTTTCTATCTGTTATAATTGGTTTTAAAAATAATATATTTGTATTAGGTGATTTTTATGAGAATATTGCTTGTTAGGAGAAATCATCTTTGGTTTTTCCTACTTTTTTTAATTCCTATTTTTTCTTTGCTTGTTAGAAATATGATTTGCTTTGCCAAAGTGGAAAAACAGAATACTCAAAATAATTCACTTAATTATATTTTTAATAATACTGAAAAAAAGGTATACCTTACTTTTGATGATGGACCAACTACAAAAGTTACGCCTAAAATATTAGATATTTTAAAGAAAGAAAATATACCTGCAACCTTTTTTGTTGTTGGAAAACACGTAAAAGAAAATCCAAATCTTGTAAATCGAGCTTTTAATGAAGGACATTTTATTGCAAACCATGGTTATAATCATAATAACAAGCTATTATATAAAAATGATGAAAGCTTTTTAAATGAAATTTTAGATACAGATAAAGAAATTGCAAAAGCAGTTGGTGTAGATAATTATACTTCACATATTTTTCGCTTTCCAAATGGATTTTGTGCTCCACTTTATAAATCTCAAAAGAAGATGTAAACAATACTTATGATGTTTTAAAAGAATCTATTGATTACCTAAAATCACAAGATTATGAATTTGGAAATTTTTATGATTTTGTTTCTAAAGAAGATTTAATGGGGTTAAATAAATAACCCCATTTAATTTTTTATTTAGTTTACACTGGCTGTTTCTTCTATTACAGTTTTTCCAGCCTGTTCCTCTATTTGTTTTCTTTCTTTTCTTTTAAAATTGATACTTAAAGCAAGATTTAATAATATTCCAAATATTGCTGCACCTGCTACACAAGGTACATTTAATCCAAAGAAAGGTATATTTCCGCCAAAAGCATATTGTCCTCCAACTCCAATAATCATTATTGTTGCAATTACTGCTATATTCTTTGAGCTAAACATATCAACTTTTTTATCTATCATTATTGCCATACCTTGTGCTGCTATTGCTCCAAAAAGGAATATCTCAAGTCCACCAATAACTGCGGTTGGTAAAGAGTATATTATATTTATAAGAGGAGTAAAACATGCTACTACCATTGCTATAATTGCTGCTCCAATTAAAACTGAAGTTGAGAAAACCTTTGTAATTGCCATTGCACTTATATTTTCTCCATAATTTGTACCTGCTGGACCTCCAACAAAAGCTGAAACCATGTCTCCTATTCCATCTCCAATTAGGTTTAATCCTAATTTATCTGCTAAATTATATCTCTTAGAAGATTTTTTCTTTTTTGCTAAATCATTTATATAAATATCTAATTGATAGATATGTGCTGTAGACTCTGGTATTGTTGCTATAGCAATAGGCATAATTGCCGCTACTGCAAGCCATGAAGGTTTTGGCAATGTAAATATTGGAAGTGCAAATATTCCTGATGATGCAGTTTCTGGAAGTACTCTAAACAAATCTATTCCAGTAGTTAGTTTAATAATTAATGCAACTACACAACCTAATATCGGTCCAAACAATATTGGAAGTTGCCCCCACACACCTTTTAAATATACTGAGAAAAATATTGTTGAAAGAAGTGTAACTAGTGATACAACCCATGCCAAATTTGTTGCCAGAGTAATTTGGCTATCTAATACAGCACCTGCACTTGCAAGAGAACAAGCATCTGTTAAAGCATTACCTGCTAAGGTTAAACCTATTATAATTGCAACTGGACCCGTAATTGTTGCTGGAAGTACTTTTTCAATGGCATTTCTTCCAAATTTTTTTACTATAAATCCTGCTATAATTGATACAAAGCCAGACATTATTATTCCAAATTGTGCTACTGCAATTTTCTCATTAAGTGTACTATTTGCTAAACTTTCAGATGCCATAAGGCTTCCTATGGCTGTTACATAAGAAAAACTTGAGCCATAATATAATGGAATTTCTCTTTTGGTAATTAATATAAAGCATATTGTTGCAAGTCCACTCGCAAATATTGTTGTTGATATGTGGAACCCTGTAATTAAAGCAACTGCAACTGTTGCTGGAAACATTACTATAACTTGCTGTATTGCATATAATAGCAATTTCCAAAACTGTGGTCTTTCATCTGGTAAATAACCTATTGTTTCTTTTTTTTCTTTTCTTTTTTTCATAAAAAGACTCCCCCTTTTTTCTTATTTCGTTGGCTTAAATACTCATTTTTGCCCAACAAAAAAACACTAATGAAATTAGTGTTTTAAAAATTATTTGATTGTGAATAAAAATAAGAAATAAATGAATATTTGTTATTCATCTTGGCAAGATTTTTAAATTTTCTAAATCTCTTTCTTATCATTTTTTTCACCCTGCGGAATATAATACCATATTTTATTTTATAATGCAATACTAAATTTAAAAATTTTTAATATTTTTTTCAAAATCTGGCACATACTCCTCTTCATGCTCTCCTAGTTCTTGTATATATCCATTATCTAAATTTAATGAATATAAGAAATTCTCAATTTCTTCATATTCTTCTTTTGTAAGTTTTCTATTAAGCTCTGGGAAATCTTTTGCTCTGTGGGTTGGAAAATATTGTGCCATCACACTTACAAAAACCTTGTTATCTATATTATCATTTATCCATTTTAATACATCCTTTGAATTTTGTAAGTTATTTGGTAGTACTAAATGTCTAATTATTACGCCCTTTTTCATTATTCCATTTTCATCTAAAACAGGTGCCCCTACTTGATTATACATCTCTTTTATTGCTTCTGTTGCATTTTCAAAATAGTTTTTAACTCCAGAATATTTAAAAGCTAAATCATTATCATAATATTTTAAATCTGGCAAATATATATCAATATATCCATTTAACTTTTTTATTGTTTCTACATTTTCATATCCATTGGTATTATATACTATTGGAATATTAAGACCTTTTTTTCTTGCAATTTTAATAGCTTCAATTATATGATATATGTACATTGTTGGGGTAACTAAATTAATGTTTTCCACTTTTTTATTTTGCTGCTCAATAAAAATATCTGCAAGCTCCTCTATGCTTATTTCCTTTCCAAGCCTTTGTTGACTAATCTTATAGTTCTGGCAAAACACACACTTTAAATTACAATTTGAAAAAAATACTGTGCCTGAGCCGTTTGTTCCACTTATACATGGCTCTTCAAAGTTGTGAACAGATGCAAGAGCTATTTTTACCTTATCAGTTGCTTTGCATCTTCCAACTTTTCCTTCTAATCTATTTACTTTACAATTATGTGGGCATATTTCACATTTTTCTATACTACTCATTTTTTGTTCCTTTATATTATTTCTTTTTTCTAACTGAATATCCGGAAAGTTCCAACCTGTTTTCCCATTTCAAAATACTTGCCATTTGCATAAGCTATTAAATTACATTTTGTTATATCAAAACTTCCGTTTTTATCTATATACTTTTCATCTGCATCTATTGATAAAACATCTGCTATGAACATATCATGTGAACCCAAATGTCTAACTTCCTTTACCTTACATTCAATAGTTACAGGGCTTTCCTCTATACCTGGACATTTTATGTGATTTAATTTTTGCTTTGTTAACTTCATTTCTTTGAACTTATCAACATTTTTGCCTGATTTTACTCCGCACCAGTCTGTTGCAAAAGCTAAAGATGAATTTGTTAAATTAATTGCAAATTCTCCTGTTTTTTCTATTATATCATGCGAATATCTTTCAGGTCTAACTGAAATATATACTTGTGCAGGATTGGTATTTAAAATACCAGTCCATGCAACAGTTATAATATTAGAATTATCCATATCGCCTAAACTTACCATTACAGCAGGAATTGGATATATAAATGTTCCCGCTTTCCATTCAACTTTTCCCATAAAACTCTCCCTTTATTTTATTATTACAAGCTCATTATCTTTGCAATCTATTGTTACTTTTTCTTTTGGTAAAATAGTTTGTTTTATAATTTCTCTTGCAATTAATGTTTCAACTTTCTTTTGTACAAAACGTTTTAATGGTCTTGCACCATAAACTGCGTCATATCCGTTTGTTATTAAGTAGTCTTTTGCACTATTTGTTAATTCTACAGATATTTCTTGCTCAGCTAATCTTTTATTTAAGTCTGCAATAAGTAGGTCTAGTATTTTTCCAATTTCGTTTTGTGTTAATGGTTTGTAGAATACTATTTCATCTAATCTGTTTAAGAACTCTGGTCTGAAGCTTTGTTTTAATAGTTTTTCAACTTTATCTTTAGCTTCTTCTGTAAGCTCGCCTTTATCATTTATTCCTTCTAGGATGTATTCTGAGCCTAAGTTTGATGTTAATATAATTATTGTGTTTTTGAAGTCTACTGTTCTTCCTTGTGAATCTGTAATTCTACCATCATCTAGCACTTGTAATAATACATTAAATACATCTGGATGTGCTTTTTCAATTTCGTCAAATAGTATTACTGAATATGGTTTTCTACGAACTGCTTCTGTTAATTGTCCACCTTCTTCGTATCCAACATATCCTGGAGGTGCACCAATTAATCTAGATACTGAGAATTTTTCCATATATTCAGACATATCAATTCTTATAATATTGTGTTCATCATCAAATAGGCTTTCTGCTAAGGCTTTTGCAAGCTCAGTTTTACCAACACCTGTTGGACCTAGGAACATAAATGAACCTATTGGTCTACGACTATCTTGTATTCCTGCTCTTGAACGAATAATTGCATCGGATACAAGTTTTAAAGCCTTATCTTGTCCTTTAACTCTTTTTCTTAAATTATCCTCAAGATTAAGAATCTTTTCTTTTTCACTACTCATAAGTTTAGATATTGGAATATTTGTCCACTTACTTATAACATTTGCTATATCTTCATTTGTAACAGTATCTGAAAGTATTCCTTCATTACCTTTTTTAGAAAGTTCATCAAGTTTATTTCTAAGTTCTGGAAGTATTCCGTTTTTTATCCTTGCGGCAGTTTCTAAATCATAATTATTCTCGGCCTGTTCTAGTTCAAATGTATATTTAGATATATCAGATTTAACTTTTTTGATATCTTCATTAATAGATTTTTCTTCTTTCCATTTAGTACTCAACTCTTGTTCTTTACCTTTTAAATCATAAAGCTCTTCATCTATCTTTTCAAGTCTTTTTATAGAAAGTTCATCTTTTTCTTTTTTTAATGCTTCTTTCTCAACTTGTAATGTTAATATTTTTCTAGTTATTTCATCAAGAGCTGTTGGAACACTATCCATTTGAACTCTTATTGTAGCACATGCTTCATCAACAAGGTCTATCGCTTTATCAGGTAAAAATCTATCTGTAATATACCTATTTGATAAAGTTGCCGCACTAACTAAAGCTCTATCCTGAATTGTAACTCCGTGATATATTTCAAATCTTTCTTTTAAACCACGAAGAATTGTTATTGTATCCTCGACTGTTGGTTCGCAAACTGTTACTTTTTGAAATCTTCTTTCAAGTGCACCATCTTTTTCAATATACATACGATATTCGTTTAAGGTAGTTGCACCAATAACATGTATCTCTCCACGTGCAAGCATTGGTTTTAGAATATTTCCTGTATCCATTGCACCTTCAGTTGCACCTGTTCCAACAATTAAATGAATTTCATCAATAAACATTATTAAATTGCCTTCACTTTTCTTAACTTCGTCTAAAACCTTTTTAAGTCTTTCCTCAAATTCACCACGATATTTTGCACCAGCGATAAGTGAGGCCATATTAAGTTCCCAAATTGTTTTATTTTTAAGACTTTCTGGAACATCACCTTTAACAATTCTTTGAGCAAGTCCTTCGACTATTGCAGTCTTACCTACACCTGGTTCACCAATTAAAACTGGATTATTTTTAGTTTTTCTAGAAAGTATTCTAGTTATGCTTCTTATTTCTTCATCACGGCCTATAATTGGATCAATTTTACGATTTTTTACATCGTCATTTATATTACGTCCATATTTTTCAAGAACGTTTTCATTTTTTTCATTATTTTGATTAAACATAATTCATTCCTCCTTTTTACGTATATTATTATACTAAAAATATTAGCACTTGTCAATGTTTAGTGCTAATTATATTATATAAAAAATATAAAAAAATATGAATTTATTTAAACTCATATTTTTAACTTTTGACCTATTTGTAAAACGTTTGTAGAAAGATTATTATTCCTTTTAATACTATCAACTGTAGTATCATATTTTCTTGCTATAGACCACAGTGAATCACCTTTTTGAACTATATATATTTTATTTTTCGAAGGAACAATTAACTTTTGACCAATACTTATATTATTATTTTTTAAATTATTTAATGCTTTTAAATTATCTACAGTAGTTCCGTACATATTAGCAATTTTATATAAAGTATCACCCTTTTTAACTATATAAATATTTTGATTATCATTACTCTCTTTTATTTTTAGTCTTTGGCTAATTGATAATAAATTTGATTTTAAGTTATTAATTGATTTAAGTTCATCAACTGTCATGTTATATTTTTTAGCTATACTCCATAAAGAATCGCCTTTCTTAACTACATAATAATCACTTTCTTCATTTAATGAATAAGGAACACCAATATAATTTGCAAGAGCCTTAACAACTGCTTCAGCTAAATCCTCCCAATTATTTTTTATAAGATTTACATCATCACCAGTACTATCTAAAAATCCATACTCTACAATTAAAGTTTCATTATTTGGGGTATCTCTAAGTAAATAGTAATAATCTTTTGATGGATTACTTGGAAGTCTTCTTTGGTAATATTTTCTAACATTTTGGCCTGAGGATTCTAGTTCTTTTGCAATTAATTTAGATAATGCATCACTATTTCGAAGTGCATATATTATTTCGGCTCCATCGCCACCTCTGGAAGGAAAATATGTGATTAGGTACGATTTTTTCCTTGATTTTACTGCAATTTATTTTTTCAAAAATTGGCATAGAGGAAGGTAAAATTGTGTGATTAGTAATTTTACCTCTCTATTTTAGTTTTATTGTATTTCTTCATAATTTATTTTTATATCATCTAGCACCTTAAATCTATATTTGATTTCAATGTTTTTATCCTTATCAATATATATTTCTTTTACTAAAGTTTTTATTAATTCTCTATTAGGTTCATCTAAATTTAAAAGTGACTTTATTTGTTCTTCATGTTTAGCTGTTTCTTTTTTTAAATATCCTTTTGCACCATCTTCACCGGTTGATACTTTAACACCA
>OLOV01000866.1_pt1 | contig 25802 bp, 33 predicted proteins | sample 1672931 | NCBI WGS metagenome assembly OLOV01 (sample SAMEA3136738, study PRJEB25190) | human gut metagenome | biome: human gut; feature: human-associated habitat; material: faeces | place: Austria | collected 2013 | reverse complement strand
AGTAATACTTGCTGTCCGGCGTGTCGGCGCGGCTGGTGATGACCACCGGGCAGGACGCGCCGCAGATGGTGCTGGCCATGGTCTTGCCGGCGATGTAGGTGCAGGCCTTATACAGCACGTTGCCGATCTCGATATACGGCACGAGCAAAATGTCGGCCTGTCCCGCCACGGGATCGTGGATGGCCTTATGCTTCACGGACTCCATGGAGATAGCGCCATCCAGTGCCAGCGGGCCGGAGATGACGCAGCCGGGCACACCGCGTTCGGCGATCTCCTTGGCGGACACGGTGGAGGGCATTTTCTCGGTGACATTTTCCACGGCGGACAGCACGGCCACTTTCGGGCAGTCGATGCCCAGGGCCTTGGCCACGGGCAGCGCGTTCTCCACGATGCCGATCTGGGTGTCCACGTCCGGTGCAATGTTGATGGCGGCGTCGGTGATCATCACAAAACGGCCCTCATACTCGAAAATGCCGCACTGGCTCACCAGCCGCTTGCCGCTGGCGGGGATCAGGCCGGTCTCGCGGTTCAGGATGGCCCGGGCAAAGTTGGAGGTCTGCAGGATGCCCTTCATGGGGATGTCAGCCTTCCCTTCCCGTACCAGCTGCACCGTCAGCTTGGCGGCATCCAGCTCCTCACCGTCGAAATCCACGATCTCGTAGTCCTTCTCGTTCTCGCCCATCTCATGGAGCATGGCGATGATCTCGTCCTTTTTGCCCACCAGTGTGCCCTCTACCACACCCTTGCGTCGGGCGTTGACCACGGCGCTCAGCGCCGGCTCGTCGTGGGCGTTGGCCAGGGCGATGCGCTTCTTCATACCGCAGCCCAGTACATAGGCTTCCATTTCCTTAAAAGATGTAAACATATTCCTTTCCTCCGTACACAGCGCCGCACTTGGCGGCACTTCATTTGACGCGCTCATTATACCCCCTGCCCCCGGAAAAAACAACCGCTTTTTCCGAAACGGCTTGCATTTCCGGCTATTTTCCTGTATACTGAAAAAAATGCTTTTGGGGAGGACGGCGTTCATGTCATTCTGGGATTTTCTTTTTTACGGTATCATCATCGTAGGTGCGGTCCTGTTTATCGCTTTGACGATCTATCGCATTGACTGGGCGCGTCACCCTGAGAAATACAAGGACCTCACGGAGGAAGACCCGCAGAAGGCCGAATACCGCAGGAAAAAAGAGGCGGACAAAAAGGTGGCCGCTCAAAAGGCCAAGGAAAAGGAAAAGCAGCTCAAGCGCCAGAAGCGCGTGGATAAGCTGAACCACTACCGCGCCATCAACGGCAAAGGCCCTGTGGGCATGGACGGCAAGCCCGTCGACAAGAAGAAAAAATAAGAGGAAAACATCCCCCGGCGCGTATGCGCCGGGGGATGTTTTTTCTTATTTCCGCTTTCCGAGTACCAACGGCAAGCCGCCGATGAGCACCGCCGCGATCAGGGAGACCGCCGCCTTAAAGGGCCAGATGATCTTGAGGTTTTCCAAAAAGACCACGTCCGGCGCAGCTTCTAATTTGACGCGAAAGCCGGGGATGGCGAGACTCATGAACAGATATACCGCGATAAAAATAACAATGGCTAAAATAACGGAAAAGACGATACGTTTTTGTTTCATCCTGTGTCCTCCTCGCAGATGACATACCACTGCTGTTTCTTCTACCATTATACCAAAGGGCAAAAGAATGTCAATTACAAAAGAGTTACACGACAGTAACAGTTGACCTCATAGAATGGAGCGCCGCAGGCCAAACTACGGCAAAGGAGTGATTTCATGATCCCCTGCACCGATACCTGCCGCTGGCAGCGCAGCGGCGAATGCACACTGGATACCTGCGAAAATCCGACCGGTCAGCCCAGCAAGGACCACCCCTGTCTGCATTACCAGCCGGTCATTTGCCCTGGGCCAGCAGCCGCAGTGCCCGGGAAATATTTGCCACCGGCAGCAGCTCCAATCCCGCAGGTGCTTTCAGGTCCTTTGCCCGATGTGCCGGGATCATACACTGTGTAAAGCCTAAACGCTTTACTTCTGACAGGCGCTGTTCCATGTGAGTGATGCTGCGTATTTCCCCGGAAAGGCCCACCTCCCCTATCGCCGTCATGGTGCTGGGGACGGGCTTGTCCAAATAGCTGGACGCAATGGCCACCACCGCCGCCAGGTCCGCTGCCGGCTCGTCCAGCGTCAGGCCGCCGATGATGTTCAGATAGGCGTCGCACTGGCTCACCTTCAGGTTTCCCCGCTTCTCCAGCACCGCCAGCAGCATAGCCGCCCGGTTGTAGTCAAAGCCGTTGCTGCTGCGGAGAGGCCGCGCACCGCTGCACGGCGCCAGCAGCGCCTGCACCTCTGCCAGCACGGGCCGTGCGCCCTCCATCACGCAGGTCACGCACGTTCCGGAGGCGTCGGCGGGCCGCCCGGACAGCAGCATCTCCGACGGGTTTTCCACCTCCCGCAGTCCTGTGTCCATCATTTCAAACACGCCGATCTCGTTGGTGGCGCCGAATCGATTTTTCGCCGCCCGTAGGATACGGTACGTCATGTGCCGGTCGCCCTCGAAATACAGCACGCAGTCCACCATATGCTCCAGCACCTTGGGCCCGGCAATGCTGCCCTCCTTGTTGACGTGGCCGATGACGAACACCGTCACCCCCTGCCCTTTCGCCACCTGCATCAGCGTCATGGTGCAGTCCTTCACCTGTCCCACGCCGCCGGCCGGAGAGTCCAGCTCCTCGTTATACAGTGTCTGGATGGAGTCCACGATCAGAATATCCGGCTGCTCCTCCTGTACGCATTCCAATACGTCTCCCAGCCGTGTCTCCGACAGAACGAACAGGTTCTCGCTGTCCACGTGCAGCCGCTGGGCGCGGAGCTTCAGCTGGCGGGTGGACTCCTCACCCGATACATACAGCACCTTGGCGAACTGCCCCAGCTGCTGGCAGATCTGCAGCATCAGCGTGGACTTGCCGATGCCCGGCGCACCGCCCACCAGCACCAGCGAGCCCTTCACCGCGCCGCCGCCCAGCACACGATCCAGCTCCCCCATGCCGGTGGAAAAGCGGATCTCCTCGTCCGCCTGCATCTCCGTAATGCAGGACACCTTTACAGGCGTCTTAGAACGGGATATTTTCCCACCCTTTACTGCACGCTCCGGGGCTTGCTCCACCATGGAGTTCCACGCACCGCACACAGTGCAGCGCCCGGACCACTTGGGGCTTTCGCTGCCGCACTCCGTGCAGAAAAATACCGTTTTTGCCTTCATAGCTCTCCCTCACTCGTACAATATTGCAGATACCCGGCCGCAATGGCCGCCGCGAGCTGCACCTGATATTCCGGCTGCTGCAGCAGTGTCGTCTCCTCTCTGTTGGATAGAAAACCGCACTCCACCAGCACCGCAGGACATTCCGCGTGCTTCATCAGATAAATACTGTCGCTGATGCGCTTGCTCTCCTTAGCGGACACGTTCACCGCATCATTCAAAGCCTGTTGGATGAGGTCCGCCATCTCCTGCCCGCCGGCTGCACCGTTGTAAAACGACTGCGCGCCCCGCACCAATGGATACCCCGGCAGACAATTCTGGTGGATGCTGATGAGCCGCGCCCCAGCGCAGCCATTCACCAGCGCCACCCGGTTTCTTGTGTCGCTGACCTTCTGCTGCCGCAGCGTCTCGTCCTCCGGGCCGCACAGGGATGCCTCGCCTGTCCGGGTCAGCATCACCGGTTGCCCAAAAAAGGAAAATATCTCCGCCAGACGCTGTGTGATGGCCAGGTTGATACCGCTCTCCGCCACGCCGCTGTCCGATACAGCGCCGCCGTCAGCGCCGCCGTGTCCCGCGTCCAGCACTACAACAGGCTGCACCTGCGCCGTCCCTACAGCGGCAGCGGCCTGTCTCTCCTGCAAAAGCAGAAAGACCACGCCTATTGCTGCCAATGTCAGCGTCCACACCGCCAAACGCCGTTTCCGCAGCACCACCAATACCACGCACATCCCCTCCCTTATCATGAGGATATGCCTTTTTCCTGTATTGTAGCACACCGCCGCGCAAATGGAAACGCTTTTTTCCGCACCGCAGCTACCGCCGGCTCATAGACTGTATTGAGCCGTCGACGCGGCTGTATATAACGCGAGAAAAAGGAGGAATTTCTCTTGTATACCGAGAGAACCAACGATACGACCATGCCCACCCGCGAGGAGGTCGCCGCCGTATGCCGCGAGGGCACAGGCCAGCTTCCCGCCTGCGGCGTTCTGTCCTTCCCCTATGTCGCCATGCAGGGCACAGATCCCATGCGCTACGACGATCAGGAGGCTTTGCGCCAGGGCACACTCTTTCCGGGCCTGGACCTGCCCTTTCACAAGGAGCTGCGTTCCCGCTTCCCCCAGGTGGACGGCCCGCTGCTGGAGCTGATGGCACTGGATTTTGCCATCGACGAGCTGGGACTGTACCTGACCACCCATTCCGACGACAAAGAGGCCCTGGAGCTGTACTGGTCCTACATCCGCCTGGGCCAGGAGGGCCAGCAGCGTTACCGCGAGAAGTGCGGCCCGCTGCTGCAAACAGACATCACGCCGGGCGGCTATAAATGGCTGTGCGACCCGTGGCCGTGGGATCTGAAGGGGGAATAAACTATGTTCGTATATGAGAAGAAGCTGCAATATCCGGTGAAGATCAAGAACCCCAACCCCAAGCTGGCTGCCGCCATCATTTCGCAATACGGCGGCCCGCACGGCGAGCTGGGAGCATCCCTGCGCTACCTGAGCCAGCGCTACTCCATGCCCTATGCCGAGCTGAAGGGGCTGCTGACCGACATCGGCACAGAGGAGCTGGGTCATCTTGAAATGGTGGGCACGATCGTCCACCAGCTTACCCGAAACCTGTCGGAGGAGGACATCAAGACCGCCGGGTTCGACACCTACTTCGTGGATCACACCACCGGTGTCTATCCCACCGCCGCCTCCGGCTTCCCCTGGTCAGCCGGTTCGATCTCCGTCTCCGGCGACATGATCGCCGACCTGACAGAGGATCTGGCCGCCGAGCAGAAAGCCCGTCTGACCTACGACAACATCCTGCGCCTCAGCGACGACCCGGATGTCAACGACGCCATCAAGTTCCTGCGTGCCCGTGAGGTCGTCCACTTCCAGCGCTTCGGCGAAGGATTGCGTCTCGCCAAGGATCGCCTGAATGAGAAGAACGTCTACTTCATGAATCCATCCTTCGATAAGTGACCTGCAAAAGAACACGCCGCGGGAGCGAACGCTTCCGTGGCGTGTTCTTGCAGCCGTTCATTCAAAATCAAAGATCGCCTTCTGTTCCAGCAGCGGCCCGAACTCGTCCTTCCACCGGTGGTGCATGGCGGATTCGTCATACGCCGCCAGCGCATCCCGCGCCATCTCCAGCACGATCAGCACGTCATACCGGTTGGACCGGTCCACACAGTTTGGGAATACCTCCGCTCCCGTCACACCGGGTATATCCGCCGCCGCAGAGAATATCTCCCTGACGCGGGGCAACAGCTCCGCCCGCCGCGAATAGGCATCTGCCGTATACTTTGCCAAAATACAGTGCTTCACTGCCGCACCTCACAGCCCAATGTAGGGCAGCACCAGCGAGATCGTCATCACAATGGCCAGCAGCAGGGCTATGCCCATGGCCATATATCTTACCCATTTCGGTCTCATACAGTCTCCTCCCTCGGCACGATGCGCCGTATCATTTTTTCCACCTTGCGCCGGGGCTGCATGACCTCGTGCCCGCAGCCCAGACAACGCAGCTTGATGTCCATGCCCACCCGCAGCACCTGCCAGCGCTTGCTGCCGCAGGGATGTTCTTTTTTCAGCTCTAAAATATCGTTCAGGTTCAGCTCCATTACGCACCTCCCTTGATGTCGTCCCAGTACCGTTTAGCCGCCTGCTCCGTCTTATTCGGCCCGTACTCATAATACCGCTTATCTCCCAGTGTTTCCGGCAGATACCGCTGCTTTACATAGTGGTTTGGGTAGACGTGGGGGTACTTATAGGCCGCCGCCTTTTCCGCACCGGCACTGTCGGCGTGGACGTTCTTCAAATGTCGGGGAATATCCCCCACCGCGCCGTGCTGGATGTCCTCCATGGCGGCGATAATGGCGTTGTGCGCGCTGTTGGATTTCGGCGCGGTGGCCAGCAGCACTGCCGCCTCCGCCAGCGGCAGACGTGCCTCCGGCAGTCCGATCTGCAGCGCCGCATCCACGCAGGCCTTCGTCACTACGATGGCCTGCGGATACGCCAGCCCGATGTCCTCCGCCGCGATGACCAGCAGCCGCCTGCACGGCGACAGCAAATCGCCCGCCACCAGCAGCCGCCCCAAATAATACACTGCCGCATCCGGGTCAGAGCCCCGGATAGATTTTTGCAGTGCCGACAGCAGGTCAAAGTGGTCGTCGCCTTCCCGATCATAGCGCATGGCGCTGTGCTGACTAAGCTGTAAAGCATCATTACTTGTCGCATATAGTCCGCCGTCTTTCGGCTTTGCCGACCGATACAGCAGCTCCACCGCGTTGACCGCCTTGCGCACATCGCCGCCGCAGCCCGCCGCCACCGTTTTAGGCACGTCCTCCGCCCACGCGAAGGGCAGCTGACTTCTCTCCTGCTCGATCCGCAGGGCACGCTCCACGGCGGGGATGGTCTCCTCCACCGTCAGCGGTTTGAATTCAAACACCGTGCAGCGGGACAGCAGCGCGTTGTAGATATAAAAATAAGGGTTCTCCGTGGTGGACGCGATCAGCGTGATCTTTCCGTTTTCCAGGAACTCCAGCAGGCTCTGCTGCTGCTTCTTGTTGAAGTACTGGATCTCATCCAGATACAGCAGCACACCCTTGGGCGCCAGCATGGTGTCCACATCGCCGATGATATTCTTCACATCCTGCAGGGAGGCCGTGGTGGCGTTCAGATAGTACAGCGTTTTCTCCGCCCGCTTGGCAATAATGTTGGCCACGGTGGTCTTTCCCGTGCCGGACGGCCCGTAGAAGATCAGGTTCGTGTCCGTTTCGTTCTCGATGAGCCGCCGCAGCAGCGCACCCTCCCCCAGCAGATGGCGCTGCCCGCATACCTCGTCCAATGTCTGTGGCCGTATCTCGTCTGCCAGTGGCCGCATAGCAGCACCTCCCTCGCGTTTTCACTGCAAATGGCATTATACCACCGATTGCCTTTTTCTGCAACATCTGTTACAATAGCCGTGAGGTGATGCTGTATGAAGTCAAAGGAGCAGGTATCCGCCATCATTGCGGCCCTGAAAGAGCTGTACCCTGACGCCCTGTGCTCTTTGGATTACGGAAAGGACTACGAGCTGCTGTTCTCCGTCCGCCTGGCGGCCCAGTGTACCGACGCCCGCGTAAATATGGTCACGCCCGCCCTGTTTGCCCGCTATCCCACGCTGGAGGCCTTCGCCGCCGCCGATGTGGACGAGGTGGGGACATACGTCCAGTCCTGCGGCTTTTGGCGTGCCAAGGCCCGTGACATCGTGGCCTCCGCGCAGATGCTGCTGGAGCGCTTCGGCGGCAAAGTCCCGGACAATATGGACGACCTGCTCTCCCTGCCCGGCGTGGGCCGCAAGACTGCCAACCTGATCCTGGGCGACATCTACGGCAAGGACGGCTACGTCTGCGACACCCACTGCATCCGCATCACAGGCCGCCTGGGTCTGACCGACGGCAGCAAAGACCCGCTGAAGGTGGAGCAGCAGCTTCGCCGCGTCCTGCCGCCGGAGGAGGCCAACAGCTTCTGCCACCGCATGGTGCTCCATGGCCGCGCCCTGTGCATGGCCCGCAAGCCCAGCTGCGATGAATGTCCCCTGCGTCCCTTGTGCGACTACGGCAGCGGCCCGAACAATATATGATCATAGCCAAGAACGCCCGGAATGATTTCCGGGCGCTCTTTCTCTGTACTGCAATGCCTGACAGCTGATATTACTTTACACGTTTGACCATGCGGTCCGCCAGCTCCATCAGGAATCCACTGTCCGCCCAGTCCACGATAGCGGCCTTGGCTTTGGCCGTGTAGTCCTCCACCGTCTGCTGGCAGGCTGTCAGGCCCTTTACGTCCACGAACGTGACCTTGCCCTCCTCCCTGTCTGAGCCGATAGGCTTTCCGAACACGGCCTCGTTTCCCTCTACATCCAGAATGTCATCCCGTATTTGGAATGCCAGACCCAGGTTTTCTCCGAATTCCCGGGCCTGACGGCGCTGCTCTCCGTCCATACCGGCGGCCACGCAGCCCAGCTCCGCCGCGCCGGAGATCATAGCGCAGGTCTTGAGCCGGTTCAGGAACGTAAGCCCCTCCGCGTCCTCCACGTCATACACCGTATCCAGCACCTGTCCGCCCACCATACCGTCTGCACCGGCGGCCTTGGCCAGCACCTCCACCGCCGCGATGCGACTCTCGGCAGACAGACCCTCCGCCTGGGCAATAAGCCGGAATGCCTCCGGCTGCATGGCGTCGCCGGCCAGCACGGCCAGCGTCTCGCCGTACACCTTGTGGTTGGTGGGCTTGCCCCGGCGCAGGTCGTCATCGTCCATGCAGGGCAGGTCGTCGTGGATCAGGGAGTAGTTATGTACCAGCTCCAGCGCACAGGCGTAGGGCAGCGCCAAGTGCCAGTCGATGCCTCCCAACCGGGCAAATTCCAGCGTCAGCACCGGGCGGATACGCTTGCCGCCCGCCAGCAGGCTATACCGGATGGATTCATACAGCCGCCCATAGGGTGCGCTGCCGGTAAACAGGCCGTTCAGATAGTCCTCCACCGCCAGCCGGTACGCCTCATATCTTCTTTCATAATCCATCTGTCAATCCTCCGCTGTAAAATCGCTCTCCACAGGCGCGCCGTCCGCGCCCTTAGCCAGCTTGACCACCTTCTGCTCCGCAGCGTCCAGCTCCTTGCGGCACTGGCTCACCAGCTTTGCGCCCTCCTCGAACAGCGCCAAACTCTCGCTCAGCGGCGCGTCGCCCCGCTCCAGCTGGGCCACCAGCGCTTCCAGCCGGGCCATATTCTCCTCAAACGTCTTTTTTGCCGCCATCGCGTTATTCCTCCTTTGTTTCCGCCACATCGCATACCAGCTGTCCCTGGGCCAGCCGCACGCGGATGCGCTCTCCTGCCGCCGTCTGTGCCGCCGAACGCAGCACTGTTCCGTCCTCCGTCTGCGCCAACGCATAGCCCCGGCCCAGCACCCGCAGGGGACTCAGCGCGTCCAGCGATGCCGCCAGCGCCGCGAACCGGCCGCTCTCCCGGTCCGTCACCGTCCGCATGGCGGCGGCCAGCCGGTGCTGCAAGTGATCCAGCTGCATCCCCTTGTCGGCGATCAGTGCCGTGGGATCGGTCAGCACCCGCTTCTGTGCCAGGCTGTCCAACCGCTCTTGAGATGCTTTGAGCTGCCGCGTTACGCCCCGGGCCATGCGGCTGTCCGCGCCGTCCAACCAGCGCAGCAGCTCCATCCGGTCCGGCACGGCGATCTCCGCCGCGTTGGAGGGTGTGGATGCCCGCCGATCCGCCACAAAATCGCTGATAGCCACATCCGGCTCATGTCCCACAGCGGAGATGACCGGTATCTCCGAGTCGTAGATGGCCCGTGCCACCCGCTCGTCGTTAAAAGCCCACAGATCCTCCAGCGAACCGCCGCCCCGTCCCGTGATCAGTACATCCGCCAGCCGGTGTCGGTTGGCGTAGCGTATCGCCCCGGTGATCTCTGCCGGCGCCTCCGTGCCCTGCACCCGTACCGGCAGCAGCAGCACCTTGGCAATGGGATACCTGCGCCGCAGGATGCGTATCATGTCGTGCACCGCTGCGCCCGCCGGAGAGGTCACGATGGCGATGCGCTGGGGATACGGCGGCAGCGGCTTCTTGTGCGCCTCGTCAAACAGCCCCTCCAGCCGCAGCTTTTCCTTCAGCTGCTCGTAGGCCACGCTCAGGTCGCCCACTCCATCCGGCGACAGCCCGGTGCAGTAAAGCTGGTATGCGCCGTCTCTCGGATAGACGCTGATACGCCCCGACGCAATGACCTGCATCCCGTTCTCCGGCCGAAACCGCAGCTTCATGGCACTGCCCTTGAACAGCACACATTTCACCGCACACTGGCTGTCCTTCAGCGTAAAGTAGTGATGCCCGGAGGGATACACCTTATAGTTGGAGATCTCGCCCCGAAGCAGGAGATCCGTCAGCGGCGGCACGTTGTCCAACAGGTCCTTGATAAATTGGTTCAGCTCGGAAACGGTAAAAATATACCTCTCCGCCATAGACATCCTCCCTTCTCAGACTACCTGAAAAGGCAGAGCGCAAGCTCTGCCTTTCCTATTTACTCTTTTACGGTCTTGCCCTCGCCCCGGGCAAAGCTGCCCAAAATGCCGTTGATGAACTTGACAACCTCCGGCGTTTCGTAGCGCTTGGCGATCTGCACCGCCTCGTTGATGGCCACGCCCTCCGGGATGTCCGCCATGTAGAGGATCTCGAACATGGCCACCCGCATGATGGCCGACGCCACCAGTGAGATGCGTTCAAAGCGCCAGCCCTGGGCGTACTTTTCAATATCGCCGTCCAGCTCCGCGGCGTGCTCCGCCACACCGGACACCAGCCGGCGGATGTACGCCATCTGCTTGGCGTTGGGCACTTCCTCGTACAGCGCGTCCTCACCGGCCAGTGCCGCGAAGCGCTCCGCGCTCAGCTGCCGATCCAGAAACTCCTCCACCGGCATATCGGCAAAACTCAATTCATAGGCGAGATGCATGGCGATCTCGCGGGCGGTGCTGCGTGTCATAATCGTATAGTCCTTTTCTCTCTTCTCTCTTGTGTCGCTTCAGTTGAAGCTGATGCCGCCCACGTGGACGTTCACCGCCGCCACCTTAAAGCCTGTCATTCCCTCCAGCGCAGCGTGTACGGCCTTCTGTACCTTCTTTGCCGCCTCGCCGATGGCGCTGCCGTAGCGCACCGCGATGAACAGGTTCACCACGATGTTCTCTCCGTCCAGCTCCACCTTCACGCCCTTGGAGGTCATCTTCTTGCCGCCCATCAGGTCGGACACGTTGGCGCTCATCAGCGCGCTGACGCCCTCCGTCTCCAGCGCAGCATTGCTGGCAATGGATGCCAGCACGTCCTCAGAGATCTGGATGGTGCCTGCCTCCTCCTGGTGGATCATGTATTCCTTGCTATCAGCCATGGCCGTTACACTCCTCGCAGTTGTCATTGGTAACGCGAATTACTTCGTCAGCCATAGATTATACCATTTTCCAGCGTGGAATACAACACTTATTTTGTGCCGCCCGCCTCCATGATCTTGATCTGTCCGGCGGTATAGTCTGTCTCCGCGATGACAATGTCCTTGATCCGCGCCACATCGGCCGCCTCCAGCTCCGTCGGCGACGACACCACCACGCTGACGGAGTCCGCTCCCATGAACGCCACACAGTCGGTGTAGCCCTTGGCCACCACCAGATTTTCGATCTGTGACTCCGCCACGGTGTACCCTGCCAGCACCTGCAGTGTCTCCGCCGCCTCATTCAGCACATCCTCTGAGGCGTTCTCATCCTGCTTTGCCTCCTCCAGCATACTGATGGCCGTATCCCGTGCCTGCTTGCGGCTGAGCCGTGCCGTGGAGAAGTAATCCTCCCCACTGGCTGACGTCTCCGCCTCCGCGTCCACTGTCTCACCGTTCACCAGTGTGGACTGCCCCAGGATCTTCGGCGTGTCCGACACATCCCCCGCATAACGCCAGTTCAGATACACCGATGTCCCCACCAGCACCAGTACCGCCGCCACCACGGCCCGCCGCTTCCATACCTGCTTCATGTTGCTTCGTCCTCCCATATAGCTAATTTTTCCACTTGACCACCGAAATTTTGTCGCTGCTCAGTCCCGTCAGCACCGACACCGCGTCCACCACCGTCAGCCGCACCCGGCTGTCGCCTGCCCCCTGGCAGACCACCACTGCGCCCTGATAGACCGGGTACATCCGCCGGGTGACCACCACCTCCTGCCTGCCGCTGCCCCGGTTCACGGTTAGCACCTGCCGCTCCTGCCGCACATCGCCGCCGCTGCCCTGTGACGCGCTGCTGTCCTCCGCCAGCGCCAGCGTCTCGCCGCTGTGCAGCGTCAGCATCACCTTCACCCGGCCCACGCCGTCGATGGCGCCGATGACCTCCGCCATGCGCCGCTCCGTCTCCGCCAGGGAGAAACCCTCCTCCCCGGCAGACGTTTCCTCCGTCTTGTCGGTCTTTGCGCCGGAGGGCAGCAGCATCAGCACCATGCCCGCCAGCACCACCAGCGCCGGCAGCCGGTATTTTTGCAGCAGCGTCTTTACCTTTTCCACCTTCATCCGTTCACCTCGACCTCCGGTCCAGCCCAATGCTGCCCGCTTTCTCCAATGTCCAGCTCCGCGGCCATCCAGGCCGCCAGCGCCGGGTCGCGGCTGACATCCAGCGTCACGCTGGACGGGTATGGCACGCCGTCCCGTACCTCTGTCTCCACCTGCGCCGTGCAGTCCAGCCCCAGCTCCGCGCCCTTGCTGGCAATATATGCAGCCGTTTTTTCTTCTATGAGTGCTGTCAGCTCCTGTGATGCCGTCTGCCGGTATTCCTCCGTCAGCGCCTCGATCTGCCGCTCATAGTCGTCATAGGACAACGCGAACGTCCCCATATCCAGATCCACCACCGGCCGCAGGATCACCAGCAGCAGTGCCACGCCCCCGGCAGCCCGGGCCGCCGGCCTCCACCGCCCTTTGGGCAGCAGCGCATACAGCACCGACAGCACCACCCCGGCGGCAATGATGCCCATCAGCCAACTTCTCAATGTATCCCAGATCATGTTACCACCACCGATACGGAAGATGTGATAGAGATGAGCAGCAGCAGCGCGCAGCTCCCTGTCATGCCCAGCATCAGGCCGAAGGCCGAGCCCAGCGCGTCGATCAGCTCCTCCAGCGGCCCGGCTGTCATCGTCCCGGCCAAAAAGGCCGCCAGCTTATACAGCAGATACTGCACCGCTATGGTCAGAAACGGTGTCAGGCAGATAGCCAGCACCGCCAGCATCCCAAACACGCCCACGGCGCTTTTCAGCATCCCCGCACCGGCCAGCACCGTCCCGGTGGCATCGGAGATGATAGACCCCACCACCGGCACGGCGGCGGAGATCGCGGAGCGTGTCATCTGCATGGTCAGCGCATCGGCGGCGCTGCTGGCCGCCCCGGTCAGCGTCAGAAATCCGGTGAACAGCAGCATCACGCCGGTCAGCGCCCATGTGACGCCCTTTCGGATGCCGACGCCGATCTTTTTCAGGCTGTGGCCCGGGATCATGGCGTCCGCCGCGGCGGCCACGATACAGCCGTACAGCAGCGGCAGCAGCACCTTCCGGATGACGCTGAGCAGCAGGTTGGTGAAAAACACGGTGGCCACCTGCTTCGCTCCCGCCGATACCATACCGCCGCTGGCCGCCACCGCCGCCGACAGCGTGGGCAGCAGTGCCTTGGCAAATATGTCCAGCTCCTCCAGCGTCTCCACGCCCAGTCCCATCAGCTGCTTGAAATCCCCTGCGGCCGTCAGCGTGATGGCCATCGCACCCGCCATAGACACATACCGCGGCACGGACGGCTGCTCCGCCGCCGCAAAAAAACTCTCCGCCACGCTGCACAGCAGCACCACCCCCAGCAGCACCACCGCACCGGACAGCCGCTGGTGCAGTGCCTGGGCCACATAGTCCTGTGCCGCTGTCCACAGTCCCCGCAGCCCCTGCCACAGGGACTGCTCCGGTGCGTCGCCCACGTCTGCCATCAGCTGCGCCGCCTCCGGCGGCACGGCCTCCGATACCTCCGCCGGGATCAGACTGTCCGCCGCCGCTCTCTCTATACACAGCGCCGCCAGCACCACCGCCAGCAGCCACACCGCTTTTCTCCTCATAGCAGCGAACGAAGCAGCTCCCACGCCGCCTGAAACAGCGGCAAAGACACCCATATGGCCGCTGCCGCGCCCGCCGTCTCCAATACGGATGCCACCGCGCTCTCCCCGGCGTCCCGGCACAGATCCGAGCCTGTCCGGCTCACCAGCGCGATGCCCACCGTCTTGACCAGCGGTGTGAACAGCTGCAAGGGCAGGTCTCCCCATCCGGCGGCCTCCTCCAAAAAATCCCGCAGCGCGCCCAGCGGTTCCAGCAGCAGTGCCAGCCCCGCGCCGCACACCGCCAACGCCAACAGCAATCCCATGTCTGGCCCGGTGCGCTTCAGCACCACCGCCAGCAGCGCCCCCACAAGACACAGCGCCGCCAATCGCAGTACCAGCTCCATACGTCACAGGGAAAACAGCGTTTTCACCAGGTCGAACAGGTCGCTGATCTGCTGTACCAGCATCATCAGCACCACGATAAGCCCCGCCAGCGTGGTCATCATAGCCTGTTCTTCCCGTCCGCTGCGAACCAGCAGCAGGTTCAGCACCGCCACCAATATGCCGATGGCCGCTATCTTGAAGATCAGATCAACATCCATTTCCTTCCCTCACAGCAGTAAAATGATCAGCAGGCAGGCCGCCGACAGCACCGCCGCCCCGGTCACACGCCCCTGCTGCCTGTCCGCCTTTTCCCGACGCTGGCACAGCTCGGTCAGTTCCTCCTGGGCGCTTTGCAGCGCCCCCACCAGCCGTTCCACGTCGCCATGCAGTTCCACCCGGCGCAGTATCGTCCCTCCATCACCCGGCAAATCAGAAAAAGCATTTTCCCATAATCTATGTAAAGGTATATTCCTTTTCAATGATCTTACGATTTTTTCAAAATACGGCCCGCAATTCGGCCGCTGGGTCAGCGTCTGAAAGATCTGCGGAAGCGGCATCCGCTGCCACCGGATGGCCGTTTCCATGTACCCCAGCGCACCCACCAGTGACCACAGCACCTCTCTCTGCCCCCGCCTGCGCCGATACCAGAGCCACAGCACATATACCGCGCCCGCCAGTATCAGCCCGCCGCCTGTCAGCTTGGCCGTCACAGCGGCCGCACCTGATAGCGCCGCTGCCCCGCCTCCACGGAGATGGTGATGAGCCGCCGGAACACCTGTGACGCGGCCAGCACCGGATACAGCGGCTTCCGCCGCAGCTCCTCTTTATCCAGCGCATGAATGGTAGCCAGCAGCGCCACTCCGCAGTTGGCTGCCGCTGCCATAGCCGTCAGATCCTCCGCCGTCGTGATCTCATCCACGGCGATGACCTGCGGATTGGCGGAGCGCATCAGCATAGGAATGCCCAGCGTCTTGGGGCAGCTGTCCAGCACGTCCGTGTGAAATCCCACATCCAGCTGCGGTACGCCCCGGTACATCCCCGCCAGCTCGCCCCGCTCGTCCACGATGCCCACACGCAGCGGCGCTCGCTCCTCGCTGCCGTTGGACAGCGCTGCCACCATCTCCCGCAGCAGCGTCGTTTTGCCCGCCCCCGGCGGCGCGGCGATCAGCGTGCTCTGAAACGATTCCCCCTCCGGCAGCAGCTGGGTCATATCCCGGCACAGCCCTGCTGCCTGACGGCTGATGCGTACCGAGGCCGACGAGATGTCCCGCAGGTTCACGCCCACGCCATCTCGCAGCACCACCGTACCGCACAGCCCTACACGAAAGCCGCCCCGGCCCACCAGATACCCTTTTCCCATGGACTCGGACGCGGCGTAGCGTGAGTATCCCGTCACCGTGTCGCACAGCTGCTCCAGATCCGACTGGGTCACGCTCTGCCGGGGCAGCTCATCACTGACGAACAGCTCCCCCTCCGTCGTCACCAGCGTCATAGGCCGCCCGGCCCGCAGGCGGAATTCCTCCGCCTGTGCCTTGCGAAAGTCCGGCACGCGCCGGGCCGCCTGCTGCCACCTGGCAGGCAGCAGCTCCGCCGCCTGCTCATATCGTCCGATGGCGTAGCTCATCTCCATGATCAGCCGCCTCCCTTCCTGTCAGCCTACACTATGACAGCTCGTCCCGGATTAGAACCGCGGACGCAAAAACACCCCGCACCGTATCGGTGCGGAGTGTTTCTTCGCCTATTTCCTATTCCTCGCATAGTGCCTGGATGATCTTGGCGTACAGTGCCTCCGGCTCTTTCTGAAAGCGCTTGGCCAGCGTGTCCGCGCTGTCCTTATCCGCCACCATCAGCTCCAGATGCATCAGGCTGTCCACATCGTCGCGCAGCGCCAGCGTCACGGTGAACGTCCCGTTCTCCCGCTCCGTCACATGGCTCTGCACCTGGGCGCGCCGCAGCGCCGCCTTGTTGTACGCGGCAATATTCCTGTCTGACCGCTGCCGCACGGAATAGGGCAGACTGCTCTCGCAGATGGCGCTGTTCCGCTTCCCCTTCTCCGTGATGAGATACCGTCCGTCCTCTGTCAGGCGCAGATGCTCCGTCTTGACCAGATCGTTCAGGCACTCGGCGTAGTCGAAATAGTCGATCCCGTCGTCACACATGGTCAGGTCCTGCATGGCCGCGCCGTCCGCCGGCTCGCTGAGCCGTGCGGCGATATACAGAATGAGAAACTTGATCTCCAGCTTGTCCCGGATGAAACCGACCTCCATGCTGCCCGCCTCCCTTTCGCTGTTTCTCGTAATAGTATACCAAATCCCTGTCTTTTTGTAAAGGAAAAAGCCGTGCGGCCCTTGGTCGCACGGCTTTCCGTCTATTCTCTCAGTGGCAGGCGCAGTAACTCTTGGTGGCGTTGTAGTCGCAGGGCGTCTCCACCGAATTGGGCGGGAAGAACTCGTTGATGGGGAACGCTACGCTGCGGAACAGCCCGCAGGGGTCCTCCTGGCTGTCGCAGCTGCACTCGCACTGGGGCACGCAGTAGTCGTACACCGGGATCAGCAGTTGGGTGTCCCGCTCCAGCCGCACCAGCGTAAACTGCCCCAGCGTCACGTAGATGCGCCGCGTCAGCGCCCCATCGTCGAACACCAGTTCGCCGTTGAAGCTCTGGGCTACGAAGGACGGGATCTCCGCCAGGCAGCCACGCTCCCCCGCAGAGGGCAGCGGGATCTCCGCCACCCGGGTGCTGAGTACGATAGGATCGACTGCCTCCACCACCGCAACAGGCAGATTGGTGCGCATACGTCCCGGTACATCCAGCTCATCCAGCACCGTGTCGGAGGAGAATATCTTGGCGTTCCCCTCGCTGCCGAACAGAATGCACCGCTTGTCGAACACGCACAGACCCTCCACCTCAGTGTACCGCGGCGTCCCGGTGCAGACCTGCAGCGTCACCCGGTAGTAGAACCGCATATCCACGGAGTAGAACCCCCGGTTGAAGGACACCGGCTCTACATCGGTGTAAACATACAGCAGCTCCGCCGTGCCGCCCTTGAGCATCTGGGAGCTGTTCAGCACCTCCTGGGCCGCCGCCGTGGGATAGAACCGCAGATCCTCTACGCAGTCCTTATCCCGGCAGGAGTCAAATATCTTTCGTGTATGGATGCACACGGATTCCCGGACGCTGTTCAAGTCGCAGACCGGCCCCGGCATAGTATTTTCAGGCATTGTATGACCTCCCAATAAGTAGTGAAAGATGGCCTCTTTCACTCCAGTCTATGCCGCGGCACAAAAAGGGTGCGGCGAAACCCCGCCGCACCCCTGCGCTTCTATTTCTTTTTCAGCACCACGTTCTCCTGGCCCAGCCACTCCCGGCATTCCTGCAAAAACGCCGGATGGGGCAAGCACTTCCCGCCCCACAGCTTTCCTGTGTCCGCAATGCGTATCTTCAGCGGTGTCTCTCCCTCAAACATGGTGGACACCAGCTGCAGATGCCGGAACGCACGGCTGTCCAGACTGGGTACGCGGAGATACAGCACCATGCCCTCATCCACACCCTTTTTGACGCCGGGAATACCGCCCACCTTGTCGGCGTCCTCCAACGGATACAGCTCGTCGCACAGGATCTGCGGCGGCTTCTCGTCCCGCGCGGAGATGCGTCCCCGCACCACCACCGCCAGGTTGGGCAGTATATAGCTCCCGCACCGGTCTATGACCTTCTGGAAGCACAGCAGCTCAATGGACGATGTTTCGTCCTCCAGCATCACATAGGCCATCAGCGTGTTGGTCTTGGTGGTCCGCGTCCTGCTGGATGCCACGATACCCGCCACCGTCACCACCTGTCCGTCGGCGAAGCGGCTGGCACCCTCCTCTCCGGCAAAGTCCTCGGTGATCTCGCTGATGGGCACCGCGCCCAGCCGCTTGGCCGCCGCCCGGTAATCCCCCATAGGGTGTCCGGACAGGTACAGTCCCGTGGTCTCCCGCTCCATCTGCATCCGTTCCACCGCGGTGAATTCCGGCACATCCGGCAGCTCCACCCGGGAGGCCGCCTCCGGCGATGAGGTGTTCATACCGAAGAAGTCCAGCTGTCCCTCCACGTTCCGCCGCCGTACCGAGCCGATGGCGTCCAGCACCTTTTCGAACGCCGCCACCAGCTGGGAACGCCGCGCGCCTAAATCGTCAAACGCGCCGCTGCGGATCAGGTTCTCCACCGCCCGCTTATTCATATCGGTGCAGTCGTACATCCGCTCGCAGAAATCCTGGAAGGACTTGAACGCGCCGCCCTTTTCCCGCTCCCGCACCATGGCCTGGATGAACCCGCGCCCGATGTTCTTGATAGCCACCAGACCGAACCGGATGCCATTCTCCTCGACGGTGAACCGATCGCTGGAACGGTTCACATCCGGCGGCAGCAGCTCGATGCCGCAGTCGCGGCACTCGCCGATGTAGCCCGCCACCTTGTCGGAGTTATCCAGCACGCTGGTCAGCAGCGCCGCCATATACTCCTTGGTGTAGTGGCACTTGAAATACGCCGTCTGATAGGCCACCACCGCATAGCTGACGGCGTGGGCCTTGTTAAAGGCATAGTTGGCAAAGTCGTAGATCTCGTCATAGATCCCCTGGGCCGTGGCCTCGTCGATGCCGTTGGCGATACATCCGGCGATGCCCCTCTCCTTGTCGCCGTAGACAAAGGCCTGCCGCTCCTTTTCGATCTCCTTGGCCTTTTTCTTGCTGATGGCCCGGCGCACCATGTCCGCCTGGCCCAGGGAAAAGCCGCCCAGCTCCTGAAAAATACGGATGACCTGCTCCTGATACACGATGCAGCCATAGGTCACAGACAGAATGGGGATCAGCTTCGGGTGCTTGTATGTCACCAGCTTCGGATCGTGCTTGCAGGCGATAAACCGGGGGATGGACTCCATTGGGCCGGGCCGGTACAGGGCTATCACGGCGGTGATGTCCTCAATACTCTGGGGCTTCAGCCCCACGCACACCCCGGTCATACCGGTGGACTCGATCTGGAACACGCCCGCCGTCTGCCCACGGGAGATCATCTCGTAGGTCTCCGGATCATCGTCGGGGATGTCCGCCAGTGTAAAGTCCGGCTGGTGCTGCTGCACCAGCTTCATGGCGTCATCCAGCACCGTCAGGTTGCGCAGACCCAGGAAGTCCATTTTCAGCAGACCCAACTCCTCCAGCGTGGTCATGACGTATTGGCATATCAGCGCGTCGTCGTTCCTCGCCAGCGGCACGTACTCGTACACCGGCCGCTTGGTGATGACCACGCCCGCCGCGTGGGTGGACGCATGACGGGGCATCCCCTCCAGCGCCATGGCGGTGTTGATGAGCTTCTTTACCCGGGGATCGTCCCGGTACATATCCGCCAGCGGCTTACTCAGCTTCAGCGCGTCCTGCAGTGTGATGTGCAGCGCCCCCGGCCCGGCAGGTACCTGCTTGGCCACCTGGTCCACCTCGGCGTAGGTCATGTTCAGTGCCCGTCCCACATCCCGTATGGCGGCCCGGGCCGCCATCGTGCCGAAGGTCACGATCTGCGCCACATGGTCGTCGCCGTACTTCCGCCGGACGTAGTCCACCACCTCACCCCGTCGGGTGTCGCCGAAGTCCATGTCTATATCGGGCATGGACACACGCTCCGGGTTCAGAAAACGCTCAAAATACAAATCATATTTCATGGGATCGATGTCAGTGATGTCCAGACAATAGGACACCATCGACCCGGCGGCGCTGCCGCGCCCCGGCCCAACGGGAATATCCACGCTCTTGGCGAAGCGCACAAAGTCCGACACGATGAGAAAATAGTCCGTAAAGCCCATCTTCTCGATCATGTCCATCTCATAATCCAGCTGATTGCGGTATTCCGGCTTCGTATCGCCGTAGCGCCGCGCGAAGCCCTGCTCGCACAGCTCCCGCAGGTAGGTGGGTGAGTCGTACCCCTTCGGCAGCTTGAATTCCGGCAGGTGATATTTGCCGAAGGTGAATTCCATCCGGCAGCGGTCGGCGATGCGCTGGGTGTTGGCCACCGCGTCGGGATAGGCGGAGAACAGCTCCTCCATCTCCTCCGTGGAGCGGAGGTAGAAATTCCGCGGCTCATACCGCATACGGTTCTCGTCGTCCACCGTCTTGCCCGTTTGGATGCACAGCAGCACGTCGTGGCTCTCCGCGTCCTCCTTCCGCAGATAGTGGGCGTCGTTGGTACACACCAGCGGGATGCCCGTCTCGTTGTGCAGCCGCAGAAGTCCCCGGTTCACCTCGGTCTGCTCGGCAATGCCGTGATCCTGCAATTCCAGATAAAAGTCCTCTTCACCGAAGATGTCCCGCATGGTCAGGGCGTACTCCTTCGCCCCGGCGTAGTCGCCGTTCAGCAGCCGCTTGGGGATCTCCCCGGCCAGGCAGGCAGACAGCGCGATCAATCCCTCGGAGTGCTCCCGCAGCAGGTTCAGGTCGATGCGGGGCTTGATGTAAAAGCCCTCGATGTACGCCTGGCTGACCATATAGGACAGGTTGCGGTAGCCTGTCTCGTTCTTGCACAGCAGCACCAGGTGGCGGGACTCCGTGTCAAACTCATGCTGCTTGTCAAATCTTGTACGGGGGGCCACATACACCTCGCAGCCGATAATGGGATGGATCCCCTCCTTCTGGCAGGCGCGGTAGAAGTCCACCGCGCCGTACATGACGCCGTGGTCGGTGATAGCGCAGGCGTTCTGCCCCATGGACTTCACCAATGCAGGCAGGTCGCGGATGCGGCACGCGCCATCCAGCAGACTGTATTCCGTATGGACATGGAGGTGAACAAAGGACATGGCGTTACGCTCTCTTTCTCTCGGTTTCCATCATCTCGCAGAGTATCTCGGCGGCGGTGGCGATCAGCAGGCCGCAGTGGTCGCCCCCGGCAAGGGATCGCGCCAACTCTGTGGGCTGTAGATCCTTGTGGGACAACAGCTCCCGGCAATTCAGGTATTGAAAGCGCTCCGTGAAGCGGCGTTGAAATTCCTTGGTCAGATAGGCGGCGCGGGCCTTATCGCGGGCTGCCTCCGGAAACGCACAGCCCAAGATCATCACCGGGGCGTTTACCGCGCCGCAGATGTTTCCGCTGCGCACGCCGCCGCCCAATCCAGCGCCTATCGCCAGGGCCTGTTCCTCTGTAATATCCAGAATATCGTTAAATGCCGCCAGCAGCGACTGGGCGCAGTTCGCGCCGCTTTTCCGGTATCGTATGGCCGCTTCACAGCGCTCTTTCGCAGTATTCATAGGGCTTTTGCCTCCTCCATAAGTTTTCGCATCCGGTGGTTGATACAGGACTTCGTCACCGGCGGATCGCATCTCTCTGCCAGCTGTATCAACGATAATTCGGGAAATTCCAGCCGCAGCGCGGCGGTCTGCCGCAGCTTTTCCGGCAGCTTGTCCCAGCGGGCGCTGCGCCGCAGCGCCTCGATGGCGCTCACCTGTTCCTGCGCCGCGTCCAGCGTCTTGTTCACGTTGGCCATGTCGCAGTTCATGGCCCGATTCGCGCCGTTTCGAATCTCCTTATCCACCTTGGCGGTCATAATATCCATGGCAGAAGCTGGTGCGCCTATTTTGGTCAAAAAGTCCTCAATATGCTCCGATTGCTTAAAATACAGCAGGAAATCACCACCTCTTTGTACTGTTCTCGGAATAAAAAACATCTCCTCCATCAAGGTGGATACCTCGCGGGAGGCCTGGCTGTGATTGGTAGCAATTTCCAAATGGTAGCGCTTTTCCGGATCGGTGACGCTGCCCCCGGCCAGGAACGCGCCGCGGAGGAATGCCGTGCGGCAGCAATCCTCTTCTAAAATACCGAAATTCACATGAATTGCCATGATTTGCTTTGGATCATATCCTAAAATGTTAATGATATTGGACAGTTTGTCCCGGCCTGTGATACCGAAGATCAGCTTCCCCTTGCCGCCGTTCTCCTCGGGAAGCCGGTCGAACCGAACGGAAAACGCCTTGTGAAAAAGTTTGGGTAAACGTTCCGCAAAATCCTCGTTTTCCGTAATAATACGCACTTCCGACGGGGTAAATGTATTGCAGTATAGCAGCACACCGTAAGCCTCCGCCCGGGCGCAGCAAAGACGCGAGATGGGGGCGCGGCACAGCTCATTTTTCACTTTTGCAGCGAAAGAACGCATAATATCACCTGCAATTATCCGAATTCCGGTTTAATTTTCTTTATAAAAACGTGGAAATACTTTGAAACAGCACTGGAATTTTCAAGTAAAAAAGTTGAAAAACCTGGAAAGTCTTGAAAAGACTGATATAAAAGGGCTCACCGGTTCATATCCCGGTGGCTTTCGGTGACGGGATAGCCCAAGTGGGCGGCAAATTCCGACAGATACCGGGCAACAGCCACCGAGCGATGACGGCCACCGGTGCAGCCCACGGCGATGACCAATTCCGTCCGCCCCTCCTGCCGGTACTGGGGCAGGAGAAATTCCACCAGCGGCATCAGGCGGCGGAGAAATTCAGCGGTCTGCTCAGACCGGAGCACATAGTCCCGCACCGGTGCGTCCAGGCCGTTCAGCGTTTTCAGCTCCGGGACGTAATAGGGGTTGGGCAGAAAGCGCACGTCCAGCACCAGGTCGGCCTCCGGCGGCAAACCGTTCTTGAAGCCGAAGGAGAGGACGTTCACGTGCAGCGCCCCTTTCTCCGCCGCGGCGAAGAGAGACAGCAGGGTGCTGCGGAGCTTGGCGGTGGAAAAGGCGGAGGTATCCAGCACCACATCGGCAGTCTCGCGGACAGAGCGGAGCAGCTCCCGCTCGCGGGAGACGGCGCTTTCTATGGAGCAGCCATCGGAACAGAGGGGATGGCTGCGGCGGGTCTCCTTATAGCGGCGGATGATGGTGGGGGTATCGGCCTCCAGAAACAGCAGGCGGCAGCGGATGCCCCGGGCGCGGAGCTGGGCCACGGCGTCGGTAAGATTGGCGGAGGGTTCGCCGACGCGGACATCGTAGACGAAGGCCAGCTTATCATAGCGGCCGCCGGCGGCGGCGCAGAAGTCGGCAAAGCGGAGCATCATCTCCGCCGGGAGGTTGTCCACGGTATAGTAGCCGGCGTCCTCCAGAAAGGCGGCGGCACGGCTCTTGCCGCTGCCGGACAGGCCGGAGATGATGAGTATTTCCATGGGGGCTCTCCTTTTTGAGTTCTCTTGTTGTGGCCGCGCCTGCGGGCGCGGGGGGACGGATTCCCACGCCGGTGACATCGGTCACTGGCTCGGAATGACAGATAATCTTAGGGTTCGACGATTTTGACCTCGGGGTCAAGGCGGACGCCGGTGGCATCAAGGACGCGTGTCTGTATTTCGGCCATGAGGGCCGTCACATCGGCGCAGGCGGCGCGGCCGGTGTTGATGACGAAGCCGGCGTGCTTCTCTGAAACCTGCGCGCCGCCCACGGTCAGCCCCTTCAGGCCGCACTGGTCGATCAGGGCAGCGGCGTAATGGCCCTCCGGGCGCTTGAAGGTGCTTCCGGCGCTTGGATATTCCAATGGCTGTGAAGTTTTTCTCCTTGTCATCAGCTCGTCCATTTTTCCCTTGATGGCAGCCGGATCGCCGGACCGCAGACGGAATACGGCGGACAGCACTACCCCATCGGGACAGTCGGTGAGCAGACTGTGACGGTAGGAAAAGCCCAGCGCCTCCCCTGTCAGCGTCCGGATGCCCTCATCGGGAAACAAAACGGCGGCGGAGGACACCACCTGGGACATCTCACCGCCGTAAGCGCCGGCGTTCATGCACACCGCGCCGCCCACGCTGCCGGGAATGCCGTGGGCAAACTCCAGGCCGGTGAGCCCCAGCCTGCAGGCGGTCATGGCCACACGGGCCAGGGACGCGCCGGCATCGGCGCGGAGACAGCAGGGGTCGCTTTCCACGCGCGCCACCCGGTTCATGTCCCGGGTGTGGATCACAAGGCGGTCCACCCCGGCGTCCGGGAACAGAAGGTTCGTGCCGTTGCCCAGGATAACGGGCCGGGCGGACAGCTCCCGGGCGCGGCTGAGCAGCAGGATGAGCTGCTCACCGTTTTGAGGAAAGGCCATGCGGCGGGCGGGGCCGCCGATGCGGAATGAGGTATAGCGGGACAGGGGCACTTCCCGTTCATAGGGCATATCCGGCAGGTAGTCCGCCGTCCATTTGTCCAGTTCATCGTACCAGGTCATAGTACCTCCCATGCGTTCAGATACGCTTATTCTTGCCCAAAAGGGCCGCGCCGATAATGCCGGCACGGTTGCCCAGCTCCGCCTTGACGATGCGGGTGCGGCGGTCGCGGCCGCAGGGGATGCTCTCACGAGCCACACGCTGCTGGACAGGCAGCAGGAGCTGCTCCTCCGCCTCGTTGCTGACGCCGCCGCCGATGGCCAGGGTGTCGGGCTGGAAGATATTCACCACGTTGACCACGCCGCAGGCCAGATAGTCCACATACTCGTCGCAGACCTGCTGGCCCACCGGATCGCCCCGGCGGGCGGCGATGAACGCCGACTGCCCGGAGACGCGGCCCTCGTTCTCCGCCACCACCTGGGCCAAAATGCTGTGGGGATGGGCGGCCAGGGCGGCGGCGGTCATGCGCTTCAGAGCGGTGGCGCTGGCGTACTGCTCCCAGCAGCCATGGCGGCCGCAGGGACAGGGCAGGCCGCCGCGCTGGATGACCATGTGGCCCACCTCGCCGGCCATGCCGTTGGCGCCGTGGTAGATCTTGCCGTTATGGACGATGCCCGCGCCCACGCCTGTGCCCAGGGTGATGGTGACGAAGCGCTTGCTGTCGCGGCCCGCGCCCACCAGGAACTCGGCCAGGGCGGCGCAGTTGGCGTCGTTTTCGATGTAAAGAGGGATGCTGAGATAGCGGGGGAACAGCTTGCGCAGGGGCTTCAGGAAGACGCCCAGCACGCTCTCGAACAGGCCGCCCAGAATGGATGCGCCCATCATGGCGCCGTAGGCCGTGACGCCGCCGCCCATGGTGGCAGCCACGCTGTTGAACACGCCCAGAAAGCCCGAGCTGGTACCCATGATGATCGGCACTTTGCCGCCCACAGGGCCGAGGCCGTACAGCTGCACCAGCGTGACGATGCCCGCCACGAACATGGCGTTCTGCAGCAGGCTCACCTGCAGGTCTGCGAACTCACCGCCCGCGAGGCCGCAGGCGCTGGTGATGATGAGCAGCGGGGTGAGGTTGCCCACGAACATGGCGAACACGTGCTGCAATCCCAGCGGGACAGCGTGGCGCAGCGGCATCTTCGCCTCAAACTCGTATGCCGAATTTTCCAGTTCAGCGCTTTTTATCATATCCTGGCTCCTTTACTTCACTTCAGGTTTTTGTAACAAGCATAGAAAATTATAGCAGACCGGAACCGGGAACGGTAGGGCTTTTTCGAGTTTTTATTCATATTTTCGTCATAAGTCGTACTTATGGAGCTTACCCTCTCAGTCTCACTTCGTTCGACAAGTCCGGCTCGTGGCATCGCTTCCTGTATCTTTTTGCCGAAGTTTATGGTATACTTATTTTGCACCCGGTGCCCGCC
>OLOV01000863.1_pt1 | contig 25852 bp, 26 predicted proteins | sample 1672931 | NCBI WGS metagenome assembly OLOV01 (sample SAMEA3136738, study PRJEB25190) | human gut metagenome | biome: human gut; feature: human-associated habitat; material: faeces | place: Austria | collected 2013 | reverse complement strand
TATTCAGCAAGAGAAATGGTACTTGGAAAATGTATAAACACTTATAATATTTAATAAAAAAAGTGCTTGGATTAATAAAAAATTCAGGCGCTTTTTTTAATAGCCATATAATAAAATTGTGAAAAGAGAGTACGTCTAATGTCTAGCCAGCACTGAATTTGTACTCCCATACAAATTCTAATGTGGGATATCCCAAACCCAAGACGGGAGAAAATAAAATACGACAGATTATTTGCAAATTGTGGAAAAAATAGTAAATTTATGATAAAATACAAATAAATATTTTTTGGGGAGAAATGTAATGAAAGAGTTAGAAGAAAAAATAGTTAAATTTACAGAAGATAGAGATTGGTTACAATTTAATACACCAGAAAACTTAGCCAAGTCAATATCTATTGAAGCAGGAGAATTACTAGAATGTTTTCAATGGAATAATAATTACGATAAAGATGAACTTAAATTTGAAATTGCAGATGTTATGAATTATTGTATTCTTTTATGCCACCAAATTGGGGTAGATCCTAAACAAATAGTTTTAGAAAAAATGAAAATATCTGAAAGAAAATATCCAATTGAAAAGTCAAAAGGTGTTAGCACAAAATATAATAAGTTATAAGATATAATAATTAATGGGGGCAATTATTATGATAGTATATGAAGCAACAAAGCAATTATTTGTAGAAGATGTTGTACAAGACAGAATTGAAGAAAATATAGATAGAAAATTTTATGAAAAAATGGGATATCATACTTCTAAGTCTGAAAGAAATGCTTGGAATAACTCTATGCAATATATGATGAAGGTTTTAATAGACAATAATATTCCTGAAAATGTAGGAATAGCAATTGAATTTAAAATACCGAATACATCAAAAAGGGTGGATTTTATAATAACAGGGAAAGATGGAGAATTAAAAAATACTGCTATTATAGTTGAATTAAAGCAATGGACTGATGCAGATATTGTAAGTGGAAAAGACGGAATTGTAAAAACAGTTACTGGACATGCATTAAGAGAAGTAGCACATCCATCATATCAAGCATGGTCATATGCAACAACAATAGAAGACTACAACGAAACTGTAAAAGATAGACAAATTGACTTACATCCATGTGCATATTTGCATAATTATTTAGCAGTTACACCACCAACTTTGTTATCTGATGATTATAAAACTTATTTAGAAAAAGCACCAGCATTTATAAAGGGCGATGTTGAAAAGTTAAGAGATTTTATAAATAAGTATATTAAATATGGTGATGACAAAGAAACTTTATATATGATTGAGAATGGAAAAATTAGACCATCTAAATCATTACAAGATGCCTTATCAAGTATGTTAAAAGGTAATGAAGAATTTGTAATGATAGATGATCAAAAACTTGTATATGAAATAGCATTAGAAATGGCTAGAAAATCATATAGAGACGGAAATAAAAGAGTACTAATTGTTAAAGGTGGACCAGGCACTGGAAAATCAGTATTAGCAATTAATCTGTTAGTAAAATTAACAAGTGAAAATATGGTTTGCTCATATGTAACAAAGAATGCGGCACCAAGAAATGTATATGCAACAAAATTAAGTGGCGATTTTAGAAAGACAAGAATAAACAATTTATTTAAAGGCTCAGGTTCATTTGTTGAATCTGCAGAAAACGAATTTGATGTATTAATAATTGATGAAGCTCATAGATTAAATGCAAAATCAGGAATGTTCCAGAATTTAGGAGAAAATCAAATAAAAGAAATTATTCATGCATCGAAGTTTTCAATATTTTTTATAGATGAATCACAAAAGGTTACTTTAAAAGATATTGGAAGTGTTGAAGAAATACAAAAATATATTGGACAAGCAAATGCAGAATCAGAAATAATGGAGTTAGAATCACAATTTAGATGCAATGGATCAGATGGATACATAGCTTGGTTAGATGATGTATTAGAAATAAGAAGTACTGCTAATAGTGATGGATTTGACTTGGATTATGAGATTAAAGTATGTGATACTCCAAATGAAGTAAGAGATATAATATTTGAAAAGAACAAAATAAATAATAAAGCAAGATTACTTGCAGGATACTGTTGGGACTGGATGAAAGAAGGAAAAAATAAATCAGATGTATTTGATATAACAATTCCAGAATATAATTTTGCAATGAGTTGGAATTTAGGAAATAGCCAAACTTGGGCAATTGATTCGGAGTCAGTAAATGAAATAGGATGTATACATACTGCTCAAGGATTAGAATTTGATTATGTAGGTGTAATTATAGGTAATGATTTAAGATATGAAAACAACAAGATAGTTACAGACGTTACAGAAAGAGCAAAAACAGATCAATCAATAAAAGGAATATATAAAATGTTCCAACAAGATTTTGATAAAGCAGAGAGAATAGCAGATGAAATAATAAAAAATACATATAGGACATTAATGACAAGAGGACAAAAAGGCTGCTATATTTATTGTATAGATAAAAACTTGTCAAAGTATTTGAATAAAAGATTAAATCAAAATAAGTGTATTGTTTATCCTATAGATGAAGAGGAACATTACAGTGATTTAATGGTTGCTGAAAACAGCGAAGAATATAGATATGAATAAAAAATATATAGATAAGGAATTTAATTATGAAAATTAAGTGCCTAATTTGTGAAGATATAATTGAATCAAAAAGTGTACATGATTTAGTATCTTGTAAATATGAATCTTGTTATATTGACGGTGGAAGTTATTATGCTCATATAGGCGCGAAAGATTTTAGCAAAATAGTTAAAATTTTAGATGATGGAACAGAAGTTAAAGCCGATAATTGATATTAATATGTGAATAACAAAAGAAAAGCAAAATAATATGAAGATAATAAAATTGCACAATTATTTTGCTTTTTTGATAATAAAAGACGAGTTTTGACAAATTTTGCAATTTAAAGATGTTACTATATAAATATAGAAATAAAATTGTAAAATAGAATTGTTTCATTTTTATGATTTTAAAATTTAGAAGAAGACAATATTATAGTTCAGTTACGAAATGTATAATTATCTAATCTAATTAATGAAATAGTAGATTTATACAATAAAAAAGAGCTACTAGTTAATATATAGTAAAAGAAAGGAGCTGCTATGAAAAAACATATTTTAGAAGAAAAGGCTTATACATATGAATTGACAAAAAACAAAATAAAAATGAAAGGGTATTTGTTTAATGACATCAAGGGATTTTGGGTTACAAAAGAAGGAATACCCTGTATGGAAGATGGTAATTTTTCAAAACCAACTTCAAAAAAATGTGATATTGAAACAGGAGAGGATCAAAAAGGTGAATAATGAAATAGAAGTACTTATTATTTCAAATTCAATGGATTTTACAACAGATTTAATATGTATTGAATTAAATAAAAGGAATGTGAAATACATAAGATTGAATAGAGATATGTTTAATAAATATAAAATAAAAATTGATATAGAAAGTACAAGTATGTTAGTTGAGATAAACGAGGAAGAATATATTATTTCAGATAGAAGTTTGATTTCAATTTATTATAGAGCGCCTGTATTTTTAAGAGAAAATTCTAATGAAACTTTAGACATAGAAAAACAACTATATCGTTCACAATGGATGTCATTCATAAGAAATCTTTCAATTTTTGAAAATTGTAGATGGATAAACAATCCTAATTCTACATTTAAAGCAGAAGATAAATTATTACAACTAAAAAAAGCTAAGAAAATAGGGTTTGATATTCCTTATACATTATTAGTGAATTCTTTAAATTATTTAAATATTAAAGATGATGAACAATATGTTGTAAAATCATTAGATACAGTGCTATTAAAACATGATAACAAAGAGTTATTTGCATATACAAATATAATATCAGGTAAAGAATTAAAAAGGTCAAGATTAGATATTGCACCAATTATTTTTCAAAAATATATTGATAACAAAACTGATATAAGAGTTACAGTTATAGGAAGTAAGATAATTCCAGTGAGAATAGAAAAAAATAGCATTGGTATAAAGGGAGATTGGAGATTAGAAAAAGAAAATATAGAATATAATGCAATGAAGTTACCAAAAGAAATTGAGGAAAAATGTGTAAAAATACTTGAAACATTTAAATTGGAATTTGCTGGGATTGATTTAATAGAAAGTAATGGAAAGTACTATTTTATCGAGATAAATCCAACGGGTGAATGGGCTTGGCTAAATGAAAAAAGTAATTGTAGAATAGATGAAGCAATTTGCGATTATTTATTAATGAAGGATGTGAAATAATAGAAATGTTTTTATTATATGATTTGTATAAAACCAATAAATTAATAAAAGAAAAGGAAAAAAGGATTGATTTAGATCAGTATGCAATGCAAGAAAGAACAATTAAAAATTATAAGAAAGCTAATAAAGATGAATTAAAAAAATATAATGAATTTTTAATAAATGTAAAAAAAGAATTAGAAGATAAGGTTAAGTCAATTTTAATAGCTATTACAATATCAACAACACTATCATTTAATTTTGTTAAATTTATTCAAGAATATTTAAATAACAATATATACATATATTATATAGCTTTTGCTTTTGGCATTATTGTTCTGATATATATGGCTTTAGCGGGAATATTAGCTTTATATAGTATTAGTGAAATAAATCAAATCGCTATAAATAAGCCAGATGAAAGTAAAAAACAAATAAGTAACAATATAGAATTTAATATATTACAAAATATCAAAAGAAATAATTATATGAATACAAGTTATAAGTGTATTTATAGAGCATTAATAATATTCATACTTTTTATATTAATGTCATTTACATATATTATTATGAATAAAAAGTTTTAAATAAAGTATGAAAATAAATATAAATAAGAAATTGTAATAAAGTTATAAAATATGGAAAATTATATTCGGATATAAAATGCAAAGATATAAATAAAGAATAGTTAAATTTAGATAGGATTATAGATGAAATTAGTATGAAAAATTAAACAATAATGTGAAAGATGAAGAAGGAGCATAAAATATGATGTATTCTGCTGATAGAATGGAATTTATTATAGATTACATGTCTGCTTATAAACAAAAAATAGAAATGGCAAATAAGATGGGATTGTTAGATTCTGCAAAAATGTTTGAATTGTTTGCCGAAGAAATTTGCAAATTATATTATGGAGTGAATTTTCACAACTTAAATGAGAGTACCTGCAATTTTCCATATTTTGATTTAATTTCAGATGATGAAAGAATTTTAGTCCAAGTAAGTACAGTAAGTGATGTACACCAAAAAATAAAAAAGACTTTAGAAAATATAAGAGACGATAAGAAGAATCGATTTGCAAAGATTAATAGTGTATATTTTTTTGTATTACAAAATGATAGTATAAAAAATATTAAGGATTATACTGGTGCAAATCAAATTGGGAATATATCATTTATAAAAGAAAATAATTTAATTACGACACAAGATATTATAAATAAAGCACAAAATGACTTAATATTCCAAGAAAAATTATATAGTTTAATAAAAATTGAATTTGAAAGTTTTAATGAGTGGGCAAGAAAATTAGAAGATGCTTTAGACAATAGTAAAAATATAGGAATTAGTAATATAGAAACAAAAATTAATGATGAGTATGTAATAGATAGACACGAATTGATAGAAAAAATGAGAAAAGACAATGCTAAGTTTATTTCTGTTCAAGGAAGAGAAGGTGTTGGTAAAACTGTAATTTGTAAAAAGTTTATTGAAGACGAAAATATGGTCTTATATGCACGTGCAGAAAGATTTTTAGAAGAAACTCATTTAGAAAAAATCTGGAATTTAGATATTAGGAGAATCCTGGAATGTCTTAATGGTAAAAAAATTATTTTTTTCATTGATGCTTTAGAATTTATTGCCGATGCTTCTAAAACAAAATTTGATTTGTTAGAATCATTATACAATGTTGTACAAAAATATGAAAATGCATATATAATAACATCGTGTAGGACAAGTGATAAAAATGCTTTTATAAAAATAGAATCAAAATATAATATAGTTGATTACGATGTTAATGAAATTAATGAATGTGAATTAAAAGATTTAGAAAAACAGTATCCATTAATTAAGAAAATGTCTCAAGATAAAAAATATGAAAGTTTATTAAAAACACCATTTTATATAAACATAATGATAAAAAATAGTGTAGATATCGATAATATAACGGATATTAATAAATTTAGAGAGTATATATGGAATAATATAATTTGTTTAAAGAATAATGAAAATAAATATAAAATCAACCTAAAAGATATTGAAGATGCGATAAATAAAATTGTTTTTGACAGAGCACAGAAATTCACATTAGGGATAAAAGAAACAGATATTGATTCAAGAATTTTAAATGTTTTAGAAACTGAAGGAATTATTACTTATAATAATGAGGGAATTAGATTAAAATACGATATTTATGAAGATATTTGTTTTGAAAATTTTTTTGACAATACATATTGTGATTGTAAAGGTAAATATCAGGATTTTTATAAAAATATTGAAAAGATAGGAAGATGTGTATATAGAAGGTATCAAATATGGATAGCAAATAAATTATTAGCTAAAGAAAATAGGGATAAATTTATATATAATTTAATATTTGACAATGAAATATCAGAAGAATGGAAAAAGCAGACAGAAATAGGAATTGTAAAGTCTAATTATAGTAATTCTTTTTTTGAAGAGAATGAGATGGAAATTTTAGAGAAAGGTTTATTACTAGAATTTATTGATATAATTAATTTATATTCGTATGATGCTAAAATTGTAAACTATGAAGATTTTTCCGATGTTCAACTTATTCCTGTTGGAGCTGGAAGAGAAAATATAATAAGCATTGTAGAAAAAAACAATATATATTGTAAGAACATTATAAATAAAAATAAAATAGTGAAATTATGCTTAGATTATATTGAACAAAGAAAACAAAAAGAAAGTATAACAAAAAAAATATGCACAATTATGCAATTTTATATAGAAGAATTTTTTAAAGAGGAAACTTTTAATATATTGGATGAAATCAATAAATGTTTGATTGTAACTTTTAAGCTTTCAAATTATTGTAAAGCTTGGTTAAATACTTTTTTTAGCAAAATAATAGAATACTATAATGGAACTGATACAAATAAAAGGAGAATTGCTAAAAAGATTATCGAATTTACAATAAAAAATTCATGGCCTCAACTTACTGTAGATTTTCCAGAAAAATTATGTGATATGGCGAGTATGATATGGAAAAAGGAAAAAGAAGATAACAGATTTTACTATATAGAAGATAACCCATATGGATTAAGAGATGATTATGATCACTTATATCCTAATGTAAAAAACAATATATTCCTTTGGAATATATTTAGAAATAACTTTTGGAAAGGCTTAGATTGGGCAATAAAATTTGCAAATGAATGTGTAGAAAAATATGCTCGAAATTATCCAGAAAATCTTATGAAAATAAAATTGATTTTTATAGATGAGAATAATATACAAAGAGAATATTATGGAAATCCTAATATATGGATGGGATGCACAGAGGATCACCATGTTCACAATTTATTAAGTGATATTGTTTATAATATTAAAGAAACAATGATTAATTACATTGATAAAAATATATGCGACAAAGATACTCTTAAATTTTTAGAATACATAAGAAGCAAAATATATAAAGAATCAAATAATATTTTACTACTAACTGTAGTAGAATCCATAGGAATGCACTATCAAAATGAGTTTCCAGGCTATGCACTTGATTTAATATCTAGCATAGATATTGTGGAATGGGATATATCAAGATATGCAACATATTTATCAAACCCACAATTAGAGATGCTAAAAAAACAAATATTTCAAAAAGTAGGTATTCCTGGTATAAAAAATAGGTATTCAAAAGATTCAAAATGTAATATTAGTATAGAACAATATGCACAAAATATACAAATAAACGGAGATTCAAAAATAATAGAAAAATGCTATAAGATATTGGATTACTTATATTCTATTGTTAATAACGATGAAGAAAATGCTTCTAAATATCTTCAAATTCAGAAAATGGATTTTAGAAATGCAAAATTAACGCAATTAGACAATAATATAATTAGCATTGAGGCTAATATCACAGGAGAAGCAAAAAAAGTAGTAGAGAGACATAAGGAAAACAAATTGCTGAGTGATGATTTAATATTAAAATTAAATCAATGTAATGAAGATTTAAAAGGAAAAAAAGATTGTTCTCAATTATTAGTGAATCTTATTGATGAGTTTATATCGTTCAAAAATAATAATGATATTAGAGCACTTGGACTTGAAAGAATAATAATAGGTATGATATCAACAATATTTCAAAAAGATAACGTATCTATAGAAAAGAAAAATGATTATTGTATTTTTTGGATTGAAGGAATAGAGCAAATATTAAAAAATCAAAGCTTTGAATTCGAGCCACATTTAATTTTGAAATTAATTGAACAATTATATGTAGATATTCCTGTAAAAACTAAAAATAGGATTAGGTTAATTGTTTTAAAATTTGTTAATGAAAGCGGATATGATGGAATTATTAATTCTATAAAAGAGGAAATAATTAAATATTTAAGAAAAGACAGTGAACTATCAAATAGCATATTTAATACAATTATAGAGTTATCTAAAGATGAAATGGAACACCAAAAATTTAATGCAACATATATAAAACAAAGAAATAAAGATTTTAAATTTGTTCCAAACAAAATTCCTAGATTAAAGGGTGTTGATATTCAGGTTAAACAAGAAAAAGAAAAAAAATATAAAAGTCATAGAATTGGTATAATAGAAAACTACCTATATTCAATGAAAAAATTAAATATAACAGAATTTAATATTACCAATTATGATCTAAATAGCTTATGCTGTATTGCAAACTGCGGAAAAAATTTTAATGATAATTTATTTTGTAAAATAATAAAAGAGATAATAAGACTTATCATAGACATAAAAAATGATTATTCTAATGAATATAAAAATGATATTTTGGATATGTATCAAGAACATGAAATTATTAGGTTATTTAAAAGAGAGTTAGCTTATATGGATAAAGACTATGAAAAAATAATTGATATAATGTTTGATGATGTGGATTTTTCAGAATTTAAAAAAGAAGCTATTGAATTTTATCTAGAGATTTTAAATTGTTTTATTGCTTTATATTGTAATTCTTATAACGATAAAAACATGAGAGCAATGATTAAAAGAAAAATAAAATATATTGAGAAAAAAGTTAAAGATATAAAATTGGAATATGTAAAACAAGAGTTAAGCAAATGTTTATATTTATCTCCAGGAAGATTTGATAAGTGGAATCCATATGAAATCAAAACAAAGTATGAGTATAAAGATAAAAAATTTTTGAATGAGCAGTTGTGTGAATATGGAAAATACGATATAGAAAATTCGATGAGAACAATTTATTTATTAAAAATAGATGAATTATTGCCCGAAATATTGACATCTTTAGAAGAAATTCTAAAATTTAATAAAGAAATCCTTGAAAGAAATTTTGAAGGAGATACAAAAATAATTATAGATAGGATCATTACTAAAGCTTTTATAAATTTTAGTGATGATATAAAAAAAGAATCTGATTTAATTGAGGCTTATGAGAAAATTTTGAAAATATTAATAGAGTTAAATTATGAAAAGGCGGGAGTAATACTGGATGAATTTCGTATTCATTAATATAAGATTTAATAAATACAGGATAATTACAACATTTATAAGTTAAAGTGCAATTTATTACATTTAAAGTGCAAAAATTGCACTTTAAATATTGATAGTGTATCTAATAATTGATATAATATATATGTAGTAGGTATTTCTAATGGATAAAAAAGAAGATTGGAATTTAGAATTATCAGAATATATAAAACAAGGGGAACCAAATCATGTAGAAAAAACTAAAACTTGGGAAACAGCAATAGGTTTGCAAGATGTAGATGGATTAAAGCCTTCGAAATATTTAATAAAAACAGCTAAAGAACACATTGAAGGAAACATAGATATTGAAGAAGTTAAAACAAGAATAGATGAATATTATGAAGTTCAAGGCAGTAGAAAGAATTTTGAAAAAGAAAATTTAAAAGCTGATGTTTATGCAGATATATTAAATCTGTCTGATATTGAAATAATAGAACAGTATTAATTTATAAAGGAGTAATCAACTTATGAATAATTATTTTATAATACACGGAAGTTTTGGGAGCCCATTTGGTAATTGGTTTCCATATTTAAGAAAAGAAATTGAGAAAAAAGGTTTAGAAGTTTATACACCAGACTTTCCAACAGGAGTTGGCTACCAAAATTATGAGAATTGGGAAAAACTTTTAAAAATATATTTAGATTCTGGATTAATAAATGAAAATACAACTATATTTGCTCATTCAATAGCACCTATATTTGTATGTAAGTTTTTAATTAATAATAAAATTAAGATTAAAAGATTAGTATTTGTATGTGGATTTAATAATTATCTAGGTATTAATGAAGAATATGATAATGTAAATAAATCAATGTACACTGATAACTTGGTTGAAATAAAAAATTATTGTGATGATATAATTTGCTATTATTCTGATAATGATCCATATGTAAAATATGAAGTTGAAAAAGAATTTGCAGATACTATTACAGATAAACAATTTGTAATAGAAAATGGAGGACATCTTAATAGTGAATCAGGATATACAGAATTTTCCGAATTATTAGAATATATTTAGGAGTAAATAGATAATGAAAAAACTATTATTAATAATTGATGTTCAAAAAGATTTTATAAATGAACATACTAAGAAGATTTTACCTAAAATAAACGAATTATTAAATTCAAATAAATTTGACCTAGTTGCTTTTACGAAGTTTATAAATGATGAAGATAGCGTTTGGTATAAAAAATTAAATTATAAAGGTTGTATGACTAAAGAAGGGCAAGAAATTGCTATTGATACTAAAAATTATAAAATATTTGATAAGCAAATATATACTGCAGTGAATGATGAATTAAAAGATTTTATTAGGAAAAATAATGTTTCTCAAATATATTTATGTGGCTTTGATACAGATGCTTGTGTTCAAAAAACTGCTATTGATTTATTTGAGCAAAATTATGATGTATATGTTTTAAAAGATTGTTGTATGAGCCATACAGGTAAAGAAACACACAATTTGTATATAACTAATCTCGCAAGATTAGTAGGAAAAGATAAAATAATCTAATTTGTATTGGTTTATTAAATTATTATAAAGAGATGAAGTTAAAAAATTCGATTATAAATGATTTTTAGGAGGAATTATAGTGAAAGAAAAATATGATAATTGGACAAGAGAATTTATGGAATCATGGAAACAACTAGATTGGAAAAGAACATTAGAAACATTAGACAAAAATGTTAAATATTATGAGAATCCAATAGATGATCCTTGCAAAGATTTTGATGAAGTAGTTAATTTATGGAATGTTGTGGCTGATAATCAAAAAGATATTGATTATAAATATGAAATAGTTGCCTATAACGAAGATACTTGCATTATAAATTGGCAAATGACAAGGGTTATGACTAAAACCAATATAAAACAAGAAATAGATGGAATATTCCAAATTTCTTTAAATGATGAAGGTAAATGTACTCTATTTAAACAATGGAGATTTACTAGATAGAAAGGTGGATTATAGTAATGAAATTAAAAGATAAGGTTGCTTTAATTACTGGTTCATCTTCTGGAATAGGAAAAGCAGTAGCTTTATTATTTGCAGAAGAAGGAGCGAATGTAATAATTTGTTCTAATACATCAAGCGAAGATGGAATGAATGTATTAAAAGAAGTAAAGGAAAAGAGATCTGATGCAATTTATATTCAAGCTGACCTAACAAAAGAAACAGATATAAAGAATATGTTTGATCAAATTAAAGAGAAATATGGAAAATTAGATATACTTATTAATAATGCAGGAAGAACTTTTAATATCCCATTTAAAGATATAACAGAAGAAACAATTACAAGAGATATAAATACTAATTTAACATCTGCTATTTTATGTTCAAAATATGCTATAGAATTAATGAATGATGAAGGGTGGATTGTAAATACTTCTTCAATAAGAGGGATAGATTATTCTGGTAGAGCAGGAATTATAGGATATTGTTCAGCAAAAGCTGGTATAAATAGCTTTACTAAAACATTAGCAATGGAATTAGCTCCTAAAATATATGTAAATGCAGTAGCACCTGGATTTGTATATACAAATTATATGAACAATGTAACAGATGAAATGAAGCAATCTTGGCTTAAAAATATACCTATTAATAAATTTATAGAACCTAAAGAAATTGCAGAAGTTTATTTACTACTTGCAACATCTAAAATATTTACAGGTTCTATTATTACAGCAGATGGAGGATATTCATTGTTGAATAGATAATTGTTATAAGCAAATATGGAGTATTACAAATGATTGATGAATTAATAGAAGAAGAAAGAAATAAAGCACTTTTAAGGATACAACAAAAGGAACAATTAATTCAAAAGAAAGAGCAATTAGAAGCTGAAATAGATTTATTAGAGAAAAAACTATTAGAATTACAACCTGGATTTGGAAGTTTTAATATTAAATATCCTATCCCTGTTGCTCCAAAGAAATTTAATTTTTTTCAGAAAGTATTTTCTAGAAAAAAATATAAAAATTATCTTGCAGAAATAGATAAATACGACATTGAATATAAAATTGCAGAAGAAAAAGAACAATCAAGAATAAAAGAATTAAATAAAATCCAAGATACTGTTATGCAATTAAAAAAAGAATTATTCAATATAAATACGCAAATTAAAAATTTAGAAAAATCTAATGATGAAAATGTAATACAAGTTTTAGAAGATAAAGAACAAGCAATTACATTTCTATTACAAAAATATCCTAATTTACAATATGATTTAAATTTTATGAAGGAAGCAGTAGAATATAATCTCAAATTCATATCATACGATAAAACTGATGATCCATCTCTTTATATTTATGTAATTGATGAAACTAAAAAAAGTGATTATAGATATGTTGGATATGATGAAAATTATAGACAGCAACGTCAAGCTGAGTTTGAGGAAAAGGCAGAAAGACTTAAAAACGAAATTTTAAATCCTTCTCAAGTTCCAGATGATAAATACAAAATACCACATAAATATATATACGAAGCAATACGTGAAGAATATACATCACACCTTTCTAGTGCATTTAAATATTTGGAATATGATGGTAAATTTCCAAAGATATATGGAGAAGAATTAGAAAGATTATGGGAAGATTCTAATAATATATTCGCTATACATGCCACAAGTAGAAATTATGATACTACAGTACAAGGTCATGATGATACTCCTCGAGCTAGTGTAGAATCAATTTTTAGAAATGGGTTAAAAGCTACCAATAGTATGGGAGAATTATCTTATGAGAATGCATCTCCACAATTAACAGCTACTACATATGTAAAGGGAGAAGGGTTATATTTTCTTAATGCACTTAATTACAGTTATGCACGAGGATATGGAAATATTATAATTCAAATACCTAAAGATGGAATAGGTAAAAAAGCAACAACAGCAATTTTGGGATTGAAAGACAATGGTACTGATAGAAGAGGAAAAGCATTTTTGTTACCCAAATATATTTATGGTTTTATTGAAAATAATAAATTTATAAATTTTGAAGACTATCAAATTGAAAAAAATCCACATATAAATGAAGAAACTTATCCGTTCTTTTCTATGGATTATTCATATATAACTTCAATGCCAGCTATGGAATCTGAAGAAATATCCAAAGAGTCAGAAGTACGATAAAACATAAATTATAAAACTGATTTAAAAATGGTTTTAAGAAGTTTATATACAAAATTGCAAGTATCTTATAAAAAATATCAAGATAATAAAAAGTGTGAAAAACGACATACAAGTCAAATTTCACACTTTTTTCTTTACTAATTATTCTTCAAAGCACCCCATAACTATCTGAGACCCATCTACAAAACCATTTCTATAATACTTTTCATTCCAATAATCGCAATAATCCAAAAAATTATCATCAAGTTTATGTAATTGTTGTCTAACATATTTCTTATTACATTCAGGTACATTCCTTAAAATATTTTCAGCTATTTCATCAAAATAAATCCAATGTTTTTTATCTTCAGCAGATTTTAATGAAGAAATATCTTCATCTCTATAAGCAAACCACTCTCTTAAAATATCATCATTAACTTCTCTTAAATTTTTCATAATAAAACCTCCAAAATAGTTCTTAATTTTATAGAAGATTACTGTATTTTTTATCACATAAAGTTGGGAAAATTTTGGGAAGAATTGCTTCAAAAAACATCCTAAAATTGCATAAATATTCAATAAATCAAATCTTCTATAAATGGCTAAATACCAACAAAAACTTAAGTTTTCATAAATCTTCAAAAGTGCCTTTGCCGGCGCTCATAACCCGAAGGTCGTAAGTTCTAGTCTTAGCCCTGCAATCAGAGAAATAATACTTACAGTTTCAACGACTGTGGGTATTTTTTTATGCCTAAAAAATGGTTGCGATAGATAATGCTCTAAAATAGCATTCTTATGTCAAATTTGGGATAATTGGGAAGTATTTTAACTTTTTGATTCCTCAAAAGACTATGTATATCAGTAAAAAATATGGGAATTTATAAATTGATTTTTACTGATTTTTTTCCGACAAAGTAATTTTGTGATTTATTGAAAAAAGTAGTTTTAGTTTGGTATTAATAAATTTTGTAATACATTTCCTGCACTTTTATTGTGGAAAATGATAGGATGCACATAAAAATTAAAAGTTGTAGTAATTTGTGCATGACCTAGTCTTGCAGCAACAACTGCTACATCTATATTTTGCGATATAAGCAAAGTAGCATTTGTATGCCTTAAACCGTGAAAATTAATTACAGGTAGTCCAATATTTTTAACAAATTTGACAAACCATTTACTAATAGTTGATGGATGCATAGGCTTACCATCTGACTAAACAAATAACCTATCTGAATTCGTCCATAATTCGCCGTAAATTGAATTTTGCATTTCATACCATAATCTGTATGGTGTTAGTATAGATATATAGACACAAAATTTTACGAATTGGCAAAAAAATGATATAATATTATGTAAAAGTAAAAGGAGTGTCTAAAATATGAAAACATATACAGAGGAATTTGATAAATATTTGAAAGAAAATAATTTACAATGTCATTTTCGTAGTAATAGTATAATAATGTGTTAAATGGTGTTTACATCAGACCAAGCCTTTTTTGATAAAATTGGAGAAAAAGAAACAAAATAATTTAATTAGAGATTTCCAAAGAGAAACTAATACTTTCGTTGATCCAGAAAAACAAATTAAACACGAAGAAATGGAAAAAGAATAGGATTTAGAAAGATAATAAATTAAGTAAATAGTCGCCTACTATACAGTAAGCGACTATTTTTTTTCACGATCGTTACTCGTCTTTAATTCGAATTATCTCAGTTTCATACCTGTGAAAATATCTCTTAAAGCACTTAGGTCCTTGACGCACGCCAGTATCAAACAAAATCGAACGTGAAGTGTCCTTATCTACTTTTACGTAAAATCGAGATGGATATTTAGTAAACGCATCCCATTTTAGAATTTCTTGGATTACAGAATCCATCTTATCTGTATCAACCTTTGCGAATGATAATTCGAGACATTCGCCAGCTGCATTGATAACAAAACTCACATTATCAAATTTAGCTAAAGTTGCATTGATAAACACAGTTTTAGATAGAACTATAATCCGAGGATTAACGGAATTAAATTTAGAAGCTAAATATTCCACAACCTCCTCATTCCATTCGGAGTTAATAACTCTTGCAAAAGCGTATGACATAATTTGTCCTCCTTATCACTTTTATTGAAGCATTGGTTTTATATAAGTTAAACTAAAAAGTTAGAGGTTAATTCCCTCTCACTAATTAGTAAAAAAAGGTATTAAGACACAGAACTTACCTATATCAGTACACATTATAGCATAATTTATGTAAATACGCAACAATATTGGTCGCATTTAACATAAAAATTTGAGCATCTCCATCATAAATAGCCTCTCCATGATTTCTAAACTTTCCACTATCATCTTCAATAGCAAAAGTTAATATTCCTTGTATCTTTTTTAAATCTTCTACTGATATGGATTTATATTATCAACTCAAAGATATTCACATTTAGATAAAAATGATAAAACAATACCAGAACAAACAATATTTAACAAATTGAATTCTTCATTTAAAATAAATAATGAACAGGAGAATATAAGCAAAGAAATAAAAAAGAACAATTATCTAACGGCAATTAGTTAATCGTTCTATGGTAATTGATTTCGTAACAAATTCTTAACTTATGTAAAAGTCAATACAAAATTGATAAAAAAATTCAAAATAAAATTGATAAAAAATTTCAATATAACTTTGGTAACTAAGATGGTAAATCCTTCCATTTTAGTTACCTGCTTTTTAATTACTTTTCATCCTACTTTCAACTTCCTCTATTTTTCCTTTTAGTCTATATGATGGACCAGTTATTTTTATTATACTTGAATGATGTAATAATCTGTCTAATATTGCATTAGCTAAGGTATTATCACTAAATACCTCACCCCATTTTGAAAAAGGTTGATTTGTCGTTATTATTGTAGAATTTTCCTCATATCTTTTAGCAATTAATTGAAAAAACAAATTTGCACCATTTCTATCTACTGGAAGGTATCCGATTTCGTCAATAATTAATAATCTATACTTGCAAAACTGTTTTAATCTCTGTTCTAGTCTATTTTCATTATGTGCTTTTTTTAATTGCATTATCAAATCATGACATGATATAAAGTATGTTAAATATCTTTTTTTGGCTGCTGCAATTCCTATACTTATTGCTAAATTAGTTTTTCCTACTCCACTTGAACCTACAAACAATATATTTTCTTTATTTTCTATAAATCTTAAGTTCTCTAACTCTAATAGTTGTTGTTTATTAACTCCTGGTTGATATGAAAAATCGAAGTCTTTTATTTCTTTTTCAAACGGAAATCCTGCAACAGATACCTGTATTTTTGAAGCTCTTTCATCTCTATACATTATTTTTCCTTCTGTTAACTTGTATAGAATATCAACAACAGAAATATCTTGTTCCTTTATACTTTCTAAATAATTTGGTAAAAAGTTTACCATTTTATCTAATTTTAATATTTCTAAGTTGTTCATTAATTTATTATAATTTATCATTTTTTCATCCTTTCATTTTCATTTATTAATTTAAGGAAAAGATATATTAATTATACAGTGTTTTTTGCATTAAAAAAACTGATAGATTTCTAGCAATTTTATATTGAATTTTTCTATCATTTTTATTTTAACATTTACAAGATGTTACATATGAATATTTAATTAGGCTTAAGCTTTATAAACTTATAAAATATTTAACAGAGGATATTGAATATGATGGATTTAAAATGTGGTGGTGATTTATGTGTATGTTATATTAGTATATGATATAAATTTAGATGAAAAAGAGGGAAGTAGAGTATTAACTGAGGTATACAAAATATGTAAAAAATATTTAAATCATATTCAAAATTCAGTATTTGTGGGAGAGCTTTTAGAATTCCAAATTATTAATCTAAAATCTGAACTGGATAAATATATTAGAAGTACAAAGGATAGTGTTATTTTATTTAAAAGTAGAAATAAAAGATGGCTTGACAAAGAATTTATAGGAATGATTGAAGAAGATAAAACTACAAACTTTATTTAAGGATAAAGAAATAATTCATATAGCAAAGCATACTTGTAACACAAATGAAACATAAAAGAAATCAAAATGTAGTTGAAAAAAATATTATAATAGTATAAACTATAACTATAGTTTTTATGGTAATATAAAAAACAAAAGAGGTGGTATATAATGAAAGAATTTTGGAAAAATGAGTGGCAACTTTTCTTAGATGATATGCAAACACTTGGAGAGTTCTTTTTACAACCAGTTACATTTAGCCCTAAAACTTTACAATTACGTGCTTCAGTAGAAGAAAGAGAACAAGAAACTGAAGTACAAGATGTTGGAATATGGGATAGTTTTAAACAAGGTTGTTCAAATGCAAAAGATTTCTTATTTCAACCAGTAAAATTTAAATTTTAAAAGTTAAAATTGCGATTTTAGATCGCAATTTTATTTTATTATTAACAAAATTATGGTTAACTTTAACATAGTACAATTATTAACATATGGCATATTTTAAATTATATATCACTTTTTTGAAACAAAAATGTAATATAAATAAAATATTGCTGTTATTGCTTTTTTTTGACAAATTATATATAATAATGGTACATGTGATAGTATAGTGTTATTATTAACAAATGAGGTGTTTTATATGAAAGAATTTTGGAAAAATGAATGGAAGCTTTTTTTAGAAGATTTAAGTTCAGTTAAAAATATGTTTGCTAAGGTATTTGGACGTAAAAAAGACTATTTAATGCTTGATAGTGCAAGTGATATACAAGAAAATTCTAATGAAGAAGTTCAAAGTGAGAATATTGTACCAGAAGTACAGTATGAACCAGATGCAATAGATCATAAAGTTACAGCATATTTTGGAGAAAATCTAGACGAATTAAGACAAAATATAAGTGGTGAAAAAACTCAACATGAAGTTTTAAGAGAGTATGCCCAATTCTTTAAGCCATACACAGAATCTCAAGAAATGTGTAATAGTGCATTTAGGAAATATTATGATAGACATGCTTTAAAAATAGCTACAGAGGAATTACCAGTAGCACAAGCAAGAATAATTCAAAATAATGTTGATTTATTTATAAAAGGTCAAGAAGTATTTGGAGAAAATGGACAATTTATTGATTCTAGAGTAGATTCTATATTTGATAAAGTTGGTGTAAACGAAATTGAAAAAGCAGTAGATATTTTACATGATAATGCTGAACAAGGTGGAGTTAATACTCAAGGTGAAAGGCTTATGGCTGAAGTTATGACATATATGGTTGATAATGGAATCAAGGTAGAAAAGAATAAAAGTATAATGGAACCAGTTAAACTTGTTCTTGAAGAAAAATTAAATGATGTTCATACTGATTTAAGAAACCACGATGATTGGAATGATGAATACCAAGCATTACTTTCACAAGAAAGAAAATATTTATATGCTTTAAATAGAATTGAACAATATGAAACTGAACAAAGAATATCTGAGTTTGAACAAAAAATAAATGATGATGAAAATCAAGTTGTAACAGATACAGTTGATGCATCAAATACAACTGAACAAGCTGTTTAAACTCATAATTAAGTAAAGTAATATATTATACCCTCTGCAAAATTGATTGCAGGGGGTATTTAGAGTATAAATATTAAATAAAATGTTGAAAAACGAAATTTTATATGATATAATAGCAAATACATGTAGACTTTTTGCATGTAAAAAGGAGAGATTAATTATGAAATGTATTTTATTATGTGCGGGATATGCAACTAGGTTATTCCCTTTAACAGAGAATTTTCCAAAAGCTTTGTTAAAAGTTGGAGGTAAAGCAATAATTGATTATACTTTAGAAAAAGTAAATAAAATTGATGATATTGATGAAATCTATTTAGTAACAAATGCTAAATATACAAAACATTTTGAAGATTGGGCAAATGAAAAAAATAATATAAAACCAATCAAAGTATTTAACGATGGTACAGTATCAAATGATGATAGATTAGGTGCTATAGGTGATATAGAATTTGTAATTGAAAATGCAAAGGTTGACGATGATATATTAGTTCTTGCAACTGATAATCTATTTGAATTTGAACTTACAGATTTTTATAATTGTTATAAAGAGAAAAAAGCACCATGTGTATGTGTTAGAAAAGAAAATTATGAATTATTAAAAAGATTAGGTGTAGCTGAGCTCGATGATAATATGAGAATGGTTGGATTTGAAGAAAAACCAGCTGAACCAAAAGGAAAATATGCAGTATATGCTGAATATATATATCCAAGAGAAATTGTTCCTCAAATTAAAACATATTTAGAAGAAGGAAATTCTTGCGATGCACCAGGAAACTTAGTAGCATATTTATACAAAAAGATGCCACTTTATGCTTATGAATTTTCAGGAGAATGTTTTGATATAGGGACACATGAAGCTTTAGCAGAAGTAAACGAATTATATAGTAAATAAAGAAAAATAAGAGGTTGACTTTTAAAAAGAGTGGGTAGATATAAATGAGTATTAGTAAGATTTCACGTACTTTAGTAGTTATATTATTTCTTGCTTTAATTATATTTATGGGTTATCAAGACGTAATGTTACTATTAAATAATAACAGTAGTAGTCCTACTTTAAATATTTTGAAAGTCGTATATATAATTGTAACAGCTTTATTGGTTGCATTATATGTTTATATAAAAGATAAATTATATAGAAAAAAAGTAAAGAGAAATATATCGCTTATATATAGATATGTGTACATAACTTTTATAGTGGTTATTATGAGTATAATATCTATATATAAATATTTATACTTGATAGAAAATTCTATTTTATTTATGTATATATTTTTAAAATTATTTATTGGTTTTGTTTTAAAGAAGATAATTTTTAACGTCTCTAAAAGTGATATACTATCAGTACTTGGATTATTTGGATTTGCAATGTTACCATGTGTGTATACAGATGTGAACATGATATTTATAAATTTAATAAAGACATTAATAATTTTTTCTACAATGCTTTTAATACAAAAGTTAATTGATGAATTAAAACAACTTGGTATAAAAAATAAAAAATACTTGGTTATTTCCGGTGTACTTGGTATATTTGTTGGAGTATCAATTACAATTGGAATAAGTGTATATTTATGGATTGTAATGGCTTTAATGTCACTTATTCTTACAGTAAATCTTGATAAAACTCACTTAGGATTTCCAAAGAAAATTATTTCTATTGTAAATTCTAAAACTAAAGATACTTTGTATAAGGTTGAAAGAATCAATATTAGTAAACTCATTGTTTCGATAATAACTATTGCATTGATAGCTTCGTTAATTATATTTATAGGTATGATAGTTATAAATAATACAAGTATAGATAAAATAGGAATCTTTAATTTATCTACTGGAATTAAGGACATAAATGTAGAAAATTTTGTTTCAAATCTATTAAATAATACAAATATATTAAATTCTACATCTAAAACTTATTATGTTTTACTATATTCATATATTGTATTTATAGAAATACTTGCATTTGTTTTAAGAAGAAGATATGATACAAAGTCAACTGTAATGAAACTTTTCTTTATACTTTTATACATTTGTATATCTGTATTTGGGCTTGATATAACACATTATCAAATGATATTAACAGTATTTTTAATTTTAATTTCAATTGTTAATACATCAAATATATATTTAAATAGAGAAGAAAGAGTAAAAATGCTTGTAGCATCATAGATTGAAAGAAGGGGGAAAAATGGCGTATTATTCAGAAGATTTAATCGAAGAAGTAATATCTCAAAATGATATAGTAGAGGTAATATCTGAATACGTTACATTAAAGAAAAGTGGTAGGAACTTTATTGGTTTGTGCCCTTTTCATAGAGAAAAGACCCCTTCTTTTTGCGTGTCTATGGACAAGCAAATTTTTAAATGCTTTGGCTGTTCACAAGGTGGAAATGTTATTTCTTTTATAATGAAAATTGAAAATCTTGACTTTTGGGAAAGTGTTGAAATGCTTGCCGAAAGAGCACATATAGATCTTAGTAAATATGAGCAGAGTTCAAAATCGTTTGGAGATAAACAAGAAATTAAAAACAAAAAAGAAACATTCTTTAATATAAATAGAGAAGCGGGAATTTACTACCATAATAATTTAATAAACCTTTTAAAAGAAGAAAATAATATTGTAAAAGAATATGTAAAAAAAAGACAGTTTGATATAAAAACAATAAATAAATATGGAATAGGTTATGCAAATGGTAAAATACCACTTTTGGATTATTTAAAAGAAAAAGGCTTTAGTGAGCAAGATATATTAAATTCTGGAATACTTGTAAAAAACGAAAGAGGAAAAATCTATGATAGATTTTTTTCAAGACTTATATTTCCAATATTTGATATAAGGGATAGAATAATAGCTTTTGGTGGACGTGTTTTAGACAAGTCTTTACCTAAATATGTGAATTCTAAGGAAAATGAAATATATCATAAAGGTAAAACTTTATATATGATGAATTTTGCTAAAAGAGAGAAACATGACAAAATCATAATTGTAGAAGGATATATGGATGCAATAGCACTTCAAAAAAGTGGTTTTGATAATGCAGTAGCATCTCTTGGAACAGCCCTAACAGATGACCAAGCTCGCCTTTTGAAAAAATATACAGATAATGTTATAATATGCTATGATCAAGATTCAGCAGGACAAAATGCAACATTAAGAGGACTTGATATATTGCATAAAAGAGGTATTAATGTAAAAGTATTAAAGTTAGATAAACCTGATGTAAAAGATCCAGATGAATATATAAATAAATATGGAAAAGAAAGATTTGAAAAATGTATTGATACAAGTATTTCACTTGTTGAATTTAAGATTTCAATGCTTGAGAAGAATCTTAACATGAATGATATGGATTCAAAAATCCAATTTTTAAAAAATACAGCTGAGATTTTGGCCTCAATTGATAATGACATTGAAAGAGAAATTTATGTAGATAGAGTTTCTAAAAAATATGGTATAGGAACGGGGCCAATTTTAAAAGAAGTTGAAAAAAAACTAAATAAAAAACATGAAACAGTATATATTGATATGCAGTCTTTAACACGTAAAATGCATCTTACTACTACTCTTAAAAAGAAACAAGAACAATACATTATACTTTTAATTTTAAGCCATAATAAAAAAATACAAGAAAGAATTTTTAATGAAGTAAGTATAGATGATTTTGAAGATGAAAATGTAAAGAAGATTTATGAGTATATACTTAAATTAAAAGAACAATATGACATTAATAAAATTGATATTCTATCTAAGTTAAAAGATGAAGAACTTATAAAAGAATTAACAGAAATAATATATATAGACACACAAAATATTGATAATGAAAAATTATTAAATGATGTATTAACATACAAACATAAGGAAAAACTATATAATAGAAGAGATGAAATTTTAAAAAGATTAGAGGAAAATATTTCAAAAGATGAGCAAGATATATTGCAATTTGAATTAAATCAAATTATAATTGAAATATCAAGATTAAAATCGTAAAGGAGTAAATAATGAAAGAAGTTTCAAATAGTAAAAAACAAATTGATGAACAAAAGGTGGAAAAAGTGGAAAAAATAAAAAATGAAAAAGTAGAGAAAAAAAATATCTCTAAAGAAGAAAAAAAAGAAAAAATTAAAAAATTTATTGAAAAAGGTAAAAAAGAGAAAAAAGTTAAGTATAAAGATATTGTTAAATTTGTAGATGAAGCAGAAATTACTCCTGAAGAGATGGCAAAAATATATGATACTTTAGCAGAACTTAATTTAAATATAATTATGGATGATGCAAAGGAAACATCAAAAGAGGCAAATATAGATTTACTTTCTGGAAAAGATAGAGAAGCTGTTGAAGATGATGATATAGATGTTGATGATTCTGATATGGCAGTTGTTAATATAGATGGTACAAAATCTGTTGCCGAACTTGATATTGAACCAAATCTTGAAGATATAACAGAAATTGAAAAAGATATTTTACTTGATGATGTTAAAAATATGGATTTTGTTGATAATATAAATGTCGATGATCCTGTAAAAATGTTCTTGAAAGAAATAGGAAAAATACCACTTTTAACATATGAAGAAGAAAATATGCTTGCTGAAAGAATGGTTCATGGAGATAAAGAAGCAAAAAAACGTTTAATAGAATCAAATTTAAGATTAGTTGTAAGTATAGCAAAAAAATACATTGGAAGAGGTATGAATTTCCTTGACCTTATACAAGAAGGAAACTTAGGACTAATAAAAGCAGTGGATAAGTTTGATCAATCAAAAGGATATAAATTTAGTACATATGCAACTTGGTGGATTAGACAAGCAATCACAAGAGCCATAGCTGATCAAGCAAGAACAATAAGGATACCTGTACATATGGTTGAAACTATAAATAAATTAATACGTACATCAAGGCATTTATTGCAAACTTTAGGGAGAGAACCAACTCCAGAAGAAATTGCTGCTGAACTTGAAATGCCAGTTGAAAAAGTAAGAGAAGTATTAAAAGTATCTCAAGAACCAATATCTTTAGAGACACCTGTTGGTGAAGAAGATGAGAGTAATCTTGGCAACTTTATACCAGATGAAGATGCTCCATCTCCTGCAGCACAAGCAGCTGATGTACTTTTAAGAGAACATATTGAAGATGTAATGCAAACATTAACTCCAAGAGAGGCAAAAGTTTTAAAACTTAGATTTGGTCTTCAAGATGGACGTATGAGAACTTTGGAAGAAGTTGGTCGTGAGTTCCAAGTAACAAGGGAACGTATAAGACAAATAGAAGCAAAAGCATTAAGAAAACTTAGACATCCAAGTAGAAGTAAGAGATTAAAAGATTTTATGAATTCTGAAGATTAATTTTAATATAAAAAAATATTAATAATTTGTATAAAAAATAAAAAAATGCACAATATAATAATGAGTACATTATTTATTCTGTACTCATAAGATTTTAATTATGCTATGTTGTTATATGGTATAGTTATTACGATACAGATGGATATTTTCTCGTCCATCTGTATTTTTATTAATATAAGAAAACAGGATATCAAATTTTGATATCCTGTTCTGAGCCTATATTTTAACTTTCTAATACAAACTTAATGTAGTTTGCATTAAAAAAGTTGGCTATTTTTTTTGCTCTTTTGCCTCCACTTCCGATGAAGTGAGGAATATCTTCTTTGTACTTTTTCGGAATTTTTAATTCAATAAAGTCAAAAGAAGACCCTTTGGCGATTATATACAGGGGCTCAAAAAAAGTTAAGTTGTAATTTTTATATTTTTTAACTTCCAAAAATAAATTGAAAGCTTCTTCATTTTTGGAGGTTATTTCAATAACACAAATTCCATTATTTTGGTCAAGCTTTTTTTCAAAGCTTTCAAAAATTGGAGCGAATGTTTTTTCCTTTACTTTTTTTTCAATAATCTGCTTAGCTTCATTTGCAAGCTTATTAGCCGCAAGAAGCGTTTGATCAGAAAAAATAGTATAATTATACTTTTTTTTCGTTTCTCTGTAATTTCCAAGGAAATTAACAAAAATTGGAAGTTCCAAAGATGTACTTTGAAAAATTCTTTTATCATAGATTGTGAAGAATTCATCGTCCTCTATGAATTCAATATTGTCTATCTCTGTTAAAACAGCCTTAACAATATTATTATACTCAGAATTAGAATCCTTCTTGTTTATTCTTGGAAGGTTATTATTACAATCTGAAATGATTGTAATTCTTCCATTCTTTATTTGTCCCAAAGAGTACTGGCCCTTGTTATATACTACAATTTCCATATAAATTTCCTCCTAATAATTAATTATAATTATATATGAAATTCGATTACAGTTATATTATACCATATTTGTATAGCAAAGCCAAGCGTTATGTAAACTTATAAATGCTTTTGAACAATTTTAAAATAAATTATATTTTATAAAATAAGGTATTCAAAATTT
>OLOV01000854.1_pt1 | contig 25973 bp, 24 predicted proteins | sample 1672931 | NCBI WGS metagenome assembly OLOV01 (sample SAMEA3136738, study PRJEB25190) | human gut metagenome | biome: human gut; feature: human-associated habitat; material: faeces | place: Austria | collected 2013 | reverse complement strand
AAATCGCCGCCGCAATCTACGAATACCAAGCAGACTGCGACGGCGAATGGGGCGAAATATCATTGGATTTTGAGAACGGCACAGCAGAGATCATCCGGCTTGCTGATTGGGATACCATGAAAACAAATCGCTTTGCGAACAAGGTGATAGCGTATCTTCTGAACTGTGAAAACGAGAAACTGCCAACGAAAACAATGCTGGCATTTGAACCATAAAAAGAAAAAACCGCTACAACATTCATCCCCCCTTTGGAATGAGAATTGCAGCGGTTTATCTGCTTGAAACTAATTATTCGATATTTGTGATTTTCTAATCATCGTTTGCCAGATGGGTAAAGCCTTTGTTTTTCTCAATAACCTTGATACCATAAACATCTGCAATTTGTGCAGGATAGGTTTCAAGGATTTCACCAGCGTATTCAATTTCGATCACATCTCCGATTTCAGGTTCCGGTGATGGATGCACATTTCTGATCGACACTTCAATTCGGTCTGCACTACTCAATTCCCAGCTACCTTCAACAGGCTTCACAAGATAATTGCCATTATGAATTTCCAGAATTTCAGCTTGGAACACCTGATGCGCTTCGTTGGAAAAACCTTCAATCTGAATGCAATGATTCTTGAAAACCAGTCGGCCGGTTTCTACCAGTTCATCAGTATGATATTTTGTTTTATCTACATACAAGCGGCCATCTTGATGATCCTGTCTGAGAGTGAAATCAAAATACCCTCTGTCAGACAGCTCATAGCTTACTCCGTTTGCATAGTCATAGATAATGACACGGTTGTCAATCATGCCTGAGCCCCAACTGATTGAAGAACACAACTCAGGCAAACCGTCGCCAGTGAGGTCGCAGAAATAGGCGTTCCAGATTGGCATCCCCGTATAAAGTGAAGTGCTTTTACTACCCTTAACAGCCAGCATCTCTCCGTAAGTCCAACGGAAGGTCACATCTGGAAACTCGGTGAGGCTGATTTCAAGACTACCGTCCCATTTCATTTCATCAGGGGTTTCAAGGTAATCAAACCACTCTATTACGGAATTTATCTCGTCCACAATACGCACTTCTACATTTTCTACTTCAACATAAACAATAATGTCCTCATTGGTGGGGTTCTGCATATTCACACCAATCTTAAACCACGTATCATTTTCTGCATCAAATTCCACAGACATACCATGCGTAAGATAAGTGGCTGTGTATCCGGTTTCTGCTGTTTTATTAACGGGGAACAAAAGAACTTCTGTATCACCCAATCCATCACCAGACCATATTTTGATTGAATTTCTGACTGTGCTGACTTCCTCCTCCGTATATACAAATTCCTCTTGACTTCCTGCGGGAACAACAATTCGCAATGTATAGCGGTCTTGTTTAGGATTCGTCAGGAAGCAGGCCGCAACGCCCACGCAAATAATGACTGCAATAATAATAACCCAGAACGCAGGCTTCTTATAATTCATCACAGACTTCACGCGCTCCTTTACACCTACCTCGCCAAAGGCAAGAGGACAAGCGGCGATCATGCGGCGGTTTACACTACAGGCAACAAGTGCTTGCATATAATCGGCTCTCTGCTCATTGCCAAGTTCCTTGATGACTTTTTCATCGCAGGCAAGCTCAATGTCACGACACAGCAGAACATAAGCCAACCACATGAGAGGATTGAACCAATGAATCGTCAGCAGGAGAAAACCAAGAGGCTTCCACCAATGGTCTTTGCGGCGAATGTGCGCCTGTTCGTGGGCAACAACGTGCTCCAGATCCTGACCATTCATGTTGAACGGGAGATAGATTCTCGGTTTGATAATGCCCAGGACAAACGGAGAACTTACATTCTCACTCTGGAAAATGTTGCCCTTGTAGCGAACAGCGGTATCCACTTTACGACATAGGCGCCAATAACTAACTGCGGTATACAAGAGAAGGGCGCCGACACCAATCAACCAGATAATATTCAAAATCGGAATCCAAATCTGAAGCGGGTTTGCACTCGTCAATACATGCTGTGGTGGGGCAAATGAGGATAGAACAGGATTGACCACACTATTGATCGCCGGAACACCGCTGTCTATTGTGGGTTTGGCCGCCATTTCAATATCCAACGGAATTGTTTCTGAACTTGGGATAAGGCTTAATGCGCTCTCAAAAGAGAGCGGGCAAATCAATCTGACAGCCACGATACCCCAAAGCAGAACATTGACCCACTTGGGAGCTTTCTTCAAAACAAGCCTGAGTATCAGCACAGCCAGGATAAGCCAGCTTGCAGATATACTCATGTTGATAATTTTCAAAAAGAGTTCGTTCATTGTGAACCTCCTTTCCTGATGCGGTCGATCATGCGCTGTACCTCATCAAGCTCATCTTCGGACATAGCCTGATGCTTTGTAAAAGCAGCGATAAAGGCAGGCAGAGAACCCTCGAATTTTTTCTCAACCAGTTCATCGATCTCACACGCCTGGGCTTCATCTTTGGAAACGAGAGAAGTAACAGTGCCATTGTCGTTCTTCAGCACACCACGCTCTCCAAGACGCTTGATAACGGTATAAGTCGTAGTCCTTTTCCATCCGAGTTGATCCTGGCACAGCTTTACAAGCTCGACAGCAGTAACCGGCTCATGCTCCCACATAATCAAACAAAAACGATATTCACTTTCGTGAATCTTCGGAAAATCCATATTCACGCCCTCCTTGTCTACACCATTAGACTTCGCACATAGTCTACCACATTAGACAGCCAAAATCAATAGAGTTCACAGAAAAGATACAAAAAAATTGCCCGCAGAATTTCTCCCACGGGCAAAGTGTTGGTTAGCTATCAAGCGGTTTGTATTCAGTTACAGTTTTCAAATAGGTTTCGGGATTACCGTTCAGTATCAAATCAGCATATCCAATCGGATCATTGTAGATCAGATAGTCCAGTTCTGACCGCTGATACATATTGTCGGCAACCTCGTTCTCCACTGCGATGGTATCAATAGAAATCATGCTGCCATCAAGGAATTTCAGCTCCACACAGGCGTTATCCATGTTGAACTCACAAGAAATCAATCTATCCATAAGAAACCTCCATTTTGCTGGATGTTAGATCATCCCAAAATATTTGAATGCTTCTCGGATTGCTTTTTCCTTCTCCGGTGGGCATTGTGGCTGTCTGGAATCCTCGGACTTCGGCAGATTGTAGTTCTTGCCGACTTCCAGTCCGCATTTTCTCTTTATCTGAGAAATATAAAGGTTGGAAACCTTTAACCCGGTATGCTCCAAAACATACTCCTTGATCTGCGGATAGGTTGCTCCATCTTGGAACTCGGACATATCCATATCTTCCAAAGAGAACTCAACCCGAACCTTTTTCGAGTCGATCTCTCCCTTGGAAAGCAAGACAACCGTCTCAACGGTATTACCTTTTTCCCACAAGAGCCGCCTTACCTCTTGACCATCCCGATATATTGGGAAATTAAACTCTATTGACTTCAAAGGCTGCTCTGACTCCCCATTTGGATATATCTGAATTTCTTTTATGAGATAAGTAATAAGGCTTTTCTTTTCCTCGTCACTTATTATATCATAGAGCTTTCCGAAATTCAGCATAAGCTTGTAAATATTGTCCAGAGTGATTGTTTCCATTTCGATAGAACTTTTTCTCAGCTTTGCATCTTCAATCCGTTCTTCCAACTCTACAATTGTATCATACAAGGCATCAAGTCTTAAAGTCATGTCGTGGATTTTTCTTTCGGTACTATAATTGTACCAATAACAAGAGTGCTATTTATTTGTTTCATCAAAAGGCATTCTACTAATTTTCTCTTGAATTTTTTACGAAATTCCTACAAAGCTATTCCGTTTAACTTTTTCCACAACTTTTTGTCTTTGAACATTTTTGAAAAGACATAAAAGACAAGATAACCAAGTATCCCTCCCAACGTGTTAAGCATAAGGTCATCAATATCTGCTGATCTGCCAATAAAGTATTGCACAAACTCTATAAAAAAGGAAAAGAGCATCATATAGACTGTAGTTTTCCAGAAAGTCCGTGCTTTCTTAAACGCAACAGGGAAAACGAAGCCTAATGGCAGAAACATCACTACATTTGCTATTGTTTGTGTTATTTGTTTCCGTGCTCCCATAGCCCAAGTTTCGGTAATAAACTGAAATGGTATAAGATTTAGTGAACGCTCCGCAGCAATTACCGTCCTGCCATCTAACACACAGGCAATTATCCATTCTAAAAATGTTGCTGTACAGATAACCAAAACACAGACGCCAAGCAAAAAATAAACAATCTGGCGTGATAAAGGTATTCTTTTTCTCAGTATAAAATAAATTGGCAAATAGCAGACTGACAAGATTACCATTCCTATTATTCCTATCAAAAAGTATCCTAATATTTCCTGTATTATAAGCATAAAATTATCCTCCTATAAAAAAGCATCAATGGTTCTAATTATTATGGCAACACCGCACAATTTGGCAAGAAGCCCCAGCCTGGATTTTTGGCTCAATTCAAAGTTTGGAAAACGAAGGAATACTGTATGTATTTCTCGTTTTTCAAACTGAAGAAGTGGGGCAAAAAGACGGCTGCGGCTCGCAGACACAATTGCGCGGTGTTGCCTTATATCAAATATCCATAACAGAGGTGTCCTCCTGGTGCTGGGTGCTGATAAGAAATGTGGTGATGCGACCCGTATCATAATCATAGGAAACTTGCGCTTTCGCATCCGACAAGACCAGTGCAAACTTTTCATCAGAATTAACTTCTTTGTTTTCCTAATCGTGTTTAATGTATTTAGTGATAGTATCGATTAATTCCTCCATGTTAATCGGCTTGGAAATATGGCCATTCATGCCTGAATCCAGGGATTCCTGAATATCATCTATAAAAGTATTTGCATGGTTCAATGGGTGGAAAACGGGTGGAAATCAGAAAAACAGTTTTTATATTCCGAACATTTTTAGCCTATATTTAAGCTAATATATATAATTTACAGTTATTTTTCTTCTTTTCTCCGTGTTAATAAGCAGATACTTTCCACATGGCTGCATCTGGGGAACAGGTCTGCCGCCATGGCCTTTTCCACCCGGAAGCCACGCTGTTTTAGCAGGGCGATGTCTCTTGCCAGGGTAGCGGGGTCACAGCTGACGTACACCAGCCGCCTGGGACTCATGCGGGTGATGGCCTCGATGGTGTCGGCGTTCATGCCCTTCCGGGGCGGGTCAACGGTAATGACATCGGGGTGGATGCCCTTTGCCTCCAGTGCCAGGGCAGCTTCTCCCGCGTCTCCGCAGAAAAATTCCGCATTCCCGATGCCGTTGCGCACGGCGTTGTCCTTGGCATCCTCAATGGCCTGGGGCACGACCTCCACGCCCATGACCTTTCCGGCAGCACTCGCCATGGCCAGGGTGATAGTTCCCACACCGCAATAGAGATCCAGCACCAAATCCTCCTTGGAGATGTCTGCCAGCTGGATGGCAGCCTGATACAGCCGCTGGGCCTGGTGGTGGTTCACCTGGTAGAAGGAGCGGGGGGACAGGCGGAAATTGAGGCCGCACAGGGTATCCTCGATGAAGCCGGGGCCATAAAGGGTGATGAATTCATCGCCCAGGACGGCGTTGCCCTTTTTGGTGTTCACGCTGAGCACCAGGGTGGCAAAGCCGGGGATTTTTTGCAGACGCGCCACCAGCTCCGGCGCATGGGGAAGGGTGCGGCCGTTGACCGCCAGGCATACCAAAATCTGCCCGGATACCGCCCCCCGGCGGACATAGATGTGCCGCAGCAGGCCGGTGTGGGCGGTCTCATCATAGACGGGGACGCGGAACTGGTTAACATGGTCGATCACCGCGTCCTTCACCTGGTCCGTCTCCTGGGGGAGGATCAGACAGCGGGAATTTTCCACCACGTCGTGGGTGCCCGCCCGGAAGAACCCGGCGTAGGCCCGGCCCTTTTTGCTGGCCACGGGATACTGGGCCTTGTTGCGGTAGCCGCGGCAGTCCGGCGCGGCCAGGATGGGCACCTCATCCAGCTTCTCCCCGGCCAGCCGGTTCAGGCAGTCCCGCACCCGGGCGGCCTTCAGGCGGGTCTCCTCGGCATAGTCCATGTGCCAGAAGTCGCAGCCGCCGCAGAGCTTGGCCACGGGGCAGGCCCGGTTGACCCGGTGGGGGGATTTTTCCAGCAGCTCGGTGATTTTTCCCGCTGCCCAGGTTTTCCGCACCGTTTCGATGCGCACCAGCACCCGCTCTCCGGCAATGGCATTGGGGATAAACACGGTAATGCCCTCAATATGGGCAATGCCCTGCCCCTCTGCGGTGTAATCCGTGATAACCGCCTCGTAAACTACATTCTTTTCCAGCACTTCGTTTCTCCTTACAGCGGCAGCTCCATGCCCATCTTCTGGGGGCGGAAGCCGCATTTTTCGTAAAAATGCAGAGCGCGGTCGTTGCCGCTCCATACGTTCAGGGTGACGGCATCACAGCCGATGGACTTGGCATAGTCCACGACGCCATTGAAAATCGCCTCGGCCACCCCCGCACCGCGGAGGGCAGCATCCACGCACAAGTCGTCAATATACAGGCTCTTGCGGTCGCACAGCGCCGGGTCATTCTTCACATCCTGGAGAATGCAAAAGGCGTAGCCCACCATTTTGCCGTCCACAACCCCTGCCACAATGGGGCGGCTGGGGTCAGCCAGCAGTTTTTTCAGCGCTTCCTCGTCATATTTCTGCGCCCCGGCGCGGAACAGATCCGGGCGGATTTGGTGGTGAACCTCTCCCACCTGCTGCAATAAATCAATCATCCGGGGAATGTCCCCGGTGTTTGCAAACCGAATTTCCATTGTAAATGCTCCATTTCTGTAGGAACGACATAAACGTTCACATTACTGCGTTATTTTTATTATAACATGGCTTTTCATTGCAGTAAAGAGCGGGTTGAAATTGGGGACAGAGTCTGCTATATTGGTACAAAAATCAGGAATGGGCGATGAATATGACTTATGAAAATTGCCGCCTATGCCCCCGGGAGTGCGGCGTGAACCGGACGGCGGGGGAGCTTGGCTTCTGCGGCTGCCCGGATACGGCGCTGGTTGCCAAAACCATGCTTCACAAATGGGAGGAGCCGGTGCTGGCGGGCAGCGGCGGCAGCGGTGCCATCTTTTTCGGTGGCTGCACCCTGCGGTGCCGGTACTGCCAGAATGCCGCCATCAGCGGTGGGGCGGTGGGCAAGCCCACTGACAGCACCCGGCTGCGGCAGATGATGGAAGCCCTCATCGACCAAGGGGCAGAGAACATCGATTTGGTGACCCCCACCCATTTTCTGCCCACCATTCTGCCCGCCCTCACCCCCAAGCTGCCCGTCCCGGTGGTATACAACTGCGGCGGCTATGAAAAGCCGGAGACCATACGGGCGCTAAAGGGTCTGGTGGACATCTATCTGCCCGACCTCAAATACACCGACTCCAAGCTCGCCCTCCAGCTGTCCGCCGCTCCCTATTATTTCTCCACCGCTGCCGCTGCCATCCGGGAGATGGTGGCGCAGGTGGGTGCCCCCCAATGGGAGGGGGAGAAGCTGAAAAGCGGCGTGGTGATTCGCCATCTCATCCTGCCGGGGCAGGTAGAAAATTCCCTGAAAGCCCTGGACTGGATTGGCGAGCATTTCCGCCCCGGCCAGGTGCTGGTGAGCCTGATGCGGCAGTACACCCCCATGGGCGGTCTGCCCGCCCCCTACGATCGGCGGATTACCGACGAAGAATATGACGCAGTCCTCAGTTGGATGTACCTGAACGAGCTGGAGGGCTTCACCCAGGAGGCCGAGGCGGCCGACAAGGGCTTTATCCCGGATTTTTGATTGACAACAAATCAAAAATGTGTTATGGTTACGGGGAAAGTAAATAACCATCTTAGTGCTTTTGGAATCGTGCGGATTTCAAAAGAGAATAGGGAATCGGGTGCAAATCCCGAACGGTACCGCCACTGTAAGCGCGGAGGCGGCCGCACAGGGCGAAAGCCGGTCATTGGGAATTTCCTGAGAAGGCGGTGCGGCGGCCATGGATGCGCGAAGTCAGGATAACTGCTAAGGATGGGTTGTGTGCTGCCGCTCTGCAAGTACGGAGCGCGGCTGCTTTTGGCGCAGAAAATCGGCTGCGGCGGCTTTGGTGCTGCCGCGGCTTTTTGTTTCCCGGGTGCCGGTATTGGCGTTCCCCCTTGTCAATGCCCGGATTGCCCTCCCGGGGACCAGGCTGCGTGATTTCCTCCGGGGGGAGTTTGCCCACTCCCCCCGCTTTTTCATGCTTTGGAGGCGTTGCAAATGGACTGTATTGCCGTAGCGCTTTTGATCGGATTTTTCATTGACTGTTTCCTGGGCGACCCTCACCGGCTGCCCCACCCGGTGGTGCTCATTGGGAAGCTTATTTCGGGGCTGGAGCGGGTTTTCCGCCGCCTGCTGCCCAAAACCGTGGCCGGGGAGCGGACCGCGGGCGGGCTGATCTGGCTCGTCACCGCGGCGGTCAGCGGCCTGATCCCCTGGGGCATCCTGCGAGTGTGCGGCCTGGTTTCCCCCTGGCTGGCGCTGGGAGTGCAGGGCATCATGTGCTGGCAGATCATCGCCCCCCGGTCGCTGCGCGACGAGAGCATGAAGGTCTATCGTGCCCTGAAAACCGGCACCCTTCCGCAGGCCCGCCAAGCGGTCTCCATGATCGTGGGCCGGGACACGGAGCAGCTGGACGCCGCCGCCGTGGCCCGGGCGGCGGTGGAGACGGTGGCGGAGAACGCCTCCGACGGGGTGATCGCTCCCCTGCTGTTCATCGCCCTGGGGGGCGCGCCGCTGGGCTTTGTCTACAAGGCGGTGAACACCATGGATTCCATGCTGGGCTATGTGGAGCCGCCCTACAAAAATGTGGGGTGCATTCCCGCCCACATGGACGACATCTTCAATTTCATCCCCGCCCGGCTGTGCGCGCTGCTGATGCTGGCCGCCGGGGGCATTCTGGGCATGGACGTAAAAAACGGCTGGAAAATCTTCCGGCGGGACCGCTATAACCACGCCAGTCCCAATTCCGCCCAGACCGAATCCGTATGCGCCGGTCTGCTGGGCCTGCGGCTGGCCGGGGACGCCAGCTACCACGGGGTGCTGCACCGCAAAAAATACATCGGCGACCCCCTGCGGGAAATCACCCCCGAGGACATCCCCAAAAGCTGCCGCCTGATGTACGGGGCCGCCATCCTGATGCTGCTCCTGTGCGTTGGGGCACGCTGCCTGGTTTTTTGAAAGGATAACTGCATGCTGTACAACATTCCCAACCCCCACGGGGGTGAGGTTTATTCCAAGGCGGTGGAGATCGATTTTTCCGCCAACATCAACCCCCTAGGAACGCCGGAGGCGGTGAAGGAGGCGGTGCGGGATTCCCTTCCCCTGCTGAGCCAGTACCCAGACCCCTACTGCCGGGCGCTGGTGGGAGCCATTGCGGAATTCGAGGGGGTGCCCGCAGAGCGGGTGCTCTGCGGCAACGGGGCGGCGGAGCTGATCTTCTCCCTGTGCGCCGCGCTGGGGCCGAAGCGGGCGCTGCTGCCCGTGCCCTCCTTCTCGGAGTACCGCACCGCGCTGGAGGCAGCGGGATGCGAGACGGAATTCTATTTCATGGAGCAATCGGAGGATTTCGCCCTGGCGGAGCGGTTCCTGCCCGTGCTGGAGGGCTTCGGCGGGGATATGCTCCTGCTCTGCAACCCCAACAATCCCACCGGCCAGGTGATCGATCCGGTGCTGCTGGAGGAAATCCGGGACATCTGCGCCCGGAAGGGCATCTTCCTGTTCATCGACGAGTGCTTCCTGGACCTGACCCAGGGGGGCGAGGGGCTGAGCCTGGCGCGGCGGCTGCGGGACGGCGAGCGGACGCTCTTATTGAAGGCCTTTACCAAGAGCTACGGCATGGCGGGGCTGCGGCTGGGCTACTGCCTGTGCGCCGACCCGGCGCTGCTGACCCGGATGGGCCGCGCCACCCAGGCCTGGAACGTATCCATTCCCGCCCAGATGGCGGGGATCGCCGCCCTGGGACAGCGGGAATTTTTGGACCGGGCCAGGGCGATCATCCACGCCCAGCGGCCGCTTCTGGCGGCGGGGCTGGAGGCGCTGGGGCTGACGGTGATCCCCTCCCGCACCAATTTTCTGCTGTTTTTCTCCCCCCGTGCGCTGGGGGAGCCACTGCTGGAGCGGGGGCTGCAAATCCGGGACTGCGCCAATTATCCCGGCCTGGAGCCGGGCTGGTATCGCACGGCGGTAAGGCTGCCGGAGCAGAACCGGCGCCTGCTGGACGCAATAAAGGAGGTTCTCAATGGCTAAGAACATCATGATCCAGGGCACCATGTCCAACGCGGGCAAGAGTCTGCTGGCGGCAGGGCTGTGCCGCATTTTCAAACAGGACGGCTACCGGGTGGCCCCCTTCAAAAGTCAGAACATGGCGCTCAATTCCTTCATCACCGACACCGGCGCGGAAATGGGCCGTGCCCAGGTGGTGCAGGCGGAGGCGGCGGGCATCGTGCCGGACGTGCGGATGAACCCCATCCTGCTCAAGCCCACCACGGACGTGGGCAGTCAGGTGATCGTCAACGGCCGGGTACAGGGCAACATGCGGGCCATGGAATACTACCGGCGCAAGCGGGACTTCATCCCGGCGGTGATGGAGGCCTACCGCAGCCTGGAACAGGAATACGACATCATCGTCATCGAGGGCGCAGGCAGCCCGGCGGAGATCAATCTGAAGGCCACGGACATTGTAAACATGGGCCTGGCGGAGCTGGTAGACGCCCCGGTGCTGCTGGTAGGGGACATCGACCGGGGCGGCGTGTTCGCCCAGCTGTACGGCACCATTGCCCTGCTGGAGCCCCAGGAGCAGAAGCGGGTCAAGGGCACCATTGTGAATAAATTTCGGGGCGACCGGGCCATTTTGCAGCCGGGCATCGACATTCTGGAAAAAATCTGCGGTGTGCCCGTGGCGGGGGTGGTGCCCTACGTCCACGTGGACATCGACGACGAGGACAGCCTGTCCGCCCGGTTCCAGACCGGGGACACGCGCAAGGACATTGACATCGCGGTGATCAAGCTGCCCCGCATCTCCAACTTCACCGACGTGTCCCCCCTGGAGCGGTTTGACAATGTGTCCGTGCGCTACATCCAGCGGCCGGACCAGCTGCACCAGCCGGATATGATCCTCCTGCCCGGCACCAAGAGCACCATTGCCGACCTGCTCTGGCTGCGCCAGTCCGGCCTGGAGGCGGCCATCTGCCAGCAGGTGGCCCGGGGCTGCATCCTCTTCGGCATCTGCGGCGGCTACCAGATGCTTGGCTCCACCATCCGGGACCCGGAGGGGGTGGAGGCCGCCGGGGTGACGGAGATTCAGGGCATGGGGCTGCTGGATATGGATACGGTATTTGCGGGGGAAAAGGTGCAGCGCCAGGTGAGCGGTACCTTTGGAGAAATTCCCGGCGCGCTTCACGGCCTGACGGGCCTGGGCTACACCGGCTATGAAATTCACATGGGCCGCAGCCAGCGCGGGGGCGACGCCATCCAGTGCAGCGGCAATGTCTACGGCAGCTACATCCACGGCATCTTCGACGGGGCGGGCATCGCCCAGGCCCTGGTGCGCGGCCTGGCCGCCAAAAAGGGCATCGACCCCGGCAGGCTCACCGTTTTTGACCCGGATGCCTACAAGCAGGAGCAATATGACCGCCTGGCCGACGCCGTCCGGGGCGGGCTGGACATGGATTTTGTCTACAAGGTCCTCAACCGGGAGGTGTGACCGCCCTCTTGGCTCCCCGATGGGGGAACTGGCAGTCCGTAAGGGCTGACTTAGCGATGCGCAGGCGCCATGCAAGCGAGCAACCGCCGTCAGGCGGCTCTTAGCGAGTCGCAGAGGGGGTGTGGTTCGTTAAATCGTAACCGCTCAAAGTCACCACCTACACCCCCTTTGCCGCTGCGCGGCACGAAACAGAAGTATGATTGCCACCGGCAATCATTGCTATTTTGATTCGCTGCGCGGAGCACCACCCCCAAGGGGGGCAGCAAGTCTTAGCTCAAAAAATCTTCCCCGGATTCAGGATATTCTGGGGATCAAAGACCTGCTTGATGCCCTGCATCAAGGACAACGGGGTGTCGCCGTATTGGCGGCGGAGGTAGGGCTTTTTGGCGTAGCCGATGCCGTGCTCGCCGGAGACCAGGCCGCCCAGCTCGGTGGCTTTCTGGTACATGCGGTCGAAGATGGCGTCCCGGGTCTGATGCCAGGCCTCGTCGGAGAGGGCGTCCCGGCAGATGTAGACGTGGAGGTTGCCGTCGCCGGCGTGGCCGAAGCTGGGGATGCGGACCCGGAATTCATCCGAAAGGGCGTGGGTGTATTTGATGAAGGTATCCACCCGGTTGCCGGGGACCACCACGTCGCATTCGTCCATCTCCGTGGTAGAGGCCTTGATGGCCTCCAGGAACGCGCCCCGGGCGGACCAGACGGATTTCTTCCGCTCCTCGGTGTCCACGATGTAGGCGTCCAGCGCGCCGATGCCCAGGCACAGCTCCGCCACGGCGGACAGGTCCCGGTCCACCTGCTCCTGGCTGCCGCCGTCGAAGGTCAGCAGAATGTAGGCGTCGTTTTTGGTATCGGGGAAGCGCTTGCCCAGGTAGCTTTCGGAGAACAGGATGGTATCCCTGGACATATACTCAATGGCGGTGGGGGTGACCTTGGAGGAGATGATATGGGGCACCGCCTCGATGGCGGACTTCATATCCGGGAAGGGCACCAGCAGGCTCAGGGACACCTTGGGCAGGGGCACCAGCTTCAGCACCGCCTCGGTGATGATGCACAGTGTCCCCTCGGAGCCGATGACCAGATCCTTCAGGCTGTACCCGGAGCTGTTCTTGGCCACCGCCGCGCCGAAGGTCTGCACTTCGCCGCTGGGCAGCACCACGGTCAGGGCGCGCACATAGTCCTGGGTCACCCCGTACTTCACCGCCCGCATGCCCCCGGCGTTGGTGGAGATATTGCCGCCGATGGTGGCGCTCTTCTCCCCCGGATCGGGGGGATACAGCAGGTCGTGCTCTTCGGCGAAGGCGGCCAGCTCCATCAGCAGCACGCCGGGCTGGACGGTGACGGTGAGATTCTCCGTGTCCAGCGACAGAATCTCATTCATTTTCGTGGTCTCCAGCAGGATGCCGCCGCAGATGGGCACCGCCGCCCCCACCAGGCCGGTGCCGCTGCCCCGGACGGTGACGGGAATGACCCGGGCGCTTGCCAGGCGCATCATTTCCGAAACCTCCCGGGTGGTGCGGACCCGCACCAGGACCTCGGGCATGTGGGACACATCCCCCAGCTCGTCATGGGCGTAGTCGGGGTTGATTCCCTCCCCCAGGAGCACATTTTCCGGGCCGACGATGGCCCGCAGGGCGTCGATATCCGCCTGTGTTACCTTGTTGTACATCAGGATACCCCCTTGATCTGCTGGATCAGCCTGGGAAGAATTTCGTTCACGTCCCCCACCACCCGGTAGTGGGCCACATCGAAGATGGGCGCGGCGGGGTCGGAATTGACGGCCACGATGCACTCCGCCGCCTTCATGCCCGCGGCGAACTGCACCGCCCCGGAGATGCCCAGGGTGATGATGAGCTTGGGCTTGACGGTGCGGCCGGAAAGGCCGATCTGGTGCTTGGCGTCGTACACATTGCTCTCCACCAATGGGCGGGAGCAGGCCACCACGCCGCCCAGCAGCTCCGCCAGCTCCGCCGCCCAGGCCCGGGCCGCCTTGCCCGACGCGCCCCGGCCCACGGCCACGATCACATCCGCCTCGGCGATGTCAATGTCCCTGGGCTTTTCCTGGGTGCTGAGCACGTCGATGGCGGAGCGCCGCATTTCCTCGGTGACGGCCATGGGCACCACCTCGCCGGCGGCGGCCTCGCTGGGCTTCGGCTCGCTGAACACCTTATAGCGCACGGTGCAGAACTGGGGCCGGGTGTGGGGGGTGACGATCTGGGCCATGATGTTGCCGCCGAAGGCGGGGCGAATCTGGACAAGATCGGTATTTTCCTTCATATCCAGGATGGTGCAGTCCGCCGTCAGCCCCGTGCGGCACCGGGCGGCCACCCGGGGGGCCAGCTGCCGCCCCAGATTGGTGGCCCCCACCAGAATGGAGGAGGGGCGCTTGCGCTGGATGAAATCATAGAATGCCTGGGCGTAGGGCTCGATGCGGAACTCCGCCAGGGCAGGATCGTCGTAGACGAACAGGGCGTCCGCCCCATAGTGCCGCAGGGTCTGGACGCAGCCGTCCAGCTGGTGGCCGATGGCCAGCACCCACACGGGGTGGCCCGTCACGGCGGCCAGCTCCCGGGCCTTGCCGATCAGCTCGTAGGTCACCCGGTGAATTTTGCCGCCGGAGCAGTCGGCGTAGACGCAGATGCCCCGCCAGGCGGCGCGGTCAACGGTTTTGGCTTCCTCCTGGAATTCCACCAGGCCGCCGCTTTTGCGCACGCACATTTTGCACAGCTTGCAGCCGGAGGAGATGTCCAGGTGCCCATTTTCATAGGAGATCGCGCCGAATGGGCAGATCTCCACCAGCGCCGGCGCGTTTTCCGGGGTAATGAGATGATGGTTGATGATGAGCTTTCCCATATGGCCGCCCCCTTACACGAATTTTTTCTGCCGCAGCAGCGCCAGCAGCGCCTGGGCCTGGGTGCCGGCGTCCCCGTCCAGGGTTTCCCGCCCGCCGGTTTTCTCCGGGGGGAAGATGCGCTCCACCTGGGTGGCGGAGCCGCTCAGACCATAGTGATCCGGGTCCTGATCCGCAAAATCCGCGAAGCGCAGCATCCGCACCCGGTCGTCGGTGAGCTGACGGCGGATCTTATAGGAGGGCAGCCGGGGGGTATTGATGTCCGCGTCCATGCTCAGCAGGCAGGGCAGGGCGATGCGCAGCCGGATGAGCCGGTCGTCCAGCCCGGTGGTCAGAGAAAGCGTCCCGTCCCGGTAATCGTCCACGGACAGCACATTGCTCACATTGGGCAGCCCCAGGTATTCCGCCAGCTCCGCGCCCACCTGGGCGGTGTCGCCGTCGGTGGTCTGCTTGCCGCAGATGATGAGATCAAATTCCCCGCACTGGCGGACGCCCTGGGAGAGGGTGTAGGCCGTGGCCAGCACGTCCGCCCCGGCGAATTTGCGGTCGGAAAGCACCGTGCCGCCGGAGGCGCCCATGCAGATGGCCTCCTGGATCACCGCCTTGGCCTGGGGCGGCCCCATGGTCAGGCACTCCACGCTGCCGCCGAACCGCTCCGCCAGACTGAGGGCGGCCTCGATGGCGTACAGGTCATAGGGGTTGCACTTGCTGGGCACCCCGCTGCGCTTCAGCACCCCGCTGACCGGGTCCACCTCCACATTGCTGGACCCCGGCACCTGCTTGATGCACACAAGAATCTTCATATCCAAAACCTCCCGGTTTGCTCGAACGCGGTATTGCTTTAAAAGCATACAACCGAAACCCTCCGCTGTCAATCAAAGCGCGCCCTTTCCCAAAACCGGGAACAAAGATTTGGCTGGTTACCCAGTTTTAAAGTCAGAAAACTGGATAAAATGCACATATTTCGTAGAAAAATACCGATATATTTTTGCTGATTATGACAGAAATCATACTGAACTCCAATTAAAATCTTTAAATAAGATTTTAATAGCCTGAAGGGCATGGAGTTCATATGAGACTTGTTTTGTGATTTCTTTCCTTAGGCAACACCGCGCAATTGTGTCTGCGAGCCGCAGCCGTCTTTTTGCCAAATTGTGCGGTGCTGCCTTAGTTTTCCTTCCACCTTGTGAACAGGTCCCGGTTGGATTGGAGGTAGTCGCAGGAGATGCGGATGGTGTCTTCGGTATCGGCGCGGGATTCGGCGAAGATGGGGGTGGGGTTGCAGCCGCCGGAGAGGACGCCCACGTCGGAACGGGCGAAGGAATTGCCGCAGTTCTGGCAGATCACGTGCTCCCCCTGGGCCACGAAATAGGCCTTGCGGGAGCCGTTGCACACCTGGCAGGTATTGAAGGCGGTGCGCAGGGTGCCGTCGGCGTCCTTGGCGGCCAGGACCTCCATTTGCAGGCCGTCCACGGTAACGGAATAGATGCGGATGTCCTCGGACAGCTCCGCCTTGGGAATTTCCAGGTACTCCCCCTGACCGAGGGCGGTCTGCTCCTGCTTGCCGCAGCCGCTGAGCAGCGCCAGAAGCGCCAGGGCCAAAATAAAACGCTTTTTCATTTCATAAATCCTCCTTCGATGTTAAGCACTCTTGGCTCCCCAATGGGGGAGCTGTCGAGCATAGCGAGACTGAGGGGGTGCTGTTGGTTGAGTGGTAAAATGTACAGCTCTTAACCATCCAACGACACCCCCTTTGCCGCTTTGCGGCACTTCCCCCAGAGGGGGCAGCAAGTTGGTGCGTCCCTAAGTTGATGACGTTGCAGAGCACATAATACGGAAAGCTTCCGGGAAAATCACTTGTTTGGTGATTTTTCCGGGAGCTTTTTTGTGGGAAACGGGGAAAATAAAATAAGGGTTGTAAGTTGGAAGAAAATGATGTAAAATGTTAAGCGTATCTTTCCGTCAATTTTGCGAAAAATTCGCTTTGGAGGTTATTATCATGGAAAAACCCATTGTACTTGTAATTATGGACGGCGTCGGCAAGGGCGACGGCGGCAGCGGCGACGCGGTGGCCGTGGCCAAGACCCCCACGCTGGATAACCTGCTGGCTACCTGCCCCCACACCTGGCTGAAGGCTCACGGCACCGCCGTCGGCCTGCCCACCGACGACGACATGGGCAACTCCGAGGTGGGCCACAATGCCCTGGGCTGCGGCCAGATCTACTCCCAGGGCGCGAAGCTGGTGGAGGAGAGCATCGAAAGCGGCGCCATGTTCCGGTCCGAGACCTGGAAGGACTTGATTGCCAATGCAAAGAACGGCCATGCCCTGCATTTCCTGGGCCTGCTGTCCGACGGCAACGTTCACTCCAACATCTCCCACTTGATTGCCATGCTGAAGGAGGCTCGCGCCGAGGGCGTGATGAAGGCCTACTGCCACATCCTGCTGGACGGCCGCGACGTGCCCGCTACCTCCGCGCTGGAGTATGTGGCCCGGCTGGAGGACGTGCTGGCCGGCCTGCGTACCGACGGGGCGGACTACGCCATCGCCTCCGGCGGCGGCCGTATGAAGATCACCATGGACAGATACGAGGCCAACTGGCCCATGGTGGAGGAAGGCTGGCACACCCATGTGCAGGGCCAGGGGCGGATGTTCCCCTCTGCCAAGGAGGCCATCGAGACCTACCGCGCCGAGACCGGCTGCATCGACCAGGATCTGCCCGCCTTTGTGGTGGAGCGGAACGGTCAGCCCGTTGCAAAGATTGCAAACGGTGACAGCGTGATCCTCTTCAACTTCCGGGGCGACCGCGCCCAGGAGATCTCCCTGGCCTTCGATCGCAAGGACTTCGACAAGTTCGACCGGGGCGACTACACCGGCGTGCTGTATGCCGGTATGCTCCAGTATGACGGAGACCTGAAGATTCCCACCCGTTATCTGGTGCAGCCCCCCGTCATTAAAAATACCCTCACCGAGCGCCTGTGCCAGGCGGGCATCCACGAGTATGCCCTGTCCGAGACCCAGAAGTTCGGCCACGTCACCTATTTCTGGAACGGCAACCGCTCCGGCAAGGTTGATCCCAACCTGGAGGTCTATGAGGAGATCCCCTCCGATGTGATCCCCTTCGACCAGGCCCCTGCCATGAAGAGCAAGGAGATCACTGAGAAGATGGTGGAGAACATGGCCTCCCACAAGTTCCAGTTCCTGCGCTGCAACTACCCCAACGGTGATATGGTGGGCCACACCGGTGTGATGAGCGCCGTGGTCACCGCCATGGAGTGCGTGGACGCGGGCCTGAAGGCTATCCTGGAGGCCGCCGACAAGTACGGCTACACCGTGCTCATCACCGCCGACCACGGCAACGCCGACCAGATGACCGAGACCAAGAAGGGCAAGACCACCGTCCGCACCGCCCATTCTCTGAACCCCGTGCCCTTCATCATCTATGACAAGGATCACGACTGGAAGATCAAGGACGGCAAGTTCGGCCTGGCCAACGTGGCCCCCACCGTGGTCACCATGATGGGCCTGTCCGTCCCCGAATGCTGGGAGCAGAGCATGGTATAATATCCGGGTAAAGGAGGATTCCCAATGATTCGACATGAAAACGAAAGCGGCAACATCAATGTGTCCGATATCGTGTATACCGACATCGTGGGCACCGCCGCCGCCAATTGCTTCGGCGTCAAGGGCATGGCCGCCCGCTCCGTGAAGGACGGGCTGTACCACCTGCTGCGCAAGGAGTCCGTGGGCAAGGGCGTGCTGGTCACGTTCAACCCCGACGACACCATTTCCATTGATCTGCACATCGTTGTGGACAACGGCGTGAATCTGTCCGCCGTGGGCGCTTCCATTATTTCCGAGGTTCGCTACGTGGTGGCCAAGTGCACCGGCACCCAGGTCAGCGCGGTAAACGTATTCATCGATTCCATGATGATTGATTGAGGAACGGAGGAAAAAAGAAATTGAGGCAAACCATTAACGGAGCCGACCTCCGCCGGATGATCATCAGCGCGGCCGCCTCCATCGAGATCCACAAGCAGGCGCTCAATGAGCTGAACGTTTTCCCCGTCCCCGACGGCGATACCGGCACCAACATGTCCATGACCATCAATTCCGCCGCCTCCGACCTGCGCAAGGAGGAGGATCCCGGCCTGTACGCCGCCTCCAAGGTGGCGGCCGCCGCCATGCTGCGGGGGGCCAGGGGCAACTCCGGCGTGATCCTGTCCCTGCTGTTCCGGGGCATTTCCAAGTCCCTCAAGGGCAGCGAGACCGCCGACGGCGTGCTGTGGGCCGCCGCGCTCCAGGGCGGCGTGGACGCCGCCTACAAGGCAGTGATGAAGCCCGCCGAGGGCACCATCCTCACCGTCGCCCGCCTGGCCGCCGCCAAGGCAGCCGAGGCCGCGCAGGAGAATAATTATATCGAGTTCGTCCAGGAGGCCGCCGTGGAGGAGGCCAAGGTCGCTCTGGCCAATACCGTCAACCAGAACCCGGTGCTGAAGAAGGCCGGGGTGGTGGATGCCGGCGGCAAGGGATGGCTCTTCGCCCTGGAGGCCATGCTGTGCGCCCTGCGGGGTGAGGATGTGGTCGCCCCTGAAAACGGCGAGGCAGCCGAGGTAAAGGAGCAGGCCGACTTCTCCAACTTCAACACCGAGGACATCACCTTCACCTACTGCACCGAGTTCATCATCTCCCGGGAGAACCAGAACGACCCGGAGAAGCTCCGGGAGTTCCTCAGCAGCATCGGCGACAGCCTGGTGCTGGTGGACGACGACGAGATCATCAAGGTCCACGTCCACACCAACGATCCCGGCCGCGCCCTCCACGAGGCCATTGAATACGGCTCTTTCGTCACCGTCAAGGTGGAGAACATGCGCTTGCAGCACACCGAAAAGGTGATGAGCGAAAAGGAGCTGGCCCCCCAGATCGCCGAGCCAGAGAAGCCCATCGGCGTGGTCTCCGTGTGCGCGGGGGCGGGGCTGGCGGACGTGTTTACCAACCTGGGGGTGGACGCCATCATTTCCGGCGGACAGACCATGAACCCCAGCACCCAGGATATCCTGGAGGCGGTGAACCGGGTGCCCGCGGAGACGGTGTTCGTGCTGCCCAACAACAAGAACATCATCATGGCCGCCCAGCAGGTGGATCCCCTGACCCCCAAGCATGTGGTGGTGATCTCCAGCAAGACGGTGCCCCAGGGTGTGACCGCCATGCTCAGCTTTGACCCGGAGGGCACGGTGGAGGACAACACCCAGGCCATGACCGACGCCCTTTCCACCGTGGACACCATGCAGATCACCTACGCCGCCCGGAATTCCGACTTCGACGGCCACGATATCCACGAGGGCGATTACCTGGCCATGTTCGGCAGCAGCCTGTTCGGCACCAGCCAGGATATTGCCCTGCTGCTCAAGAGCCTGGCCGAAAAGGTGCGCGACGAGGGCAAGGAGTATATCACCATCTACTACGGCATCGACATCAGAGAGAAGGACGCCCAGAAGGCGGCGGACCTGTTCGCGGACGTGTGCCCCGGCGCTGAGGTGAGCCTCATCAACGGCGGTCAGCCGGTCTATTACTACCTGATCTCCGCCGAATAACCCAGACCCGCAGAAAGTCCGCTGTACATACCGTCCAGCGGACTTTTCCATTCCGAAGAAAGGAGCATCCGGCCATGAGGCGAGCCTTTTTGCGCGGGGGCCTGGAATACATCCGCCTGGGCATCCAGTGGCTGAACCGCATGCACATTCCCCAGCTGGCGGCCAACACCGGGTATTTTATCGTGCTGTCCGTGTTCCCGGCGCTGCTGCTGGTGCTCAGCGCCCTGAGCTATACCGGGCTGACGGTGGAAAACCTGCTGGAAATGCTGGAGGGGGTGCTGCCCCAGGCCCTGATGGGCACGGCCCGGCAGCTGATCCTCAGCGTGTATAAGAACGCCTCCGGCGCGGTGGCGGGGGTCAGCGCCCTGACGGCCATCTGGTCGTCCAGCCGGGGGGTGTACGGCCTGCTCACCGGGCTGAACGCCATCTACGGCGTGAGCGAGGACCGGGGCTATCTCTATACCCGCTTCATCAGCGTGCTGTATACCTTCGCCCTGGAGGCGGTGATCCTGCTGACGCTGGTGCTCCACGTGTTCGGCAACTCCCTGCTGAAATTCATCCGCAGCCTGAACCTGCCCGCCATGACGGTGCTGATGGACATTCTGGATCTGCGCTTTGTGCTCCTGCTGCTGGTGCAGAGCCTGCTGTTTACGCTGATGTTCATGATCCTTCCCAACCGGCGCAACCGCTTCTGGGAGAGCCTACCCGGCGGGCTGCTGGCCTCCATCGGCTGGCTGCTGTTTTCCAACCTCTATTCCGCATACGTAACCCATTTCCCCAGCTACGCCAATATCTACGGCTCCGTGTACGCCATTGCCATCAGCATGCTGTGGCTCTACTGCTGCCTGGAGATCATCTTCTTCGGCGGCGCGCTGAATCAGCTGCTGGCAAGATATTCGGCTTTTACAAAAAATAATCCAAAATAAGGCGGCCTTGTTTATTCCCTGTTCACAGCTTGGCTGTAAAAAGGATAAAAACACCTTTGGAGGGCTTTGGATGTTCGGATTCGTGACGGCTAACTGGAAGGAGCTGGACGCGCCCCAGCGGGAGCGGTACGGCGCGGTGTACTGCGGCATCTGCCGGAGCATCCACCGCCGGGCCTCCGGCCTGGCCCGGCTGACGCTGAGCTACGACATGGCGTTCCTGGCCCTGCTGCACATGAGCCTTTACGAGCCGGAGGAGACGGCGGGCAAAAGCCGCTGTATGCTCCATGTGCTGAACCCCAAGCCCTGGGTGGCCAATCCCTGCGTGGACTACGCGGCGGATATGAATGTGGCGCTGTCCTATTACAAGGCCCTGGACGATGTGGCGGACGAGGGCAAGCCCTCCGCCCGGCTGATGGCCAAGGCGCTGGAGCCCCACCTGGAGCCCATCCGCCAGCGCTTCCCCCGGCAGTGCGACGCCATCCGGGACTGCATCCGGGAGCTGAGCCGGCTGGAGCAGGCCAACACGGAGAATCCCGACCTGCCTGCCTCCTGCTTCGGCCGCCTGATGGCGGAGCTGATGGTGTGGCGGGAGGACCAGTGGAGCGGGGAGCTGCGCAGCCTGGGCTTCTGGCTGGGCCGGTTCGTCTACCTGGCCGACGCCATGCTGGACTACGACCGGGATAAGCGGAAAAAGCAATACAATCCCTTCCTGTCCCGGGAAAAGGACACGGAAAAATGGGAAGAATATCTGGTGCTGGCTATGGCCCGCTGCACGGACAGCTACGAAAAGCTCCCCCTGGTGCAGGACAAGGCGCTGCTGGACAATATCCTGTACAGCGGCGTGTGGGTGCAGTACCGGGGAAAAACAAAGAAGGAGGACGCCAATGGTTGATGATCCGTATAAAGTCCTGGGCCTGAGCCCCGACGCCTCGGACGAAGAGGTGAAGCGGGCCTACCGCACCCTGGCCAAGAAATACCACCCCGACCTGAACCCCGGCGACCAGGAGGCCGCCAGGAAGATGCAGCAGGTCAACGAGGCTTACGATCAGATCAAGAACCCGGAGAAGTATGCCCGCCAGAGCGCGTCCTCCGGCGGCGCGGGCTCCTACGGAAGCCCCTTCGGCGGATTCGGCTACGATCCCTTCGGCGGCTACCAGCAGGGCCGCGCCTCCGCCGATCAGGGCGACCAGTACCAGACCTCGGCGGAGCAGTATATCCGCTTCCACCGCTGGCAGGAAGCGCTGAACGCACTGGAAAACAGCCGGAACCGGGACGCCCGCTGGTACTATCTCAGCGCCCTGGCCAACGACGGCCTGGGCAACCAGGTGACGGCGCTGGAGCACATCCGCCGGGCCGTGAGCATGGAGCCGGACAATCAGGAATACCTGTGGGCGCTGAACGCACTGGAAAACGGCGGCACCGCCTACCGCCGCCAGGCCGGCAACTACGGCGGCTTCGCCATGGGCGGCATCCCCTGCGGCAGCCTGTGCCTGTGCTATCTGGCCCAGGTATTCTGCTGCGGCGGCCGGGTACCCTATTTCTTTTGTTGCTGAGCATCAACTTAAGCATCCTCGGCGCCCCAATGGGGGAGCTGGCAGCCCGAACGGGCTGACTGAGGGGGTGTCATCCGTTGAATGGCAACAGCTCAAAGTTACCAACGTCACCCCCTTTGCCGCTATCGCGGCACTTCCCCCAGAGGGGGCAGCGGGACGGTGTCCCTTTATCTAATTCGCACAATCTTTTTGGCAGCCTCTTGCCAAAGCAAAAAAATTTGGTATAATACCTCCGTAGCTTTCGGCAGCCCCATCGCTTCAGACAGGATGAGGCTGCTTCTTTTCCACAACGCTGAATTGTAATCGTACTGACAAAGAGGGAAAGCCAATGAAAAAGATGCTTTTTATTATGAATCCCTACTCCGGCAAGCGCCGGGCCAACAAGTATCTGGTGGAGATCCTGGAGATGTTCAACCGGGCGGGCTACCGGGTCACGGTGCACATGACCGCCGGGCAGGGGGATGCCACGGAGGTGGCCCGGGCCATGGGGGCGGAAATGGACATCGTGGTCTGCTGCGGCGGCGACGGCACCTTCAATGAGACGGTGGCGGGCGTGATGCAGTGCGGCAGGGAGGTGCCCGTGGGCTATATTCCCGCCGGGTCCACCAACGATTTCGCCGCCAGCCTGAAGCTGCCCACGGAGCCGCTGGAGGCTGCCCAGGAGATCGTGGAGGGCGAGCCGGTGGCCTATGACGCGGGCAGCTTCTGCGGCCGGTTCTTTTCCTATGTCGCCTCCTTCGGTGCGTTCACCAGAACCAGCTATACCACCCCCCAGTCCATCAAAAATGCCCTGGGACACACCGCTTATGTGCTCAGCGGCATTTCCGAGCTGTCCCAGATCCGCCCGGAGCATATCCGCATGGAGATCAACGGCGAGACGGTGGAGGATGATTTCCTCTTTGGCGCCATCTGCAATTCCACCTCCGTGGGCGGCATCCTGACCCTGGACCCCAAGCAGGTGGACATGGCCGACGGCAAGCTGGAGGTGCTGCTGGTGCGCTCTCCCCGCAGCCTGCTGGAGCTGACCGAGTGCATCGCCGCCGTGCAGAGCCAGCAGTATAACAACTGCGAGATGATCACCTTCCGCTCCGGCAGCGAGATCAGGATCACCGCCGACCCCAATATGCCCTGGACCCTGGACGGCGAGCGGGAGGACGGCCACAGGGAGATCCGGGTGGTCAACAACCATCTGGCCTACCGTCTGGTGCAGAAACGGAGAGACTGATATGCACAACTCCACCCTCTGCTATATCCTGCGGGGCAGCGATGTGCTGATGCTCCACCGGGTCAAAAAGAAAAACGACATCAACCACGATAAGTGGATCGGCATCGGCGGCAAATTTGAATTCGAGGAATCCCCGGACGAGTGCCTCCTGCGGGAGGCCAGGGAGGAAACGGGCCTGACCCTCACCTCCTGGCGCTGCCGGGGCGTGGTCACCTTCCTGAACGAGGGCGGCGAGGGAGAATACATGTACCTGTTCACCGCCGACGGCTTTACCGGAGAGCTGATTGAATGCAGCGAAGGGGATTTGCAGTGGGTCAGCCGGGACTTTGTGAGCAGCCTCCCCCAGTGGGAGGGAGATCGGATCTTCCTGGAGCTGCTGTGGCAGGATGCCCCCTTCTTCCTGCTTACATTGCGCTATCGCAATGACCGCCTTGTGGAGGCCGTACTCAACGGAGAAAGGCTCCGGTAAGCAGCCCCCCGAAGCGCGCGCTGCGGCGAGGCAATGCGCAAACCGGAATCTTGGGAGAGATGACTTATGATGAACTACATAATGAACGGAATTCAGGCGCTGAAGGAATCCTTTTTCCCCGGTCTCCTGATATATATTGCAATTCTTGCTTTGCTGTATCTTTTCAAAAAGCGCCGGAGTGTCTCATGGAAATGTATCTTTGAGGCTCTGTTTTGCGTCTATTGCGTTACGCTGCTGAATCTGACGGGAATTTTTACATTAAGCTATCATCTGGATGGCTCATTCAGCTATAATCTGGTTCCGTTTATTGGAAGCTCCATTGTGCCCATTTTGCTGAATTTCGCTTTGTTCTTCCCTCTGGGCTTCCTGCTGCCGCTTCTTTTCCGCTCGTGCAGAGAAAACTGGAAAAAAGTGGTTCTTATTTGCGCGCTCACCTCGTTTTCGATTGAGCTTTTGCAGCTCTTTGGCGGCAGGCACGCAGAGATGGAAGATTTTCTGATAAACACCCTGGGTGGATTTTCAGGCTGCATTGTTTATACCAGCATCCACGAGGGAAAAACGAACCGCAAAAAAGCGGTGATCTCCATTATTTCACTATGTGCGGCTCTCGCGCTCTGCTTTATCGGAATTTATGCGGTTGGCGACAACGAAAAGCAGCTGCCGGACGGGCTCTCCGCCGTCGAAGGGAATATTGCGGAAATCAATGTTTATTCAGGCGGCGAAAAGCGCAGCATTTCCGTTGACTCCTACATTTACCGCACGTTTGCAAGTCAGCTCTCCAATTGCGGCGGCCATTTGCTGGAAACCAGGGAAGCTTCCGGGGACGAAATCCGGAACGATACGGATTGCTTTATCGAAATTCTGTATGCCTCCTCCCAGACAATCACGTTTGAAAACGCCGAGAACTTCTCCATTGAAAACGCCGACAGGCTTCTTTACAATGCAGACCGGAATATTCTGTATTGGGGCAGCTCAGATTATCAAAACTGCCTGGACTACACAAAGCTGGATGAATCGCTGCAGGCTCATAAGGGCGAAATCCTGAAGGAGTATGAAGAGCTGCCTGCACTGATTCGTGACTGCTTTAATCCGTAAGGAGGGAGAGGAGCCTTACAGCCATATCCCTACACCCATTTGGCACCGCAAAATTGCGGTGCCATTTTCTTATGGGCTTTGCCGGGGGGGGGGGGACCGCGAAGGCACTGGGGGGAGCAAAGGGCGGGAGGGTGCAGCGGCTCGCCAGAAAGCGCTTCGCACACATTGCCCAAAAATCCCCCCGGAGGGGATAAAAATGTATGGGGAATTCGGCCATCCCGCGGTTGACATTTGGGGTTGAAATTAGTACAATAGCATCGATATGTTGCGCAAATCTGTCGTTTCGTATCGGGTTGCATCAGAATATCTTTTTAGGAGGAAATCACATTGAAGGATTGGGCATATCTGACCACTGTTGAAGAGATGGAGGCTGCCACAAATTCCTTGCTGGAGAACGGCAAGAAGGTTGGCGCTGACTCCTGGCAGCAGCGTGTCAAGAACCAGACTCCCCACTGCGGCTTCGGCGAAGCGGGCACCTGC
>OLOV01000850.1_pt1 | contig 26038 bp, 22 predicted proteins | sample 1672931 | NCBI WGS metagenome assembly OLOV01 (sample SAMEA3136738, study PRJEB25190) | human gut metagenome | biome: human gut; feature: human-associated habitat; material: faeces | place: Austria | collected 2013 | reverse complement strand
GGAACGGCACCGGCAAGCGCATCTCCATCAAGGATACCCGCGGCATCATCGACGCGATCCTGAACGGCGACATCCTGAACGCGCCCACCAAGAAGATTCCGTACTTCGGCTTCGAGGTTCCCACCGAGCTGAACGGCGTCGACACCAGGATCCTCGATCCTCGCGACACCTACGCCGATCCCTCCGAATGGGATAAGAAGGCGCAGGACCTCGCCTCCAGATTCATCAAGAACTTCGCCAAGTACGAAGGCAACGAAGCTGGCAAGGCTCTGGTCGCCGCTGGCCCGCAGCTGTAATCGGCTGAAAACCATTCGCCGCCGCCCCGTGAAAACGAGTGCGGCGGCGTTTTCGCATTGCATTCTGAACAGGAGGCTCTCTTATGCGAATCACCTTTTTCGGAACCAGCCACGGCGTGCCGGAAGCGCACCGCCGCTGCTCCTCTGCCCTGATCACCCTTGGCTCCGGCGAAAACGCCCGGCGCTATATCATCGACATGGGTCTGAACGCCATCGACGAGATGCGAACGCGCAACCTGCCGGTCGACTCCGTGAAGGCCGTCTTTATCACCCATATGCACGGCGACCATACCGACGGCCTCATCCAGTTCGTCGACCTGTGCAGCTGGTACTTTAAAACCGCGAACCCCACAATCTTCCTGCCCGAGCTCGAGTGCGTCGAGCCGATGAAGGCGTGGATTCACGCCACCGGCGTGGAGGTTCGCGAGGAGATTCACTTCGAACCGGTTTCCGAGGGCGCGTTCTATGACGACGGCTTCCTGAAGGTTACCGCCGCGCGCACCCAGCATTGCAGCACGTCCTATACCTACCTGCTTGAAGCCGAGGGCAAGCGCGTGCTGTTCTCCGGCGACCTGTCGCGCGAACCGGCAAACGACTTCCCGGCCAGCTTCGCCAAGGATGAACCGCTCGACCTCGCCGTGTGCGAATGCGCGCATTTCGAAGCCACAAAGTACCTGCCTGTCTTCGAAGCATGCCGGCTTCGCTCCATCGTGTTCAACCACTACGTGAATAAGCACATCGGCAGCATCTTCGACGTCGCCAAGACCCTGAAGCCCCTGCCCGTCGCCCTCGCAAACGACGGCATGGAAATCGAGCTCTGACCCCCAGCTCCTCTCTCCGATAGGCCGGGGGAGCGTCGCTCCCCCGGCACCCCCTCAACGGGCCGAGAGGAACCTCGGCGGCATACACGCTCGCCGCCCCGCGTTCCTTTCTGGACGGCTTCCTACATCAGTCCCGCGAAGGGATTGTCAATCACCACGCGCCCCTCGTGCGTATCGCCCACGCCGCTGTACAGGTCGACCTTGCCATCCGCGCGAAGCACAATGCCGGACGTGAACGCGCAGTCCAGCAGCTTCGGCTTTTTCGCCGCTGCCGCCGGATAACTTCCCCGCGTGGCGAGAATCTGCGGCTCCGTGGCCTGATGCGTCTCGGGATCAAAGATGAACGATACATTCATATATATCAGCTGCGTTCCCTGCTCCGCGCGCACTTCTTCATAGCATTTGTGGCCGATCACGCCAACGCGGCCGTCGTTCAGCAGATAGCACTGGTTGCAGCCGCCCCATTCGTCCCTGCCAAACAGATTGCCGATCACGGGCGCGTTCTCCACCACCTCCGCCGTAAGCTGATTCAAATCATCGATCACCGCGAAGCCCACCACCGCGCCGGCTCCGTACATTTCCTCAATTTTTCTGCCCCGCGCGCGGGAGAATACACCGATGCGGCCGTCCCGAAGCTCCACCAGACGAATGTCCTTCATGCGATCCGGCCCGGTCGTGAAATAAACCAGATCGTCCAGCTTTTTGCCGCGATAGAAATAGCCGCGATAGGTTTTGACGTTCCCGCTTTCCTTTTCCACGCTGATGCCGCCCAGCACCAGTTCTCCGTGAATCATCTGAATAAAAGGGTCTTCCAGCTGATAAATCATGCTGCCCGGCACGAGCGCGTAGGTGTCCTTGCCGCTTTTCTCAAACAGGCGTACCCACGAGCGCGCCCACTCTTCCCGCCTTTCCACGCGGCCAAAGATATATTCCCTGCCCTCCCAAGTAAAAGGAATCGAGCAGTTGTATACATCGTACCCGTCCACGCCCGTAAACGTCAGCAGCACATTTTCCTGCTGTGGCCGCGCCGCTTCAAACCGCGCCTTTTTCTCCTTCATAGTCATACCAAATCTCTCCTTCTCCGTACCCTCCGGTGCGCCTATTGTATAGCAGCACACGCGGCGTGTCAAGGATGAATCGACGCACCAAAACCCGCCAGCCCATGCTTCTGCCGCGCCGCAAAAACGCCCCTGCTCTCGCCAATGATGCCAAGAGCAGGGGCATTTCTCTTTGATTCAAGGATTACGAGATTAGGGGCTACGGGTACGGGATTATGGGATTATGGGATTCCGGGATCCATTTTAGAAAAGCCGAACCCGCACGCACGGGCGCACAGCGCGGCTACCGTAGCTGACATAGTCGCCGTCGATGGAACCGTCGGTGCAGACGCGAGCAGCGCGGTCACTAGAGCTGCCGGGCGAACGGAGCCACCACTCGCAGGCCTTTCTGCCTTCTACCTTACGGCTATCACTTGTATAAGCTCCCTGTTGGATTGCGTAGCCGGTCGGCGCACACTTTCTTGCGTCATCACTTTTAAAGTACTTATTTGCCTCTACAATACTCAGGAGGAACACATTATCCTTCGTCGCATTGCCGGGATTCGTGCTGTATTTCGGATTCTTGTCCGCGCTGACGTTGCTCTGAAGAATGTACTGCTTTTCCTCCGTGCTGAATGCCTTATTGTAGAACTCGCTGTTCAGCCAGCCGCGAAGCGTGCACTTTTCCCATGTGGTGGATTCGCACTTCTCATTATACGGCTTGCAGTCCAGCGCGTATCGGCTGATAAGCAGCGCTGTTTCTCCGTCACTTTCCAACACCAGCCATTCGATAGGCGTTTTGTCATTGCCCTTTTGCGTCTGTGGATAACTGCCAAGAGTGACATAGCTACCAACCATGAACTTGGCTTGGAGTGTAACACCTGCTATGTTCTCATCTTTTTCAATGATTGCATCGACATCCCTGTAGCCCTTAATGGTCAAGTATATACTACACGCTTCAAGATACTGTCCATTTCCTCGAAGTTCTTCAGCTCTCAGATAACTACACTCCGTAATCTGCGCATCACTATCCCTATAACCGTTTAACTCCCTAAACGCCGCAATCGCTTCTTCATACTTCTCGGAATCCATTAGTGAAGCAGCAGCCGCGTACGCCTTTGCGTTCTGGGCTTCAATGACCCATTCAGAAGAATCCGAATAGTTTCCAAGTTCAGCGAAGAGCGCAATTGCCGCATCGAATTCACCGGCTTGTTCCTTGGAAACGGCATCGCTGTATTTGGTTTCATACGCCGCGACGCGCCGGGCGCTGTCTTTATAAGTGCCCAGCGCCTTAAATGCATCGTAGGCCTGCTGCGCGTTCTGCGCGCCGCCTGCTTCCGTTTCCAGCGCGAGCTGATAGTTGCACTCGTTCAGAAGCTCGACAGAATCTTTATCGCCCGAAAGTCTGTCATTGATCACCTTTATCGCGTATACATATTGACCTGCCGATATGAGTGTATTCACATAGTCCCGTTCGCGGTCGAGAATTTTATCCGGCAATGCGGCAACGCGGGTCTGAACGTCCTTAAAGAGCAGAATTTCATCGTAAACGGCGGCCGCCTTCTCGTAGCTCTCGTCCGCTTCATACGCAAGCGCGGTATAGTACTTGATGTACATAGCCGCTTCCTTGAAATCGCCCAGCGAGGTCAGGCTTTTAATCGCGGTATCGTAGTCGCCGCTGTCGCCCGTCTTCAGGCAACGCGCGTACATGATGTACTTTTCGCTGTCCTCGTAGCCCTTCAGCGACTCAAAGGCTTCAATCGCCCGGTCGTACTTTCCGGTCTTCACGTCCGCGACGGCCTTATCGTACTTTTCTTCCTTGCTCAGTCCGCAGGAGCAAAGCCCCAGCGTCAGAGCGACTGCCAGAAGCAAAGCGCACAGCTTTTTCAACCTCATGAATAATCCCCCGTTCCTCTATTTGTGTTCAATTATACATCCACATTTAACCATATGTCAATGCACAAACGCGCAAAAAAGACCGCCCACGCCATAAGCGCGAGCGATCTTTGACGAAATGAATTTATTTATCGAGCCCCATCTCCGCGCGAACCTGCTTGAAGCATTCCACGGCGGAGTCGAGGTCTTCGATGCTATGGGCGGCGCTGACCTGCGTGCGGATGCGGGCGCGTCCCATGGGCACGACGGGATAGCTGAAGCCGACCACGTACACGCCCTTTTCCAGCATGCGGGCGGCGAACTCACCGGCGACGCGCGCGTCGTACAGCATGACGGGCACGATGGGATGCGTGCCGGGCAGGATGTCGAAGCCCTCCTCCGTCAGGCGGGCGCGGAAGTGCGCGGTGTTCCTGCGCAGCGTATCCAGCTGGTCGGTGGACGTGGACAGAATGTCCAGCGTCTTCATCGCGGCGGCGCAGATGGCGGGCGCGACGGTGTTCGAGAACAGGTAGGGGCGGGAGCGCTGCCGGAGCAGGTCGACGATCTCCTTACGCGCCGCGGTATAGCCGCCGCTCGCGCCGCCCAGCGCCTTGCCGAGCGTGCCGGTGATGATGTCCACGCGGCCTTCCACGCCGCAATACTCTACGGTGCCGCGGCCGGTCGCGCCCATGAAGCCCACGGCGTGGCTGTCGTCCACCATGACCAGCGCGTCGAACTCGTCGGCGAGGTCGCAGATGGCCTTCAGGTTGGCGATGTAGCCGTCCATCGAGAACACGCCGTCGGTGGCGATCAGGCGGATGCGCGCGTCCTTCGCTTCGATCAGCTTCCGGCGAAGGTCGTCCATGTCGTTGTTCTTATAGCGGAAGCGCTTCGCCTTGCACAGGCGCACGCCGTCGATGATGGATGCGTGGTTCAGCTCGTCGGAAATGACCGCGTCCTCCGGCCCCAGAAGCGTTTCAAACAGGCCGCCGTTCGCATCGAAGCAGCTGGAATACAGAATCGCGTCGTCCATATGTACGAAATCGGCGATTTTCCGCTCCAGCTGTACGTGCAATTCCTGCGTGCCGCAGATGAAGCGCACGGAGGACAGGCCGAAGCCCCACCTGTCGTAGCTCGCCTTGGCGGCCTCGATGATCTGCGGATTGTCCGCCAGACCCAGATAGTTGTTGGCGCACATGTTGATCACGCCGTGCGCCTTGGTGGTGTCGATGCGCGCGCGCTGGGGCGTGGTGATGACGCGTTCCGCCTTGAACGTGCCCGCCTCGCGGATCTCGTCCAGCTGCTTACGGTAGTAATTCAGTGCGTTTTTCATGCCGCTTCGCCCTCCTTATTTCGTCCAGTCCAGCACAACCTTGCCGCTCTTGCCGGTGTTCATGGCTTCGAAGCCCTTTTCGAAGTCGGTGAAATGGAACCGGTGGGTGATGATGGGCGTGAGATCCAGACCGCCCTCCACCATCGCCATCATCTTGTACCACGTTTCATACATGCGGCGGCCATAGATGCCCTGCACAGTGAGACCCTTGAAGATGATGTCGTTGAAGTCCACGTCCGCGGGCTTGCTGAGGATGCCCAGCAGCGCGATTTTGCCGCCGTTGCGCATCAGCGAAACCATGCTGGACAGCGCCTGCGGGCTGCCCGACATTTCCAGACCCACGTCGAAGCCCTCCACGATGCGGTGGCGCTCGAACACGCTTTCAATCTTCTCGCGCGCGACGTTGACGACCTCGGTCGCGCCCATCTTCTTCGCCATTTCCAGACGATAGTCGTTCACGTCGGTCACCACGACGGTGCGCGCGCCGTTGCGGCGGCAGATCGCGGCGGCCATCATGCCGATGGAGCCCGCGCCGGTGATCAGCACGTCCTCGCCCACCACGTCGAACATCAGCGCGGTGTGCGTGGCGTTGCCGAACGCGTCGAAAAACGCCACGACGTCCTCGTCGATTTCCGGATTGATCGGGATCACGTTCGACGCGGGAATGCACACGTACTCGGCGAACGCGCCGTCCCGGTTCACGCCCACGCCCTTGGTGAACTTGCACCACTGGCCGTTGCCCGCGCGGCAGTTGCGGCAGTGGTGGCACACAATGTGACCCTCGCCGCTCACGCGCTCGCCGACCGTCAGGCCGTCCACGTTCGGCCCCAGCTCCGCAATCTCGCCCACGTATTCATGGCCGATGATCAGCGGCGGCACGATGTTCTTCCGGCTCCACGCGTCCCAGTTGTAAATGTGCAGATCCGTGCCGCAGATCGCGGTTTTATGCACCTTGATCAGCACCTCGCCCGGCCCCGGCTGAGGAATGGGCGCGTCGATCAGCGTAAGTCCCGGCGCCGCCTGCAGCTTGGCAATCGCCTTCATCGTTCCCTTCATTCTGCTTCCTCCTCCATGTCCGTATATCTCGTAAATTCATCCGCGTATCACGGACATCTTTTATTTATCCCCCGATATTATCGCACATTCTGTCCGCGATTTCAAGACATCTTTGATATTTTTTCATGGATTCCCGCAGCGCGCACTCCATGATGGCGTCCGGGATGGGGTCGCCGGGCGCACCCGTCTCCGCGCACATGCGCCGCGCGCATTCGAAAAAAGGCGGCAGCGCGTCCACGCCGTTTTGCACCTCGCGGAAGACCAGCTCCATCCAGCATTTTCCCCGGCGGTAGCACTCGGTGCGCTTCGCCTCGCATACGGCCGCCGCGCGGTCGTAGTGCGCGCGCCGCTCGGTCACCGCAAAGCCCCCGGGCAGATCGTCCACGAGCGTATAGGACGCGCCGGGATTGAAATCCAGCGGCTGGCTGACGCTTCCGGGATTCACCAGCCATTTTCCGCGCGACTGTCCGTATGACTGAAGGTGATTGTGCCCGAACGCGATCAGGTCGCCCGGCAGCGCCGAAATCGCTTCCCGCGCCTCGCCCTCCAAAAACGCGCGGTAATCCTTCAGATATTCCGCGTGGGTGAACGGCGCTTCCAGCATCGCCCGCTGGAACGCGCCGGCGCTGGTGAACCGGTTTTTGTCCGCCCGCGAAAGGTTCAGCGCGTGAACGGCGTACAGCGTGCGCCCGGAGGGCAGAAGCAGGGAAAGCGTTTTCGGCAAACGCCTGATAAACGCCTTGCTGTCCGCGCTCAGCTCGCGCCACGTTTGGTAAACGACACCATACTGCTGACTGCGCGCCCGCACCTCGTCGTTTTCGTCCAGAAGCTCAAAATACCCCTCCCGGTTGCCCGAAATGAAGTGCGCCCGCTGCAGCGAACGGAGACGGCAAAGCACGCGCTCGCCAAAGGGCATGTCGTAAATGTAGTCGCCTAAAAATACATATTCCTGCGCACCCATCGCCCGCGCATCCGCTAATACCGCATCCAGCGCCGCAAGGTTCCCGTGAATGTCCGAAATCAAAGCCAGCCGCATAGCTTCCTCTCCTCTGTAGGCTCTGCCTTCATTATATCATAGAATTCCGGCGCGCGTCCAATTAACCAGAAAAGTTTGATTTTTTTTGTATTTCGCATCTCGCTTATGGATTTTCTACACATTGCAGATTTAATCAATGGCATTTTGCCCATTTTTCGAATCGGGCATTGCCCGCATTCACCGTTCATGCTATAATCGAACGAGAATCAGCGAGGTGATTTGTATGCTCAAAAACCGGATTCGGGATTTTCTCTCCCGCTTTGATATAAGCATTCGCCACCTGTATGTCATGTATTTCTGCATCTTCTTTCTTCCCCTGCTGCTTACCTCTCTTCTGAGCGGCAGGGCCATTCGTCAGCTCGAAAACCAGCTTCAGAAAACCGGCTCGGCCATGACGCGCCAAACACAGACGGTTGTTGACTCTCGAATGGAGGACGTTACCATTCTGCTCGACCAGATCAATAACCATTCCACCATTCGTTACCTTCTGAACCGGAAGGGCGAGCTGAGCGCCGCCGATCGCTACCGTTTTCTCACCATCATTCAAGACCTCCGCAAGCAGTATACCCAGGCAACGATGCTTGAGGATGCCTTCATTTATATGAAGAACACGGACAGCGTTGTGTCCACCCGTTCGCGGTCGGACAGCCGCTTCTTCTATGAAAACTATTATTCCTATGAAGGCATCGATTATGAAACGTGGATGAACCGCTATATGCTTGAAGCGCAAGACGTAAGCGTAATTCCCGCGCGCAACGTGTTTAACGGCGTTTCCACGCGAAGACTGATTACCATCATGCAATCCCTTCCCCGGGGAAGCGGAGAATACCAGACCGGCACGGCTGTGTTGTTTCTCAACGCAGACTGGCTGCTTTCTCAGATTACCGCCGGAGGGGACTATGCCCGCTCCGTATACGTGTTTTCGGAAAGCGGAGATATTATCGTTTCCTCTGATGATACAGAAGGCCTGCCCGTCCGCTTTTCCTCGTTTACGGAGAAGGATGGCATGTATACGTTGAGTGCCTCCAGCGGAGACTATCAGGTTACCTATATAAAATCGCCCATGTCCGGCTGGACATACGCGATGGCTATATCCAGGGATCAGTTCTATTCGCCTGTGTATCGCCTGCGCATGCTCACAATCGCCGCGCTTGCTGTGGTTTCCATCATTGGTGTCGCCTTGATCGTGCTCATGGCCTTTTTCAGCTCCATACCCGCAACCACCGCGCTTGTGGCGCTCAGAGATCAGCACGCCGGTAGCCCCGACTATGAACATCGAATTTCCATGCGCGATATTGGCGCCTTTGTCCAGCAGGCAATCGACGATCAAAGCATGTATCAAAAACAGCTTCCGCTGCTGATCGAGAATTACGTTTACAAGCTCATGCACGGCAGCCGCGACGTAGAATCCGAGCTTTCGCTGGTATCGGAGGTGCTGGGCTTCCGTTTCCCAACGAATCAGTTCGCCGTGCTTGCCTTTCATCTGGAAGGCGCGGAGGATCAGCTCTCTGGCCTTCGCCTCGTAATTGACGAAATCGCCGAGGCGGGCGACGCCGGCATGAATCTGTACATGACCATTGCCGCGCGCGATACCGTCGCCGTGCTGGCGAGCTTCTGGGCCGGCTTGAACACGGAATATCGCACGCTCTTGACGCGCACAGCGGAACGCCTTCGCTCCGGGGTTTCAAGTCTTTCCGGTGCCGCGCCTGACATTGGCATCAGCCTTGTGAGCGACAATCATAAGAAGATCTCAAAGCTGTACCGAGAGGCGCTGATGTGTCTGGCGGGCCTGCACGCCTCCCACAATGGCGAAATCGTCTTTTATGCGGATGTTGCGCGTCTCGTTCCGCCCAACGACTACAGCTTTTCGCTGAGTGTGGAAAAGAGCCTGATTGCCTGCGTTTGCACCGGCGATACCGTGCGCATGAACCGACTGCTTGACGAGATCTTCCAGACGCACGAGCAGGAGGCGCGCATGATCGATGGCATGACGCAGTGCCTGAAGTTTGACATGATCGGCACGATTCTGCGCTGCGCGCAGGAAATCAACAAGGACGACGCCTACGAGCAGGCGAACTGGGAGGAGGTCCAACGGTTGATGACGCTCGAGAACCCCGACGAAATATACGAGAGCGTGCGCAAGACCTTCTTCTCTCTTGCCAATCGCGCCTACGTCACGCGCAATTCGCATAACGACGACATGCGCGATCGGATGCTTGAATACCTCGCCAAGAACTACAGCAATCCCGACATGGGACTTGATATGGCTGCGCGTGCCTTTGGCATTGCACCCAGCTATCTCTCGCGCTTTTTCAAAGAGCAGACCGGCGGAAACTTCTTAGATCACGTGAACCGTCTGCGCGTGGAGCATGCGGCACAGCTGCTGCGAACCACGGATCTTCCCTACGCGAAGGTCGCGGAGGAATGCGGCCTTTCCGGCTCACAGGCATTGAACCGCGTTTTCAATCGTGTGTTGGGCGTATCACCCAGCGTTTACCGACAGCTCGCCCGGCAGGGGCGCTTAGACATTCAAAATCAAAATCAAGCTCCAGAATCGCCCTAATCAATTCATTTCCTTCTGTTCAAAGGCACCGAAAGAGTGCCTTTCTTTTTTTATTATCCGCCGCAAGGTCAAAAAATGAATGGCATATTCTCAATATTTCGCTTCGTTGGCAAGAATCGCATGTTGCTTTCTCGTTCCGCAAGCCGTATAGTATGGCTATCGGGCAACGCCGGACAGAGAGGCGCCCTCGATCCGGCCCTGTCCAATGGGAACCAGTCGCACATACCAACGAAAAAATGGACGGAGGAAGAGAACCATGAAAAGAACCCTCAGCCTTATTTTCGCACTGATGCTGCTGCTTCTGAGCATGAGCGGCGCCGTCGCCGAGGAAAGCAGCTCCCGTATCGTACCCGAGGGCGAAACGCTGGAGCTCAGCGTTTGGCAAACCTTCGAGGCCTCCAAGGGCATTACCATGAGCAGCTTCAACGACATGAAGACCTGGCCTCTCATTGAGGCTGAAACCGGCATTCGCGTTAACTTCAGGCATCCCGCCGTCGGCAGCGAGTCCGAACAGTTCAACATCATGCTTGCGTCGAACGACCTGCCCGACATCGTCTTCTATGGCTGGCAGAACGTCGCCGGTGGCCCCATGAAGGCCGTAAACGACAAGCTGATTCTCGATCTGACCGACATCATCAAGGAGCACTGCCCCAACTATTGCGCTGTGCTTGAGAAGTACCCCGAGGTGAAGAAGGGCATCACCACGGACGAGGGCGTGATCTACGGCTTCGCCTCCATCAGCTGCGACGACCGCGACAAGACGGTGGACGGCTACGTTCCTGCCTTCCAGACCTTCGGCTGGCTCATTCGCAAGGATTGGCTCGACGCCTGCGGCATCGACAAGCTCCCGGAAACCATTGAGGAGTGGGAAACCGCGCTGACCGCCTTCAAGGAAATGGATCCCAACGGCAACGGCCTGAACGACGAAATCCCGCTGGTAGCCAGCGGCACGCCTGAAATTCAGAACTGGATTCGCGCTTGGGGAATCACCAATGATTTCTATATCGCCGATCCCGAGAACCAGACCGTGGGCTATGGCTTCTACAGTGAGGAGTATCGCGAGTCGCTCGAGACCCTGCATCGCTGGTATGAGAACGGCCTGATCGATCCCGACTTTGCGGCCTCTGACAGCAAGCAGAAGGATTCCAAGATCACCAGCAACATCGGCGGCGCATGGACTGGCTCCACCTCCGGCGGCTTTGGACGCTACATCACCATGATGAAGCCCCAGAATCCCGACCTTCAGATGACCGGCACGACGCCTCCCACCGTGACCCCCGGCACCACCTACAAGTTTGACACCTGGTCCAAGTACCCGATCGGCCGTCAGGCGGTCATCAGCGCGAAGTCCGAACATCCGATCGAAGCCGCCAAGTTCTGTGACTACTTCTACGGAAAAGCCGGCCACATGTACATGAACTGGGGCATTGAAAACGAAACCTACACGCTGGATGCCGATGGCAACCCGCATTTCACTGAGCTGATCACGAACAACCCGGACGGCCTCAGCCTTGATCAGGCGCTGATCCAGTATTCTCTGGCCGCAGACGATTTCTTCTTCTGCATGGATCCTCAGCTCTGGCTGGCGCGCATGTCCATGCCCGAGCAGCGCGAAATGCTTCCCCGCTGGGCAACTGGCAGCCTTGACCGGATTATGCCGCCTGTTCTTCCCACCAGCGAAGAGGCCGCCGAGGCCGCTGCGATCATGGGCGAGGTGAGCACCTACGTCAATGAAATGTTCACGAAATTTGTCATGGGCGTGGAGTCGCTGGAAAAATTCGATTCCTACATTGAAACTCTCGAATCTCTTGGCGTAGAGCGCGCCATTGAGCTCAAGCAGAATCAGCTGGATCGCTACAACGCCCGCTGATCACCAGCCCTCTTTCGCCTGAGAATGGGAGCGGCGTCTCTCGCCGCTCCCATTTCTCATACCGACACACAATCATCCGACCGGGAGGAGCCGATACCATGGCAGCGCAAAGCAGCTCGTTTACCGCAAGACTCGCGCACGACCTCAGGCGGTACAGGTATGTCTACATCATGGCAATACCGGTAATTCTGTACTATGCCCTATTCATGTATCTGCCCATGTACGGCGCGCAGATCGCATTCAAGGTCTATTCGCCCGGCAAGGGCATCGTGGGAAGTCAATGGGTTGGCCTTTCCCACTTTGTCAAGTTTTTCTCATCCTACTATTTCGCAAGGTTGATTCGAAACACGCTGCTCATCAGCCTTTACAGTCTTCTGTTCAGCTTTCCCGCGCCCATCCTGCTCGCGCTGCTTCTGAACGAGTTGCGCAGCGCCTCCTTCAAGCGCTGTGTGCAAACCGTCAGCTATCTTCCCCATTTCATCTCAACCATGGTCATCTGCGGCATGATTATCGATTTCACCCGCAGCGACGGCCTGATCAACGACGTCCTTGCAATCTTTGGCGGCACGCGAGAGACCATGCTTCTGAACCCGGCAAGGTTTCGTTCCATCTACATTATTTCCGACATCTGGCAGGGTGTCGGCTGGGGTTCCATCATTTATCTTTCCGCGCTTACGGGAATCGATCAGCAGCTGTACGAGGCCGCAGTCATTGACGGCGCAGGCCGTTTTCAGCAGATGCTGCACGTAACCCTTCCCGGTATCGCTCCGACCGTAGTCATCATGTTGATTCTCCGGATCGGCCAGATGATGAGCGTCGGCTACGAGAAAATCATCCTCCTTTATAACGGAAACACCTATGAAACGGCCGATGTAATCTCGTCCTTTGTCTATCGCAAGGGTCTGATTGAGGCTAATCAAGGCTATTCCACCGCGGTAGGGCTTTTCAACTCGTTCATCAACCTTCTGCTGATTCTGAGTGCAAACACCATCAGTCGCCGGGTAAGCGACACAAGTCTGTGGTAAAGGAGGCATTCGCATGGTAAGAAGACGGTCTGTGAGCGAACACATATTTGACACGCTGAACGTTATCCTGATGCTTTTCATCATTGTTGTCACGCTGTATCCATTTCTGTACGTGCTGTTTGCCTCTCTGAGTGATCCAGCCACCATGGTCGCTCACCGCGGCATGCTGCTGGCCCCCACGGGCGGCATAACGTTATCCTCCTACAAGATGGTTCTCTCAAACCGCTCCATCCTGACGGGCTACGGAAACACGCTGTTTCTGGTGGTTGTTGGCACCAGCATCAACCTGATCATGACCTCCTTTGGCGCCTACGTGCTCTCCCGCCGCGGATATATGGGAAAGCGGCTTTTGAATTTCCTTGTCGTGTTCACCATGTTCTTCGGTGGCGGCCTGATTCCGTTCTACCTGACGGTCAAGTCCCTCGGCCTGACTGACACGCTATGGGCATTGATTTTCCCCAAATGCATTGCGACCTACAACATGATCGTCATGCGCACCGCGTTTCAGGCCGTTCCGGACAGCATTGAGGAATCCGCCCATCTGGACGGCGCCAACGACTTCACCATTCTGTTCCGAATGTTCTGGCCCCTAACCCTGCCCACAATGGCCGTCATGGTGCTGTTCTACGCCGTCGACCATTGGAACGCGTGGTTTAACGCCATGATTTTCCTGCAGGATCGCCAGAAATTCCCGCTGCAGCTTGTGCTGCGCGAAATCCTCATTTCCTCGGATACCTCGCAAATGACCACCAGCGTGGGCGGTCTGGAAACAGGTATTGTTGGAGAAACCATCAAATATTCCACGATCATCGTAGCCACTCTGCCCATTCTGGCTGCCTACCCGTTCCTGCAAAGGTACTTCGTCTCCGGCATCATGATCGGAGCCGTAAAGGGATAAACGAAAAGGAGTTGACACCAACATGAGCCGCATTACTCTGACAGGCTTTGGCGACGAAATCGACGTTTCCTTCGAAAAACAGCTGGCATTCATGCGTGCATTGGGCATCCATGCCATCGAGGCGCGCGGTGTAAATGGAACGAACATCAGCTCACTGACCGCCGATGAAACGCTCATAGCCCGGGAAACGCTGACGGCCTATGGCTTCACCGTTTCGGCTTTGGGCAGCCCCATCGGCAAAAGCCCCGTTGACGAGCCCTTTGAGAAGGCGCTGGACGCATTCAAGCGGACGGTCGACATCGCGCTCGCTCTCGACGCGAAGGGCATCCGCCTGTTCTCCTTCTATGTGCCAAACGTCAAGGAAGACGCATATGCCAACGAGGTCTTGTTCCGACTTTCCCGCTTCAAGGAGGTCTCAAAGGACTCCGGCGTGCCGTTGCTGCTTGAAAACGAAACCGGGCTCTTCGGCGAGACCCCCGCACATGCGCGACTGATTGCCGAGGCGCTCTGCGACCAGCAGTTCCGCCTGATCTTCGATCCGTCCAACTATGTGCAGCGAGGCTGGGACGTCATGGATGCATGGACGCTCCTGAAGCCCTATGTCGGCTACATGCACATTAAGGACAGTGTCCGGCTTCCGGAGGGCGCGGATGCGCACGCCGATAACCCGCACAGAGTCGCGGGCGACGGAGAAGCGCACATTCGCGAGCTTCTATCCGATTTGAAAGCCATGAACTATCAGGGATACCTGAGCATCGAACCGCATCTGACCAGCAGTACTCATGTATCCGGAACAAAGTCCGGCAAGTGGGCCGCCGCCGCACTTGCGCTTCAGACGCTCCTTGATGAAATTGGAATTGAATGGCAGGAGGCATGACAAATGGATAAGGTACGCTTTGGTATCATCGGTCTTGGAAACATGGGCAAGAGTCACACGAAGAACTTCCTGGCCGGAAAGGTTCCCGAGGCCGAGCTAACGGCCGTCTGCGACACGAATCCGGAGAAGATTCAGGCAGCGAAGGAGCTGTTTGGCGAGGAGCATTTCCGCTATTTTGACGACGCCGAAACGATGATGTCGTCTGGCCTGATCGACGCGATCCTCATCGCCATCCCCCACTATCTGCACCCCGAAATGGCAATTCGCGGCTTTGCGCATGGTCTGCACGTCATGACCGAAAAGCCTGCCGGCGTATACACGCGTCAGGTTCGCGAAATGAACGAAGCCGCCGCCAAATCCGACCGAAAGTTCGGCATCATGTTCCAGCACAGAGGCGAACCCATCTATCGCAAAATGCACGATATGGTTCAATCCGGAGAGCTGGGTGATCTAAAGCGCATAAACCTGATTTTCACGGACTGGTATCGCAGCCAAGCCTATTATGACAGCGGCACGTGGCGTGCCACATGGGGCGGCGAAGGCGGCGGCGTGCTGGTAAACCAGTGCCCGCACAGCCTCGATCTCTGGCAGTGGATTGTTGGCATGATGCCTACGCGCGTAAGCGCCTTCTGCCATGAGGGCAAGTGGCATCGAATCGAGGTTGAGGACGACGTGAGTGCCTATCTCGAGTATCCCAACGGCGCAACCTGCCTGTTTACCACCTGCACCGCTGACGCGCCCGGCATCAACCGCATCGAGCTGACCGGCGACCGCGGTCGCCTGCTTGCCGAAAACGGAAAGCTGACCTTCTATAAGCTGGAAATGAGCGAGCGCGCCTTCAATGCAACGACGAAGGAGGGCTTCCGCGCTCCCGCACACGAGGTAATCGAGGTTCCACTCGAGGGTGAATTCCAGTGGCATCCCTACATTCTTTGCAATTTCTGTGCCGCCATCCTCCGGGACGAGCCTCTCTACATTCCAGGCGAAGAGGGCATCAAGGGACTCACGCTTTCCAACGCAATCATGCTGTCGTCGTGGCTGGGACACCCCGTCGAGCTGCCCCTCGACGAAGACCTCTTCTATGATGAGCTAAACAAGCGCATCGCCCGCTCCTCCTTCGACGGCGTTTATCGCTAATTCCCACCACGCGCTCCGCCAATGATTCGATCCCATTGGCGGGACGCGTGCCTTGTTTACGTCAAATCTTTTGACTTGACCCGGAAAGCCTTGAAAGACACTGCCCCTTATGCTACAATAAATCGCCTGTTTATTCGCGCGCAAGCGCATTTTTTCCGGGAGGTCGGTTTCATGGAGGTTTTCCTCAAAAACTTTACCGAAATCACATGGCAGATGGTCGTCATGTGGCTGGTGGGCGGCGCACTCATCTATCTGGCGATTAAAAAGGACATGGAGCCCACGCTGCTTCTGCCGATGGGCTTTGGCGCGATTCTGATCAACCTGCCCTTCTCCGGCGCGACGGAGGTCATTGAAACGCTGTACAACGCGGGCATCGCCAACGAGCTGTTCCCGCTTTTGCTGTTCATCGGCATCGGCGCGATGATGGACTTCGGCCCGCTGCTCTCCAACCCGCGCATGCTGCTGTTCGGCGCGGCGGCGCAGTTCGGCATCTTCTTCACGCTGTCCGTCGCCAGCCTGCTGGGCTTTGACCTGAAGGACGCGGCTTCCATCGCCATCATCGGCGCGGCGGACGGCCCCACCTCCATCGTGGTGGCGAACTTTTTTAAAACGAAGTACGTGGGCGCGATCGTCGTGGCCGCCTACAGCTATATGGCGCTGGTGCCCATCGTGCAGCCCTTCTGCATCCGTCTGGCCACCACCAGAAGGGAACGCCTGATCCGCATGGAGTATAATCCCCAGTCGGTCACAAAGACCACCCGCATCCTCTTCCCCATCCTCGTTACCATTATCGCCGGTCTGGCCGCGCCCGCGAGCGTGGCGCTGGTGGGCTTTCTGATGTTCGGAAACCTTTTGCGCGAATGCGGCGTGCTCGACGGCCTGTCCGACACCGCGCAGAAGGTGCTGGCCAATCTGGTCACGCTGCTGCTCGGCCTGACCGTCGCCTTCTCCATGAAGGCGGAGGCGTTCCTCGAACTTCAGACGCTGATGATCATGGGGCTGGGCCTCGTGGCCTTCATGTTCGATACCTTCGGCGGCGTGCTGTTTGCGAAGCTGCTGAACCTGTTCATGAAAAAGAAGATCAACCCCATGGTCGGCGCGGCGGGCATTTCGGCCTTCCCGATGTCCTCGCGCGTGGTACATAAGATGGGCTTGAAGGAAGACCCGCAGAACTTCCTGCTCATGCACGCGGCCGCGGCCAACGTGGCCGGCCAGATCGCGTCCGTCGTCGCCGGCGGACTCATCATCGCCCTGATCGGTTAAGGAGGGTTCCACATGAACGTACAAGCTTTTCTGAATACCCTGCCCATCATGGGACGCGGCATGCTCGGCATCTTCGCCGTGATGCTGGTCATCTTTCTGCTGATTCTCGTTCTGAACGCGTGCACCGGCCGCAGGAGCCGCTGAGCCCGTTCCCGCGCGGAGGGTATTTTCGCCCTTCGCGCTTTTTTTCTTGCTTTTACGCCGGTTTTCTGGTACAATTCGGTTACAGGCAATCCCTACAAATGGAGGCGCGCAGCATGAACGCGATACTGATTCCCGCATACAAGCCGGACGACAAGCTGGTGGCGCTGACCGATCAGCTGCTGACGCACGACGATTTGAAGCTCGTGGTGGTAGACGACGGAAGCGGCGAGGCGTTCCGTCCCGTTTTTGAAGCGCTCGACAAGCGCGTTACGCTCATTTCCTACCCCGACAACAAGGGCAAGGGCGGCGCGCTGAAGACCGGCATCCGCTACATCATGGATCACATGCCGGAGTGCGAGCGCCTTGTGACCGCCGACGCCGACGGCCAGCACCGCTACGCGGACATCCGCAGGGTGCTTGACAAGTCCGAGGAAATGCCCGGCGCGCTGGTGCTGGGAAGCCGCGCGTTCGACGGCGACGTGCCGCTGCGCAGCCGCTTCGGCAACGCCATGACCCGACAGGTGTTCGCCATCGCCAGCGGCGTGAAGGTGCGCGACACGCAGACCGGCCTGCGCGGCTTCGACCGCGACGGCATGCGCCTGTTCGTGGACGTGCCCGGCGACCGCTACGAATACGAAATCAACATGCTGCTGACCGCCGCCCGCGCCGAAATGCCCATTTATGAAGTGACGATCGAAACGGTGTACCTGAACGACAACGAATCCTCGCACTTCAACCCGCTGAAGGACTCGCTGCGCATCTACGCCTGCATCCTGAAGTTCGCCTGCTCGAGCCTGATCTGCTTCGGCATCGACTACGTGCTGTTCCAGCTTCTGCGCACGTTCATCCCGCTGACGTGGGTGAGCAACCTGCTGGCGCGAATCGTGAGCGCGTCGGTCAACTTCATGCTCAATAAAAAGCTCGTGTTCAAGGGCAATGAAAAAACGCTGCCCGCGGTTCTCAAATACGCCGCGCTCGCCGTGTTCATCTACCTGATCGATACCGCCATCCTCGCGCTCCTGTATGAAAAGCTCGGCTGGAGCCGCTACGTCGTCAAAATCATCTCCGGCGTTCTCGGCTACCTCATCAGCTTCCCGGTGCAGGGCCGAATCGTATACCGCAAGCAAAAGCACTGACCGCCGCGCCCCCGAACATCCTCGCGATGTCCGGGGGCGTACGTTTTTAGGGCAATGCCGCACAAATGAGGTGGTCGTCCGGCGAATGGATTTTTTGTCAGATGCAAATGCAAATTTCGAAGGTTTACTGGAGGTAAATCGTGGAATTTGCATGCCGCAGATGGCGGAAAAGACATCGCCCGACGTGCCGCCGAATTGTGCGGTGGTGCCTTAATCGACAATGCACACATTCCGGCAGCCGCGCAAATGAAGCTCGCAAGGAGCGGCGTCGCTGGTGTTATGGGCAATGCGCAGGTTTTCGGCGGCTTCCGCGTTCAGGAGGTCATTGAAGCCGAAAAGGCGGTTGTGTTCGACGGCGATGTTTTGATGAAACAAGTGGCAGCGGTTTTCGCCCTTCGTCTCTATCCACACGGCGGGGTGGCTGCGGCCGGGAAGGGTGTGCAGGTCGTTATTCTCAATGCGCACGTCCCGCGCCATGCCTGACTCGAACCAGTAATCCACGCCGCCGGTCACGGTAACGGCGCCGTGCAGCCGCAGCTCGTTTCCGCGCACCACTGTGCGCCGGGGACTGCCCAGCAGCACGCGCGGGCAGTTGAGAAAGCGATTGTTTTCCAGAAGAATTTCCGGCATGCGGTCGGGATTGTCCAGATAGTCGCCGGGCTTCAGCTTCTCCCGCGCGTCCTCTTCAAACGTCAGCGCGATGCTCTTTCCATCCTCGCTCCGTTCGGCGGCGCGCACGGTAAGCCGGCCGCCCTCGCCCTGCCCGTTCAGAATCGAGACCCGATCGCCGGGAAGGTACGGATTGAACCCGTACTGCTCCTGATGCCCCAGCCGCACGACGGCGCCCGAGCCGTTCACCCTCTCCACCTGCGTGTAAATGCCATGAATGTTCACCGCGTCGTCCAGCGTGTCGCGCACCGTGCAGCCGCGGATTTCCAGCTTTCCGCTGCAATGCAGAAAATGGAACGCGTCGGCGGTGATGGAAACCGGCTCGTCTCGCGACGGCTCCGTCTCGATGGCGATATTTTCAAACGTCAGGTCATGGCACAGCTGGCCAATCATGCCCATGCCCGCGCCGCGCAGGATGCGCACATTGCGGATGGTCACGTTCCGGCAGCGCTCCAGAAAGAATAAATCGTTCTCGCGGTTTTCATCGTGACTGACGAGAATGCGCTGCCCCGCCTCGTAATCGGCTTTCGAAGAACCCTCCCGATAGCGAAGACAGATCGCGCCGTCCTCCGTCCGGCTCGCGTCCGTGCGCAGAAGCGGCGCGGCCAGATTATACAGCGGATCCTCCGTCTCTCCCGCCGCCAGATACCGGAACCCGCCGCGGCCGTCCAGCGGCGCGAGGAAGAACTTCTTCTTCGCCGTCGTGCGCCATTCGGAGCCGGCCTGAAACGCAAGGCCGCCGTTTTCCACCCGAAACGGAAAGCGCGCCGCGTCCACGCGCAGCGTCAGCCCTCCGCATCCGCGCGAAGAACCTCCGCCACGGCGTAGCGCGGGAAGGTGAAATCGATGGTGAAGTTTTCCAGCACCACGTCCTCGCAGTCCTGAAGGATGAAGGGAAACAGCCGCTCGGTAAACGACAGCACCGCGCCGCGCCCGTCGATGCGCAGCCGCTTCTTACCGATCAACGGAAACGCTGCGCGCTTTTCGTTGGACGGCGCAAAGACTCCGCGAAACACGCCCTCCATGCCGAGGAAACAGGTCTCCGGCGAAAGACGCAGCGTCACGCTCTCGCCGGAGGTCACGCCGGAACGCAGCCGAATCGCTTCCATGCTCATTTCCTCCCCTCGCGAAGCCGCCTTTTCCCGATCAACGGAAACACTGCGCGCTTTTTGTTGGACGGCGCAAAGACTCCGCGAAACATGCCCTCCATGCCGAGGAAACAGGTCTCCAGCGAAAGACGCAGCGTCACGCTCTCGCCGGAGGTCACGCCGGAATGCAGCCGAATCGCTTCCATCTTCATTCCTTCCCCTCGCGCAGCCGAATTTCCGCGTAGGCGATGGACTTTCGGTTGTGCGTATATGTGATATGCAGCCGCCCGCCGCGCGCCACGATGGCCGGATAGCAGAACTGCCCCTCGCGCCCGTGGCGGTCGTCGATGGGATCGTCCGCCAGCGTCGCGAAATCCGCAAAGGTCTCGCCGTTGTCGGTGGATTTCATCACCACCAGCGGCGTGCGCGGCCCCCATGTGCCCGTCGTCGGGTTCAGCGCCAGATACAGCGCGTCCCCGTCGACCGCAAGGTCGATGCCGCTATTGTTGTTGGGAAGCGCGGTCGGATACGCCGTCGACCACGTGCGGCCGCCGTCCTCGGAATCAGAACGGTAAATGCGCCCCGCCTGCGTGCGCAGAAGCGCGTGAACCCGCCCCGGCGCGCTTTCCCACAGCGTCGGCTGAATCGCGCCGACGCCGGGCATGAAGTCCGGCGCAGCTTCGTCCGTCCGGTTCAGCGGAATCGGCGCGAGCCGGCGGAACGTGCGCCCGCCGTCGGTGGATTCGTCCACGCGCGGCAGCCACGCTTCCGCCGACTCATCGGAGTTCGGCGCGAGCATGCGCCCGTCCGCCAGCCGGATCGGCTTGTTGCGCACGGGGCCGCCCGCGGGATTGTCCGCGCCCAGCGGCATGGGCTCCGACCACGTTTCGCCGCCGTCGGCGGACGTCATCGTATAGCTTACCCAGCCCGGAATCGTGCGCCCTACCCGGAACACCACGCGGATTCCGTCGTCCGCCGCAAAGATCACCGGATTCCAGTGCGCCGTGTCATTCACCTTGGCGATTCGCCGCGGCCGCCTCCACGCGCCGTTTTCGCGCGCGGACAGCCAGATACCCACGTCGTCCGCGCCCTCATGGCTGCCGGCAAAGTAGACGCACAGCACGCGCCCGTCCTCCAGCGGCAGCACGGTGGAGGCGTGGCACTCCGGGAACGAAACGTCGTAGCCGGTGAGCAGCTCCGACGGCTCGTGCCGCAGCAGCGAATAGTACATATAGCGCTTCAGCCGAAGGAACGCGTCCAGCTCCTTCCGCTCGCGCGCGACGGGCGCGGATGGAATTCCTTCCTTTATATACAGGTATTCCACGTCCTCCGGCGCGAAGCCGTATCCCGCCGCGACGCGCAGGAAATCGAGCGCGTTCTCCGCACGGACGCGGTCACCCGCATCAAGGGCACTCTTCAGCATCTGGAAGAACTCCGGCACTACATTCGCCAGCGCGCCCACATAGCCCGCGTCCAATTCGCTTGAAAGCAGCCCCGCGTCGTCGGCATAGAAGGGAACGCCCTCTTCCCTCCGACTGCCGATGATAAAAGAAGTATCCGCCGTGCAGCCGCCGGAACGCGCCCACAGTCCCAGCGGCGCACCGAGCTTCGGGCTTTCCTCCGTCAGCGCGCCCGCCTCCATGACAATCGCGTCCGGCCGCAGCGCGTCCAGCGCACAGATCGTGTCGGCGCGCGCGTCCGCGAAGACAAGGCACTTCATGCCCGCGGCGCGGCACAGACGAATCATCGTTTCAGCGAACCGCAGCCCGCGATCGTCGTTTAAGGAGTTTTCCTCATACGCCGGAACGGCGAACACGCCCGCGCAGCCCGCGCGCGCAAGCCGCGCGAGCCGCTTTTCCAGCCCGTTTTCGCTCCCTGCGGAAAGCATGGAATACCATTCGAAGCCCGCCATGCGTTCGTTCCTCCCCCCTTCGTTTCCGCTTCCATTGTACCGTTTCCCCCGAGCCGCGTCAAGCGGAAAGCGCCGTTTGTGCGCATATGATAAACCTCCCCGAAGAAACCGGCCATTTTTTCGTTTGTCTGGTAAGATCCGATGAATTCCCACTGTTTTTCTTGACTTTTCGCCCAGCTTGGCGTATAATATGACCGCAATGAAAGGGCTTACCTTTCAAACGCTGGTTTGCGCGCACGCGCAAAAATTAGAAGGAGGATGTCTGATATGAAGAAATTCCTGTCCATGCTTCTGGCCGTCGCCATGCTGCTGACGGTCTGCGCCTTCTCCGTCGCCGAAACCACCGGCTTCGACGGCGAAATCAAGGTCTGGGTCGCCGACGCCGCCGTTGAGTTCACCAGGGCGCAGATCGACGCCTTCAAGGCCGCGAACGCTGAGTACGCGAACATGACCGTGACCGTCGAGCCCATGGGCGACGACAACGCCGCCGCCGCCATGATCACCGACGTTGAAAGCGGCGCGGATATCTACGGCTTCGCGCAGGATCAGCTGTCCCGTCTGGTGGCCGCCGGCGCGCTGGAAGAGGTCGCTCCCGACAACGTGCCGCTGGTCACCGCTGAGAACGACGCCGGCTCCGTGGCCGCCGCGACGCTGGGCGACGTGATGTACGCCTATCCGCTGACCTCCGACAACGGCTACTTCCTCTACTACGACAAGAGCGTCGTCACCGATCCCAACACGCTGGAAACCATCATCGCCGACTGCGAGAAGGCCGGCAAGGGCTTCTATATGGAGATCAACTCCGGCTGGTATCAGACCGCGTTCTTCTTCGGCGCGGGCTGCACGCTGACCTACGACGTGAATAACGAGGGCAGCCTCGTCGCCTGCCACTGCGACTACGCCTCCGAAAACGGCGTGAAGGCGCTCAAGGCCATGATCTCCGTCGCCAAGTCCCCCGCCTTCAGCAACGCCTCCTCCGCCTCCAACGCCACCAACATCGGCGCGATCGTGGACGGCGCGTGGGACGCCAAGACCGTGCAGGAGAAGCTGGGCGACAATTACGCCGCCGCCAAGCTCCCGACCGTTGCCGGCTACCAGATGGGCGGCTTCGGCGGCTTCAAGCTGCTGGGCGTGAAGCCCCAGACCGACGACGCGAAGCTGGCGGCGTGCGACGCGCTGGCCTACTACCTCGCCTCCGGCGACGTGCAGGCCGCCCGCTACGACGCGCTCCAGTGGGGTCCCTCCAACCTTGAGGCGCAGAAGCTCGACGCCATCCAGACCAACGCCGCGCTGTCCGCGCTGGCCGCGCAGCTGAGCCACTGCGTGGGTCAGGGTCAGTATCCGAACGACTACTGGTCTCTCGCGACCGCGCTGGCCGACAGCGTTATCGCCGGCGAGTACGACAATTACACCGATGAGCAGCTTCTCGAAGTGCTTCAGACCTTCCAGGATACCGCCATCTCCTACGCTGCGAACTGACACACCATTCTCGTGGGCTGGAAGTGCATGCTTCCAGCCCATATTTTGAATAAGAACCTGATGAAAGTGAGATGAAATCCCATGGCGTTCGGGACAAAGCGCATTTCCGATCTGGAATACCTGGGCCTGTCTCCGTTTCAGAGATTTCTGTACCGGCTGACGCGTTTTCTCGTTTCGCTGCCCGGCGCGCTGGCGCGCGGCGTTGAGAATGGCGCGAAGACCGTCGCGAGGTTCCTCAAGATCGTCTGGCGGGAGCTTGCCGACCTTGTGATGACGTTCGTCAACGGCGACGCGTATACGCGCCTGAGCTACCTGATCATGGGCGCGGGCAACGCCGCGCGCGGCCAGTATCTGCGCGCAACGTGCTTTTTTCTGGCGCAGGCGGCGTTCAACGTGTATCTGTTCCTCTTCGGCTGGCCGTATCTGAGCAAGCTGGGCACGCTGGGCACCGTGGAGACCACAAGGGTCGGCCGCAAAACGGTGTATGGCGACAACAGCTTCTTCATTCTGCTGTACAGCCTTCTGACCATTTTCCTTATCGTCCTGTTCGTATACCTCTGGCGCTCGAACATCCGGCAGAGCAGAAAATCCTATGAGATGAAGAAGGCCGGCATGCATCTCGCCACGGCGAAGGAGGATCTCGCTTCCCTGCTGGACGGCCAGTTCCACAAGACGCTGCTCGCTTTGCCGATGGCCGGCATCACGGCGTTCACGTTCCTGCCGATTGTGTTCATGATCCTCGTCGCGTTCACCAACTTTGACAAGACGCATCAGCCTCCGGGAAAGCTGTTTACATGGGTGGGGCTGGACAACTTCCGCGAAATGTTCACCACCAGCACCTCCAGATACGCATCCACCTTCTCCGAGGTGCTCACGTGGACGCTGATCTGGGCGTTTTTCGCCACCTTCCTCAACTATTTCCTCGGCATGATCGTGGCCATCATGATCAACAAAAAGGGCATTCGCTTCAAGAAGATGTGGCGCACGATTCTGGTCATGACCATCGCCATCCCGCAGTTCGTGTCGCTTCTGTATGTATCCAAAATGTTCGCCAGCGACGGCCTGATCAACAGCTATCTGCTGAAATGGGGCTGGATTAAAACCCCGCTGCCATTCTGGACAAAGGCGAGCTGGGCGCGAATTACGATCATCTGCATCAACGTGTGGATCGGCATCCCATATGCCATGCTGATCTGCACCGGCATACTGATGAACATTCCGGCCGACCTGTACGAAAGCGCGCGCATCGACGGCGCGAACGCGTTTCAGGCCTATGTGAAAATCACGCTGCCGTACATGCTGTTCGTCACCGGGCCGTATCTGCTTACGTCGTTTATCGGCAACATCAACAACTTCAACGTCATCTATCTTTTGACGCAGGGCTCGCCAAAGGGCATGGAGCTCGAATCCCCCGCGGGCTACACCGACCTTCTGATCACGTGGCTGTATAAAATGACGGTGGATAACACCGAGTACAGGCTGGCCGCGGTTATCGGCATCGCCGTGTTCGTGCTTACAGCGGTCACCAGCCTTATCGTGTACAACTCGATTCCGTCCGTCAGGAACGAGGAGGATTTTCAGTGATGACGCAGACAAACCGTTCTTCCCGCGCGCCCGGCAGCGAAATGAGCCTGTCCAAGCACGAAAGAAACACGAATACCGCCATCTATATCGTGCTGAGCGTGATTTCCGCGATATGGCTTCTGCCGTTTATATTTCTGGTTTTGCAGTCCTTCCGCTCCTATCTCACCGAGAACGGCGGCATGGTCAGCTACCTGCTCCCGAAGAAGTTCTCGCTGGACAACTACCAGTTCCTGTTCTCCTCCGAGTGCAATTTCTTCACGTGGTATCTGAACACCCTCGAAATCGCGGCCATCTGCGCCGTGCTCCAGACGATGATTGTGCTGTCCGTGAGCTACGCGCTGTCGCGCATGCGCTTTCGCGGGCGCAGGTTGATCATGAACCTAATTCTGGTGCTGGGCATGTTCCCCGGCTTCCTCACGATGATCTGCCTGTACTTCCTGCTGCGCACGCTGGGGCTTACGCAGGAGGGCGCCATTCCCGGCCTGATCCTCGTGTACGTGGCCTCCTCCGGCATGGGCTACTACATCTCCAAGGGCTTCTTCGACACCATCCCGAAGTCGCTGGACGAAAGCGCCCGCATCGACGGCGCGACCCGCTTTCAGGTGTTCCTCGCGATCATCATGCCGCTTTCCAAGCCCATCGTGATCTATACGGCGCTGATGGCGTTCATGGCGCCGTGGGCGGACTATGTGTACGCGTCCTACGTGGCGTTTGGAAAGCCCGACAGCTTCAACGTGGCCGTGGGTCTTTTCCGCTGGATGGTTACCAAGGACTATCAGGGCTACTTCACCCGCTTCTGCGCGGGCGGCGTGCTGGTCTCCGTCCCGATTACCGCCCTCTTCCTGGTGCTTCAGCGCTACTACGTAGAAGGCGTCACCGGCGGCGCCGTCAAGGGCTGACCCCCAATTTTCCCCGCGGATTTCGTTTCTTTCAAACGGA